>JACCDG011784318.1_pt1 | contig 15642 bp, 16 predicted proteins | sample 7442471 | NCBI WGS metagenome assembly JACCDG01 (sample SAMN15323444, study PRJNA562643) | freshwater metagenome | isolation source: river surface water | place: USA:Blue River Watershed | collected 2017-08-17 | reverse complement strand
GGGCGGGACCGGCGCCGGCGGCACTGGTGGACCCGTTGAGCAGCGCAGGGAGGCGCTGGGCGAGCGCCGGGACCTCGGCGGCGAGGTCCACGGTGGTGGTGTCGCCGAGGAGCTTGAGGGCGTCGTCGAGGGTGGCCGGGGCGAACCCGCCGGCGAGCAGCGCCGCACGGGCGGCGGTGTCGGCGGCGAGGCGGGCGGCGGCCTGCTCGGCGGCCTCTCGCTTGGTGCGCTCGTCTGCGACCTCGGCTCGCAGCTTCTCCTCGCCTTCGAGGCTGGCGAGGCGCTGGGCTTCGGCTTGCTCGGCGAGGTAGGCGGCGATGGTGTCCTCTCGCTCCTTGGCCCCGGTGGCCTTGGCGTCGTCGCGGATGCCCGCGGCGATGCGCTGCACCTCCGCCTGGACGGCGGCCTTGGTCTCGGGGTCCTCGGGGTCGTACGGCATGGGCTGGTGTCTCCCTGGTTGCTGACCCGCATCGCGGCTGCGGTGTGCCTGCGGGGGAGCGTGAGCGACGCAGGGGCGGCGGATGCGGATGCAGGGGCGGGGAGGGGGGTCAGGTGCCGAGCATGTCGCGGCCGCCGCCGCAGTCGACGACGTGACGCACCGCGGCGGCCACCCCGTAGCCAGCCCACTGCGGAAGCGGCAGCACGTCACCCAGGCGGGCGTGCAGCGCGCCGAACGCGGTCGCCGCTCCCGAGCCGATGGCGTGGTAGTCGACGCGGATCGGGAGCGCCACGTTGTCGGACAGCTCCCACATTGACCCGCCCCGGGCGAGCAGGACCACGCCCCGCATGTCGCCGTCGCCGTCCACGACGCCGGCCGCCTTCGCATCGGCGGTGATCCGCTCGGCTAGATGCTGCGCCCACTCGTCGCCGTCCTCGATGGCCGGCGGTTCGATGCGGCGCACGATCGGCAACAGGGCCGTAGAACCGGCCACCCCGGCGATGGCGTCGCCGATGTGGGTCAGCTTGACGACCTCCATGGTGGTGCCGTTCGAGTCCACGGCCAACCGGTCCGCCGCGAGTACGCACTGCCCGGCCCGGCGGACCCCGACGACGACGGTCACGGCAGGTTCAGTGCGGGCGCCACAGCCGCGGCCGCCGGCAGGTCCACGCCCAACCGCTCGGCGGCCACCTGCTCGGAGCCGGTGGCATCGGCGAGATCCTTCGCCGCCGCCGTGTCCTCCGCGTAGATGCGGGCCAGCTCGGCAGTCGCGTCGTCGATCGGCAGACCGGCAGCCACCAAGATCCGCAACGCCGTCTGCGTCGAGATGGCGTGCGCGTCGAGCGCCCGGGCCACCTGGTCGATGGCGTCGGCCCGGTCCATCGGCAGGAAGTTGCCGTAGCGCAGCCGGGCGACCGGCGTCGGGCCCGCCCCGAACACCTCCGACACCTGGGCGAGGCGCTGCGCCATCTTGAGCAGGAGCCGCATCTTCGGTTCGCGGGTGATCCGCATGGCACCGATGATCTGCGCCCACGGCGCGTACTTGATGAGCAGGTGGATGCCTGAGGCGGTGGACTCGTCGACCCGGCCCATCACCTCGCGGGGGGCGCCGATGTTGGCGAGCAGCCGGTCGCCGAGCCGGTCGGCGAGGTCGTAGAGCTTCTCGATCGACGACGACATGTCGAGCATGTCCATGCGCCCGCCGACGCCGAGGCCGATGGCGGTCCCGGCGGTGAGTGCGATCGCATCGGCGCCCGCCTGGGCACCGGCGACCGCGGCGGTCGGCGACCCGAGGAACTGCGAGCCGTCCATGATGCGGGTGTCGGTCTGGGCGATGTCGTCGAGCAGCTGGGCGTGGGGCGTGAACGTGGCGGTGCCGAAGTGCTCGCCGCCCGCGGGCGTGTTGGGGACGTGGACGACGGGCAGGAAGTCGCAGTGCTGGTCCTGGCGCCAGGCATCGATGAGGGCGAGGCCGGTGGGCAGGTTCCGCAGGTCTCGGCCGTCGGTGTCCTCGATCGCCCACGAGGCCGACGTGTAGGCGCAGGTGACGTCGGAGAGGTCGCCCTGTTCCGCCCATGGGTACTGGCGCCAGATGGTGCCGTCCACCATGCGGTCGGTGGCGTGGAGGGTGACCTCGGCGTCGTCGGCGAGCGGGGTGCCGTCGACGTCGATCAGGGTGCCGTCGGGCCAGTAGCGGGTGTAGGCGATCGGGACCAGCTCGAAGGTGACCCGTCGGATCCGGCGGTGCTCGGTGCCGTCGGGGTCGCGGACGTCGTACTCCCAGCCGAAGTCGACGCGCCGCGGGTACTGGCCGCGGTCGTCGTCGGCGAGGTCGGGGAAGTAGAACCCGGGGTGGTGGACCTCGATGGTCGGCCAGTCGCCATCGCGGCGCCACAGCACGTAGACGGCGTCGCCGAGAGTGACGGCCTCGTGCTCGGCCTGGTGGAGGTGGGCGGCGAACATGGTTCGGTCGGCCCAGCCGCGCAGGTCGCCTTGGCGGGCGACCGCGGCGGGTTGGTCGTCGATGGCCTGCTCCCACGCGGTGACCGCGGCGTCGACCTGGGTCTGCCAGGCGCGCATGCGGCCGTCGTAGATGCGGCGGGCGATCTCGTCGCCGGTCGCCGGTTCGGTGGGCTGCTCGGGCAGGTCGGGGCCGGCGAGCAGGTCGTCATCCGCTCCGTCGACGCCGATCGACCAGTCGTCGCCGAGCACGGCGGCGATGATGCGCTTGGCGAGGGCGTCGACGTCGCCGTACTCGCGCCAGCCGGCGCGCACGTCGGCGTCGGTGTCGACGGGGAGGTTCGTGCGGGCGACGTTGAGGGTGTAGGCGTCGAGCACCTCGTAGCCGTCGAGGCGCCGCTGGTCGTCGACGGGCACCCACGAGGCGATGGTGGGCAGGGCGGCGGGCCGTTGTTCGCCGGGGAGGCCGATGCGCTCCTTGTGGGACAGGGGGCTGAGCGCGTCGAGCCGGATGGGGGCGTAGGCCATCGCTGCAGGGTGGGGGGTGGGGGGTCAGGGGTCAGGGATGCACGGGGATACCCTCGGTGGCGGCATCGCTCACCGCGCGCTCGCCGTTCGATGCCACCGGGTCACCTGCGGGCCCGTCACGGGCGCCCCCACCAGCGCGTTGAACGCCGTGGCCGCTGCGTCGACCTGGTCGTCGTGGCGGCCCTTCGGGAACTCCGAGTGCTCCATGATGAACCCGCCGTTCCACCCCGACTCGAACACCACCACGTTGCCAGCCTGCTGCTGCGCCGCCCACCCGGTGGCGCGCACCTCCTTCGAACCGGTCTGCGGCTCGGCGTGCACGTCGTAGCCGGCCAGCATCGCCACGAGCTGTTGCGCCTGGTCCTTGCCCGCCTGTCCGGGGTCCTGCGGAAGCTCGATCCGGGTGCCTGGCGGGTCGGTGGCTGCGGTCGCCCGGATGCGCGACCGCACCTCCGCCGCCGACCACTGGCCGCGCTGCACGTCGCGCACCAGGAACCGGCCACCGGGCAGCTGGCCGACCAGCACCCCGCACGTCCAGTCGCCGCCACCGTCGGTCGCGGCGAGGTCCCAGCCGCGCACCCACCGGATCGGCTCCCACCCGTGGTTCATCACCGCCACGAACGCCCACTGCTTCTCGGGGAACATGCCCGAGCCCGGCGACGTCGGCCGCTGCTGGTACTGGGCGAGCCACACGGCCTCACCGAGCGACAGCGACGTCTCGGCCCTGCGCCGCTCCAGTTCGTCGATCGGGAACCGCTCCGGCCACAGGGCCTCGCCGATCTGGCGGCCCATCGGATCGTCAGGGGCGTCGGCCACGGCGGGGAGCCGCACCTCGACCCACTCGCCGGGCTGCTCGCGCAGCAGGAACCCGGCGAGGTCGTCGGCGTGCCAGCGGGCCATGATGAGCACGCAGGCGGCGCCCGGCTCGAGCCGGGACACCATCGTGCCGGTCCACCAGTCTTGGACGCGCTGGCGTACGAGCGGCGACATGGCGTCGGCGTAGGACTTGATCGGGTCGTCGACCACCATCAGGTCGGCGCCACGACCGATCGGCGACCCTCCGACGCCAACGGTGAGCATGCCGCCGGTGTGGGGTGCCGCGAAGTCCCAGCGGTTGGCCGCCGACGAGGCTTGCGACACGGCGACGCCGTAGCGGTGGCCGTGCTCGGTGAGGATGTCGCGCACGGCGCGCCCCCAGCGGGCGGCGAAGTCGGCTTCGTGGCCGGCGAGGATGACGCGAGCGTGCGGGTGGGTGGCGAGATACCAGGCGAGGAGCCACTTCGACACGAACTCGGACTTGCCGTGGCGCACCGACACCGAGATGATGACCCGTCCGCCCGTGTCGATGGCGTCGAGCACGGTGCGCTCCACGATGTCGAGGTGGCGGGCGCGGACCCACTGGCCCCGGGAGTGGGTGGCGGCGAACGCGGTGGGCGTGGCGAGGTCGACGGGCAGGGGTGGTGGGTACACCCGTTGGCGCAGCCGGTCGAAGCTCAGGCTCATCGGTCCACGATCCTCGCGAGGGCACGCCTGAGGCTGGACGCAGCGATCGCCTGACGGCCGGCGTCGTACGCCCCCCGCACCTCGATCCCGAGCACCTCACAACAGCCCACCGGCGTGCTCAAGTGGACGTCAGCGCAAGCCATCGCTTCGTCGACGCCGCTTCCGGCCGCAACCTCGCGGGCCACCGCCCGTGCCCACACGTGGACCTCGGCGGTCGCCAGGTCGTTCACGGCCCCACCTCGGCGCCCGACGTGTCGATGGCCGGCCCGTCCGCGATCATGCGCAGCGCCGACTCGACCACGGGCACGACGGCGGGATCGTCGAGGCTGCGCCCCAGGCCGGCGACGAGCACCTCGATCGCGGTGCCGATCTTGGCGACCTGCTGCTCCTCGAACAGCTGGCGGCGCTCCTCGAGGCCGATGGTGGCGGCGATGCGGAGCAGCTCGCCGTGGAGCTTCGTCCAGTGGCGCAGGCCCTCCTCGTAGGCGTGGAGGCGCATCTGGCCCCTGGCGTCGGGACCGATGAGGCCGTCGTCGGCGATCTTCACCCACCGCACCGGGGCGCCGTCGGTGGCCGGTTCGATGTAGCTCCACTCGGACTCGATGGGCAGGCGGGCCAGCAGCATCCCGTACGCGTGGGCCATCATGGCGGCGGTATCGCGGGCGTTCTCTAGCTGCTCGACGCCGCTGCGGCCCTCCACCACCAGCCGCGACGCGGCCAGCAGCTTGCCGACCTCTCCGAGTGCTTCTTGCGTAGCGATCCTCTCCGCGGCCTTGGCCTTGCTCTGAGGAAGGTTGCCGCCGTGATGGCGGCACACCAGTTGACCGAGGCGGGCGATGTTGCCGCACGGGTTGTTGACCCGCTTCAGGTGGGCCTTGCACGTGGTGTGGACCCACCCGCATCGCTCGCAGACGCCGAGGGCGACCACCCGGGCGAGGGGCTCCTTGTCGTTGGGCCAGTGGGAGCCGTCGTAGGGTCCGGGCTTGAGCGGCGGCGGCGGCGGATACGGGCCACCCTTGGGCACCTTCGGCTTGTCGGCGGCGGTCATGATGGGTCCTCCACGAAGGGCAGGGCGCGCTCTGGCTTGACCTGCTTCCAGATCAGCGGAGCGAGCGACTTGTCGTCGGCGATGGCGAACAGGAGCGACCGGTGCTCGGACTCCACCGCCTCGGCGGCAAATGCCTTGCGATCCGGCAGCAGGTGAGCGATGCGGTCGAACTCGCGGCGAGCGGCGGCCAGCGTCGCGTCGTAGGCGCCGTTCAGCTCCGACACGGTGCCCTTGACCCAGGTGGCGAACTCGTCGGGCACCACGTCGAGCAGATCCTCCACGGCCCCACCGGTGGCGAGCAGGTTCCAGATGGTCACGTTGGACACGCCCGTCAGGAGCTTGTGGAGGCGCATGTACTCGTCGGCCTTGAGCTTGACCCTCGTCAAGCCATCGTCCGACAGCACCACGTAGCCCTCTGCACCAGGGCGGGCGTTGCGGTCCAGTGCGCCGATGTCGTGGACCTCGGGGAAGCACTCGACGTAGGCGAAGGGCCAGTCGGGGCGGAACACGTGCAGCCCGCTCGCGTTGTCGATGCCGCCGAGCAGCACCAACTCAGCCCGACCGCCGTAGTCGAGGACGATCCGGTTCTCCGGGTAGATGATCTCGGCCAGCCACGTCACGCCGTCGGGCGGGGAACCGTCGAAGTCGGATTCAGCCCACCAGTGGGTCGCCCACTCGGCTTGTGCCGAGGTGAAGGACCCCCGGGTGGCCCAGGCGAGACGCCCGTCGGACGGGCGGCGGTAGGCGATACCCAGCGACCCGTCGAGCTTGTCGAAGACCTGGAGCGGCGGTTCGAGGTGGAGCGGGCCGGCAGCGGAGTCGGGGCCGTGCTCATGGAGGTTGTGGAACTTCGGGAACGGCCGGGCCAACACCTCGCCGCCGTCGGCGACGATCAGCCCACGGCAGGTGCGGGTCTCGTGGTCCCACGCTCCGGCGAACTGGCATCGGCTCGTGTAGTTGTAGAGCTTGATCGGCTCAGACGGGTGGTGGACTTCCGCCACGTTCCCTGCGTCCACGTGACCGGCGAGGTTGACCACGTCGAGGATCTCGTTGATGTTCACGCCTGCCCCCACAGTCGCCACGTGCCATCAGCGCGCAGCACCACCGCGGCGTCCGGGTCGCCGTCGAACACCTCATCGATCGCCGAGAGCACCTGCCGGTGGCGCTCGTGCCACGGCTTCGGCAACGGCAGCGGCGGCTCCCGATCGGCACGGTCGGCTTCGATCTCGTCGCGGATCGCCGCCTCGAGCTGGTGAACGGTCCAACGGTTCGCTTCGGCCTCGGCGAGCCAGGCGTCGGCCACCTCGGGCGAGTGGGTGCAGAACTGGGTGACCGCCCGGTGGTGGGACCAGGAGAGGCCCGGGTGGCGACGATCGCGGGGGAACGCCATCGAGACTGAGATCGACCTGCCGAGCGAGGCCTTGTCATCGAGGTCGAGGTGCTCGACTACCTCGACCGCCTCGTGCATGCGGGCCGGGTCCCAGTCGCAGAGTGACCAGAACAGGTCGCCGTGCAACCACCGGATCGCAGCGGAGGCTCGGCGGAGGCGAGGCAGTGCCTTCGCGGCGGAGGCTGCATCGACAGTGCCGATCACGCCGAGCACGTCGTAGGTGATGTCGAGCTCACCAAACGTGAGCTGGTGGGCGGTGGGCGCCGGGTGGGTCATGGCAGGGTCCTTTCAGAGGGGGTGGATGTGCCGTATGCCTCGTCGTGGGTGCTCACGCAGCGACCGCCTGACGTCGCCGCTCGGCCAGGACCTTGAAGTCGCAGCCCATGTTCTTCTCCACCCCATCGACCGACGTGCGGTGGACGCAGCCCCCGCATCGGCACCCCTTGGATTGGGTTGATCGCTTTGCATGCGTGGCCCCGCCCCCGAACGACGCCAACAAACCCACGTCACCCGGCAGCGGGCGGCCGTCGAGCTGGCGCCAGTGGGCGTCGAGCACCCGCCGCAGCAGCACCTCGTCGCCTCGCACCGCCCGCAGGCGGCGACGGCGGGCCTCTCCGGCGCCGCCCCAGATGCCGGCCACCTCGTTGCGGGCCACCGCCGAGAGCAGGCACGCCTCGCGCACCGGGCACACCCGACACGCGGCCTTGGCCCGGCCGCCGTGGTTGTCGGTGCCGGCGTCGCGCTCGGGGAAGAACCAGCCGGGCGGCAGGCCGGTGCACGCCATGGCCGCCGAAGGCTCGCCACTGGCGGCGGCCTCGATCAGCTGCGCGAGGGTCGGGGCGTCGAGGGTCATGGGTGGTCCTCCCTGGGGCCGAGGGACTGCGGATATTGCGACGGGGCGTCGGGAACTTGCGATGGGGCCGGCGGCGGCGAGAACACCGACCAGGGCACCTCGATGGTGCCGGTCGGGGGGTCCTCGGCGACTGGACGGATCGTCATGGTGTCGCGGGTGTCGCGGTGTTGGTGGGGGTCTGCGCCCTCAGGGCCTTCAGGGAGGGAGGGAGGGGGTAAAAATGCCTTAGAGGTGACACCCGCGACACCAGTGACACCATCCCACCCACCGTGGGAATCTGCCGACACTCCGCTACCCTCCGTGGCCCCCTGTCGCGGGTGTCGCGGGGTGTCGCGGTTTTCGGTCCGGTCGTGGACCCCCCCACCATCAACCCCCTCCGTAGCCATCATCTCACCATCGGTGGCAGGGTGTCGCGGTCCGATCCCCCCTTCGAGCACCGCCGGGTTCACGTCGATGACCCGCTTCACGCCCCGCCGGGACTCGCCGATCGGCCAGTCGTCGCCGGAGCGGACGTAGCCGTGATCGGCCAGCAGTTCGAGCGCCACGACGGCGCGCTCGGCGCCACCCTGGCCGTCTCGGTCGGTGGTGCGGAAGCGGTAGATCCCCCGCGCCAGCTCCCGGGAGGTGAAGGTGGCGAGCTCGTGCTCGCCGATCCACCGGAGCACCTCGGCGCCGTCCTCGACGGCCTGGGAGTCCACGGTGGAGGTGGCGCGGTGGTCGGTCCAGTAGGCGCCGAGGGCCACGGCGTGGCCCATGGTCTCGCCGCTGATCGCCTCGGCGATGTCGTGTCCGTGGGCGAGGTGCAAGATGGCGGCCACCCGCAGTACCGATCCCTCCAGCTTGGCGATGAACTCGCCGAGGGTGGCGAGGTCGCCGCCCTCCCACGTCCGCTCCACGTGGTCGGAGCGCATGGCGTCGTACGCGTCGATGGCGTCCTCGGACAGCGTGAGTGTGGCCGGCCGGGCCCAGGTGGCGACCCGCTCGGCGATGGCGCCGAAGGTCTGCTCGTAGGCGGCCCGGGCGAGCGTGTCGAGGCTCTGGCGGCGCAGGTCTGGGCGGGGCTTGCGGGGCGCCGGGTAGGAGACCATGAACCGGTCGGGCAGGCCGACGTCCGCGAGGTCACGGTCCTCGAGCACCTTGAGCCATCGCTTGGGCTGCAGGGCGAGCACGATGGCGAGCCGGGGTTCGCGCAGGTGGATGGGGTCGCCCACCCGCCCGACGCGCCGGTGGTTGTGGGTGTCGCCGGACCAGCACTTGAGCACGAATTCGGTGTTGGCCTTCGACGAGTAGCGGCCGGCGATGATGGAGAGCAGGGTGCCCTCGGTGTCGATGACCGCCCCGCGCTCGGCGTTGTTGGCGAGCAGCTCCACGAGGGCCTCGGGGGTGGCGTCACCGGCGAACATCTCGCCGGTGGGTGGCCGCACCATCCCGGCCAGCTGGGCGCCGAGGGTGGCGATGGTGCGCTGGTGTTCGGGCGCTTCTTCGGTGAGCTTGGCGTATCGCTCTTCGGCGTCCTTCATGCGCTTCTCGAGGGCGCGCCGTTCCACCTCGTGCTCACGGATGGCCGCGGCGTTGCGCTCGCGCTGGCGTGCTTCGAAGTCGCGGGCGGGGGCGAGCATGTGGCGGGCGGCGGGGCTCTTGCCGATGCCGGCGCGCCCGAGCACGGCCGTGTAGAGGTTGACGCCGTCCACCCATCCGTCGGTGGCCTGGACCAGGACGTGGCCGTTGAGCACGGCCGAGAGGGCGCCGAGGGCGATGATGGCGGGCAGGTCCACGGGGACCTGGATCTGCTCGGCCACGGCGCGGGCGTGGTCGGTGATCCAGGTGGGCAGGGCGTCGAGCGGCAGGGGGGTCGGCTCGGGCCGCTCGGGCAGTGGCGTGGGGGTCGGCCAGTCGGTGGGATCGAGGGCGGTGGTGGCGCTCGGCGTGGAGCTGGTGATGGAGGTCAGCCCGAGGGCGGCGGCGTCGGGGTCGGGGGCCTTCCATCCGGCGTCGCGCAGCGACCGGGCGGCGGCGGCGAAGTCCCCGCCGAAGCGGGTGGCGGTGAGGTAGCCGAACTTCGAGTAGGTGCCCTCGGGCTGCAGCCCGAGGTGGCCGACGCTCGACGAGAAGACCTTGAGGGTGTCGCTGCCGCGGTAGTCGAGGGTGGCGGAGGTGCCTTCGCGCCGGTCCTTGCCGGGGCGGGTCCAGTGCTGCTCGCCGCTGTGGTCGATGTGGTGGAGGGTCCACCCGTCGGGGATGAGCAGGTCGTTGGCCCAGTCGATCGACGCGGCCCACAGGTCGCCGGGCAGGTCACCGTCGAGGCGGGTGGTCACCGTCGGCCGGGGGTCGGTGGGTGGCTCCGGCGTGTGGGTGATGAGGGCGTAGAGCCATCCGGGGGCGTCGGTGGGGTGATCGGGCGCGCCGGCTTCCACCTCGAACGCCGTGGTGTAGAGCCGGTGGGGGGTGGGGGGCGCGACGACGTAGCCACCGTCGCCGCGGACGTCGAGGTGGGCGCCGAGGGTGCCCGATGCGCTGTTGCGCACGTCGTGGGCGCGGTCCCAGGCGAAGTAGAGGTGGCGCCCACCGGAGCCGGTGATGACCTCGTAGGTGTCGGGGAGCGGGCCGTAGGCGTCTTCGAGCTCGGCGAGGGTCTCGTCGCCGGTCTTGCCCCGCCGTCGGTCGGTGTCGACGTCGAGCACCCAGATCCCTGAGGTGGGGCCGGTGGCGATGCCGATGCCGGCTTCGGGGTGGCTGGTCCACCAGCCGGTGATGGTGTCGGCGTCGGTGGTGGCCCGCTCCTGCCACGCCTTGAGGTAGGGGGTGGCGTCGGGGCGCAGGGGGTGGACCCGCCAGCCGCGTTCGGCGTAGGCGAGCGCATGGTCGACCATGGTCACGAGGCGGCCTGCTCGGTGGTGAGGGCGATGGCGACGGTGTGGCGGCCGTTGGTGGTCCAGGTGACCGTCCCGGTGGCGCGCAGGGCGCGGAGGGCCCATCGGGCCTGGTTCTCGGTGAGTCCGGCGACGTTGGCGAGTTGGGCGAGGGCGGTGGGGCCGGTGTAGGTGCGGCGGGTGAGGGCGTCGATCACTCGTCGCTGAGCTTCGGCCCTGGGCATCCGTTCGGTTCGGGGCTGCTTGGTGGGCGTGTGGTCGAGGTGGGTGGCGATGCGCTCGCGGAGCTTGTTGAGGCGTTTGCGGACGGTGACCCCGTGGACCCCGTGCGTCTCGGCGATCGGGACGAGGACGGTGGCTTGGATCGGTGTGGACCAGTCGATGGCGGGGTCGAGCAGGGCGTCGAGCAGGGCGTGGTCGATGCCGTCGCAGCACAACTGGTGGCGGTGGGCTTCGAGGTCGGCGCGCAGCACGGCGGCGGCCATGTCGCTCTCGTGGTCGTGGGGGTCGGCGAGTCGGGCGGCGAGGGTGTCGGGGTCGCCGTCGGAGATGAACGGCGGTGGTGCGTCGAGCGAGGTCAGTCGCTCGGCCGTCAGCGCGCCCTTGACGGTGGCCGCGACGTCGCGCCGGTGGTTGACCCCTTCGTGGCGGCCCATGCCCCCCTGGATCGCTGCTCGCAGGTGCGGGGCGGCGTAGGTGGCGAACGTGAACCCGGTGGTGGGGTCGTAGCCCTGGACGGCGCGGGCCAGGCCGAACACGGCGTCCTGGTAGGCGTCGGCTTGGGTGTAGCCGTTGCCGTCGATCGGCAGGTGGCGGGCCCAGCGTTGGACGGCCCAGCCGGCGAGGCCGAGGTTGTCGGCCACCATCTGGCGCTCGGTGTCGGTGAGGCGGTTCACGGGGTGCCCTTGCGGTGGGTGGGGTGGGTGAGTCGGGCGATGAAGGCTTCGATCTGAGCAATGTTCTCGGCCTTGTGGCGCCGTTCTCGCTCGGTGAACGCCGGGTGGGCCTTGGCCTGGGCGAGGCTCTGGCGGGCGATGGCGATGGGGTCGAAGTCGTCGTCGGTGACGCTCATGTGGCGTCCTCGGTGGCTCGGGCGACGCCCCGCAGGTAGGCGTCGGTGGTGGCGACTGCACAGATCGAGCACGTGGCGTCGCTGTGCCCAGGGTGTGGACAGCCCTGTGGACGAATCTCATCGGTGTGATTCGATTTCGGCGCCGGTAGGGGCCTGGGCTTGTGCGGCTTCGCCATGGTCAGACCTTCCGGGGCGCGCCGGAGCGGGCGACCGTGTCGGTGGCCCTGCCCTGGCGCTGCTGGTTCGTGGTGGTCATCGTCCCCGCCGGTGCACCGATGCACCGGGCGACGGCCGGAGCGGTGGTCGCCGCTCTCCGTCTCGGGGTCCCTTGCAGCCCGGGGGGATGGGCTGCGGTCGTCGTCGGAGGCAGGGGGACCTCCGGCGTCGAGCTAGGCCGCGGGGGGCGGCAGAGCGGCGCCGCCGAAGACGCCGGACACGTCGACGGCCGGGGCGGCGGTGGGCGCCGAGTCGAGGCCGATGGCCTTGGACGCCATGTGGATCTCCTCGGCCTTGGTCACCCAGGCGGCCTCCTCGGGCAGCGCTCGGCGGATGCCCAGCGGGCCGTAGAGGCCCATGATGACGCCGCGGGGAACGGCGTCGACCTCGGCCTGGGTGTTGAGCACCTGCGTCGCCCGTCCGTTGGCGTCGTAGGTCTGGCCGTGGGTGGTGCTGATGGTGATGATGTCGCCCACCCGGCGGCCCGGGAGCGCCTTGTCGGCATCGATCCATTCGCCGTAGCTCTTGCCCTTGAGGATGAGGCGAACCTCGTCGCCGGGTTGCGGGGTGACCGGCTCGGTCTCGGGGCCGGCCGTCATGTCGCCGGCCACGTAGAGCAGGCGGACCACCAGCTCCTTCTTGTTGCCGCCGCGGCCGTTGGGGATCGGCTCCATCTGCTTCGTGGCGGGGTTCTCCTTGAGCTGGTCGCGCTGCTCGGGGGTGTCGAGCAGCATGGCGGCGCAGGTCTCGCCGATGCGTCGGTGCTTGAGGACGGGGGTGGAGACCCTGGCGTTCGGGTCGTTCAGTTCGATGGGCATGGTTGGTGGTTCCTTTCCGAGGCGCGATGGGCGCTGTAGTCGGGGGCCTAGGCGGCCCGGGTGAAGGCGGCGGCCACGGTGGCTGCCGCCTCGGTGTCGCCGTCGCCATAGGCGGCGGCGATGGCTGCGAGGCGGGTGGCCTCGTCGATCGAGAGGGACGCCACGACGGCGCCCGTGGACCACGACCCCTGCAGGTCGTCGCCGATGACGGTGGCGAGCAGGTGGCGCACGACGGTGTCGGTGTCTTGGGGGTCCTCGTCGCCGAAGGTGACCGCCAGCTCGTACATGGCGACGTTCACGGCGAGGCACCGCTGCGACCACCGGCCATCGGCGTGGGTGGTGGCCCGCAGGCCCGCCACGTTGGCCTGTTGGTTCCATCCGTCAGCGAGGTGGCGGGGCCCGTCGGCCATGGCCTTGACGCAGGCGAGCAGATCGTCGACGTCGCTGCGCTCGCACCAGTCACCTTCCCCACCTCGGCGCTCGAGCGCGGGCGGTGCCTCGGCGGGTGCCATGGCGGCGGCGAGCGCCTGCGCCGGATCGGGGCGGGTGGGGTCGGTGGGCGGGAACTGGGCGCCGCCGAGGCTCTCGATCTGCTCGATGAGCGGGAGCAGGGCGTCGATGTGGTGGTCCTGCCACTCGGCGGGCGTGGTGGGCACGTCGGTCGGCCAGTGGCGTCCGGCGTGCTCGCGGGCGCCGTCGATGGTGGCGACGGCGGCGAAGCGGTCTTGCAGCCATCGGCGGCGCTGGTCGACGTCGATGGGGGAGGGGGTGTCGCCGGCCCCCTCCCCCTGGCCGGGCGCGACGGGCGGGTCGTCGCTTGCTCCGGCGTCTTGGGCGGCCAGCGTCGCTTCGAGCGCCTCGGCCACCGCCATGGTGGGGGCGTCGGAGAACAGGCGGCCGAGGGTGGTGGTGGAGCGGGCCTGGCGCACCTCGGCGGCGAGGGCCACGAGTGGCGCGGCAGCCTGCAGGTCGACCTCGATGACCGAGGCGACGCCGGTGCCGGCGGGGATCTGGACGAGGTAGGCGCGCTGGTCGCAGATCGGCGGCACCTCGACCCAGCCATCGTCCCAGCGGTGGGTGGCGCGGGCGTAGGTGCCGGTCTGGACGGCGTAGGCCAGGCGGCGGGCATCCTTGCCGGACTTCCAGTCGAGGACGTGGAGCCGGTCGCAGCAGGGCGCGGTGGCGAGGGCGTCGCATCGGCCGATGACGGCACCGTGGCCGGGGCCGAGGGCGTCGCCGGGCACGTAGAGCGTCCACTCGAGGTGGGTGGCGGCGACGGTGGTGCGGTGGGCGTCGAGAGCACCCGTCACGGCCGCCACGTCGATGTCGTAGGGGGCGGGCGGGATCTCGCCGCTGCCCATCAGCGCGTGCTCGATGGCGGTGTGGAGGGCGGTGCCGATGTCGGCGGCGAGCTTCTCGCCGGCCACGTGGAGGGCGGTGCCGACCACACTGGAGAGCGCCTTGCCGTCGTCGCCTGCGGCTCGGGCGGCGGTGACGAGGTCGTCGGTGGAGACGAGGCCGCGGACCAGCAGCCGGTGGCGCCAGGTGGTCAGCCCGGCGGGGTCGCTGAGCGCATCGGCGAAGGTGGAGGCCCGGGTGTGGCCCTTGGCCTTGCCGCCGGTGGGCGGCGCCGCCTGGTACTGGCGGCGGCCGTTGATGGGCAGCGTCGGGCGGTCGATCGGGTGGTCGGCGGCCCACTGGAGCAGGGCCAGCTCGTCCGCGCTGGCGGCGGGGTGGGAGATGGGGGCGACCACGTCATCGAGGGCGATGGCGTTGAGGGCGTCGAGGGTCACGGGGTCACCACCTCGGCTCCGTTCAGCGGTCGCACCCGGATGTCCAGTCCCGGCCGATCGGGGTGGTGTGGGTCGACGGCGACCATGAACACGTCGGTGGCGAATCGGACGCCTTGGTCGAGCAGTGGCGCGAGGATGGCGGCCTTGGCCTTGTCGACGTGGCCGACCATGCCGACGGCTGGGACGTGGACCTCGATGGCGTTGGCGTCGTAGGGGTTCGCCGGGTTGCGCCGTAGCACCACGGGGAGCGACTCACCAGCGGCGTCGGCCTGTCCGGCGATGTCGCGCAGGCGCAACAGGTTGCCCGGGTAGCCGTCGACGAACGAGACGCCGACGACCTTGATGACTCGCCCGCTCATGCGTCGACCGTCAGGCAGTCGGGGCAGAGGCCGTCGTGGAGGTGGGTGGGTTCGCCGCAGGCGGCGCAGGTGCCGTGGTGGTCGAGGGTGTGGGCGGCGATGGCGTAGGTGGCCGCGGCGATGAGGAGCAGGCCGAGGAGCGTCATCGCAGCACCAGCCAGAGCATGAAGCCGATGGCGGCGCACCCGACGGCGGCGAAGGCGACGTCGGGCCAGGTCATGGACTGCTCGCATGCGAGCACGAGGGCGCTCACGATGCCACCCGCCCGCGCTCGGCGTCCCACTCGGCGATCCGTAGGCGGAGCAGGGCTTCGGCGGCTGCGTACTCGGCCGCGTGGGCGGGCGCTCGCCGGTTCACTTCGGCGGCGAGGTCGTCGATCGTGTTCGCGGGGTCGTTCCAGCATCCGACGGCGATGCTGTGCCCGGAGTCGGTGCGGTAGAGCGTGATGGTCTGGTGCTCCGATCCGATCAGACCGATGGTCAGCAGGTGGCGGGGCGACGAGACCCGGGCGTCGCCGCAGACCAGGGCGTTGCCGCAGACCCGGGCGTCGCCGTAGACCTGGGCGTTGCCGTAGACCAGGGCGTTGCCGTAGACCAGGGCGTTCCCGTAGACCAGGGCGTCGCCGTAGACCTGGGCGTGGCCGTAGACCTGGGCGTTGCCGTAGACCTGGGCGTTGCCGCAGACCCGGGCGTTGCCGCAGACCCGGGCGTTGCCGTAGACCTGGGCGTTGCCGTAGACCCGGGCGTTGCCGTAGACCTGGGCGTTGCCGTAGACCCGGGCGGCGCCGTAGACCT
>JACCDG011847058.1_pt1 | contig 15644 bp, 22 predicted proteins | sample 7442471 | NCBI WGS metagenome assembly JACCDG01 (sample SAMN15323444, study PRJNA562643) | freshwater metagenome | isolation source: river surface water | place: USA:Blue River Watershed | collected 2017-08-17 | reverse complement strand
CCCCCAACGTCCACGGACGGGCAAACCCCAGACCAGCCATCCAAAACGACGACCGTCCCAGCGAACACCACTTCGCCGTCGAGCACGATCTGCCCACGCACCGGACGACCCGCACCAAGCGACACCACCGCGTCGGGCACCGTCCACGACGCCACCGAGTCCGAGTTCGACAACACCCCGGCGGCGTCAAAAACGACCACCCCAGCAGCGTCACGCAACCGCAACGTCGGAGCCGACGGCCACGCGACCGGCCCAGTGTCGTCACGCCGCTCCAAGCCCAAAGCGTTGTCGCGCCCATCCACGAGCGTGACCCGCATCGGCGCAGGCCCGTTGCCAAGTTCCACGAAATCACTCACGACCCGACTCCTCCAACAGATCAGTCAACGCCACCAGAATCGCGGCGGCCAAGCCCACGCCCAGCACCGCGCCAGCCACCGCCCCGACCGCGATCACTCCTGCCCCTCGGCGTCGTCAAGGCCACCCAACGGCGTATTCACGCCCGCGAGCGCATGAAGTTGCGACTGCACAAGCAGCACGCACGAGATCGTGATCGTGAGCCACAACGGCGGGGCGCCGACCCCAGCCGCAACGACACCGCCCACGCCCGCGATCACTCCGAGCAGCCACGCGGCCCAATACGAGCGCGCGCGCCAAGCCGGCGAAGGATTCAAACCATTCATGCCCCTACCCCTGTCTTCCCAGCCCTGTCAGCTGCTTTCCGTTGCCAAGCCCGCACCCGAGGGTTGCGCACCCGACCGATCGGACGACCGTTGATGACGTTCCGGGCTGCCTGTGCCCGCGCCAAACCACGCTTCGACCGCAGCCATGCGGCCTGCGCGGTCATGATTCGCGCGACCTCGGGACGCGCCACCAACCGCACCGGTTTGCCCGCGATAATGTTCCGGGCCGCCTGCACCCCAGCCGTGGGCCACGAGCTGGTGGACAGCCACGGGCCAGTGTCCTCACGCGCGGCCCTGGTCGGCTGGATGGACACGTGCACATGCTTAATGTGCGGGTTGGAGCCCGTGTAGCGACGGGGCTTCCAGCCGTTGGTACGCGACCAGATTCGCCGGTCGTGAATCACATACCAGACCCGGCGATCAGTGACCACCGCATCCATCAAGGCCCGCACGTCGATGCCGTCCACGTCCACGTCGAGCGCATCCACCGCACCCGGCGGCACAGACGACCAGTCAGGGTTGTGTTGCGACGCCCTTGAGGAGTGCGCAGCGTCACCGATCCAACCATCAGACGACCGGTCGCGACGCGGCCACTTCGCGTCCAGTTCGGCCCGTAGCGCCACCAACGACGGCGCAAGGTAGTAGTTGCCCATCACACTCCCCAATCCACTCCGGCAGGCATCGGCGGAAACACCACGTGCGGGGCCTCGGCCTTCACTGCCGTCTCCACGTCGAACGCCCATTGCCGCCACAACGCATCCACTTGCTTCTTCGCTTTCACCGCCCGGTCAAGGTCGGCCTCCAACACATCCATCCGGTCGTCTTGGGCCTCAATACGGGCGGACGCTTTCGACAGTTTCGCTTCCACGCCTTCAAGTCGCCGCTCCAACTGGTCGGCATACGCCTTCCACCGCGCGTCAATCGTCGCGCCCGTCTCCGCCTTGACTTTCGCCCGCTGCAACCAAGCGACCACGACACCACCAAAACCAGCAGACCCAGCAAAACCGATCAGCGCCAACCAGATGCCGTCATTCACGCCGCTGCCCGCGTTCCTCGGTGGCACTCCCACCGCATCCACGCCAACGTCGCCGCGACCCAAGCCATCGTCAAATACACGACCGGCGCGGTTGTGGCACCCGACTCCGAACCGATCAACACCAGGATGAACCCGGTGGCGAACGTGAAACACCACACCGCGATAGCGGTGTAACCGACAGCCGACACCCACGGCGTACGTGCAGCCGCCAAGATGCCGGCGCCAAGGAGTGCCGCGCCCCAAACCCACGGTGGCGCGAGATCCAGCAACGGCCCATAACCCGGTCTACCCATCCGGGTGGTGCCACCAGCGAGGATCGCGACACCCAGACACACCGCGAACACGTCCACCGCGTGCCGGATCATTCGCGACACAGACACCCACGTCGCCCGGTTGGTCTCAAGCTCTTCTTCGGTCACCGCGTGACCTTCAAACGCACCGTGACGGTCTGGTGGTCAGCACCAGGGACACGCAGCAAATGCGCGGCCCCCGCTTTCACCCTGACCCCCGGTTTCGCCCTGTATGCCACGTACTTCAAGTCTCTCGGCGGCATCACCCGCGTCCAACCCTCCACGAAATCAAACCCACCGGGCCGGTTGATATCCCCAGCCACAACCACGAGGTCACACTCTTTGTACAGCCTCAGCGCGACCGTGGTGGCCCTGCGCCGGTAACGACGCCACGCGCCCACAATCGCCCTCGTGCGGGCCTGCTGCCTCAACGGACGACCCCTCTGCCACGGCCCACCAGGGGTCGGATGCACCCCAACCACACCCACCTTGAGGCCCTCGAAATCAACGGTCTGCCACGAGATCCACCGGGCACCACACACCCCCGCCACAGCCTTGTGGCCCAGCGTGAAGCCCCACGACCGCGAACGGCCACCAACCTGCACAGTCGGATTCCCGCACCCGGTGCGCCACGGCGTAAACGGCCCAAACGCCTGCCGGATAGTTTCACGACGGTTTTTGACCTCCGTGAACACGCCAACACCCGCGTACCCGACGAGCTCGGCGCGCACCCGGCTAGCTTGCCAACGGAACTGATCACGGGTCATTCGGGATCGGAAAGCGTCCCGAGATGGGGACAACACGACAGTCAGAACGCTCATTACCTGCTCCTTACTGGGATGGGTAGAAAATGAGGGCCGCGCACGCCGGAACGCCCCACGGGAAGGGGGGAGTGGGACGCCTGCCACGGCGTACGCGGCCCGGACTAGAAGCCCCGCGTCAAAGCGGGATCGTGATCCCGTCAAGCGACACGTAAGCGTTAGACCCACCGGCACCGCCCGCGACCTTGATATCACCATTCGACGCGACCTCAATCGCCGTAGCGACACCATTCGATATCCCGCGAATCAGACGGTTGGCCTCCGGCCTCGCACCCAGGGGAAGGGTCGCGATAACCGCCGAAAACGTCCCACTTTTGACCATGCCCCGCAAATGGACCACATCAGCCGAAACGCGGTAACCAGGGGTCGAATACGGGAAACCGTAGCTAACCCAACTGTTTACCAACGTCAAGTTGGTCCACCCGTCGGTGCCGTACAAGAAATCGGCGATCTGGGTCAGCTTCAGGGCCGCCAGTTTCGTGCCAGCCGTGAACGTTGGTTTCGCCATTACAGCCCCAATCTGCAAGCATCGTTGTCCATTAGCCCAAACGTGTCGTCATCGAGGATGAACGCGGAAGCATACTGGGTCCAGTCCAGCGTATTCGCGGTCCATGACCACTCCGAGGAGCTGATTGTTTCTGCGTACCCAAGCACCCACTGTTTCAAGGTGGTGCCGCCAGGGGTTTGTGGAGGCATCCCCGTAATGTCGATCCGCGAATCCACGTCCAACGCGAGCACAGCAGCCTGGTCGGCGGGGGAAGCGGACAGCAAATCTAGTTTCAAGGCCGGGAGCCGCGGCCCAACCGTTTTCCGGGTATTCACCAGCCAGTCGAGCCGGGTTTGCACTTCCGCGTCCGTGGTCACCAAATAGTCTTGGGTGGACGCCGACACCCCGTAGGGCGTTTCGGCTGCCCGATCTACCACGATCTGCTGGGTGGTCCCACCGGGTCTGGTGCCGGTCGCACGAGTTATGAGTCGCTGCAAATCGACCTCGATCACAGTGTCGCGGGCTAGCAACTCCGAATCCACGGGGATAGTCAGGTCTGGGGTCGTTTTCGATGCTGGAATGTCACGGGTTTTCAACTGCCACTCACCCGACCCGTTGATGACGACCACGCCACCCTCGGCTTCAGCGACGTCATCTATGTAACTGGTGAGGGTTTTCCCGTTGGTGTCGACGTGTGGGACGGGGGTGGAACCGTGGAACATTTCCAGGCCCGCGTTGGGTACGTGGTCATCGAAAGCGTCAGCGGTCTGCCAGATTGCTTGCCCTCCACGGTCGGCAGCGGCACCCAGCCACTGAGAAAACCGGATGTCACTGAAAGCGCCACCCGGGGAGGCGAGCTCAGTCGAACCGACCGCCAGATGCGACAGGGTGACCGCGAAGCCGTCGCCAAATCCGACCCTGAGCGCGGTCAGCTCGTCCCCATACAGCGGGCCACCGGTCGCCTTCGCAACCCCGTCGACCCACAACGTGACCGCGGACGTGATGAAGTTCCGCGATATCCCGATCGTGTGCGTCAACCCGTCCGCGATCGGGCCACCATCCAGGATGGTTGTCATAGCCCCGATTGCGTGCAACTTTAGCTCCCCCGTCGCGTCCACGAATACCCATATCGCGTCACCCGCGCTGGTGCTGCCATCCAAAATCCATGACCAGTCGCTAGCGTCGTGTGCCGCGACTGCAACCGTGCAGGTTGCCCACCCGAACGGTAAGCTTTGCGGCTCATTCAGCGCCAACGCTGACGTGTAGCATTCAGTGTCCATCCGCAGCATCAACGCCGGAAGCGAATCGGTTGGGACACCAGTCCCAGCACCAAAACGGACAACAGGCAAATCGCCTGCACCGTCACCCAGATCCGCGGTCTTGCCCTCCGCGTACTCCGGCGACACCCGCAAAGATGGGCCACTGTTCCCCGACGAATCCGCCGCGAGTAGCGACCCCTCGGCCTCACCCAAAACCCAATACGCAGACGGCGCATACCGCAGAATCGTTTCCTCTGGGTACGATCGCATCTCTCGTTTCGCCCACCACACGCGCCCATCCGTCGCCGTGATCGCCGCAGTAGCCAAACCAGGGCCACCATTCGGCCACGCGACCGGCCACGCCTGCACAAACCCCGTGAACCGGTTCACCCCGCCTACCTTCACCCTGATTAGCCGGTTCACATCCAGGGCCCCATACGTGACCGCCCCGAGCGTAAACCGGCCATCCGTGTTGTCCAGGGTCATCGTGCAAGTCACCGGTTGCCCAGCCGACAACTCATCCGTACGTCCCCGCGTAGAGACCGATATCCCGGCAGTCAAAGACACATACGCCGTAATGTCGTGCGGGAACGTCCGGTCATTGCTAACCGAATCCAGCAGCACCTGCACCGTAGGTAGACCAGCCATCAGGCGATCCCCAACTCCAAGCCACCGTTAGTACGCTTCAACCTCAACAAAGCCGTCTGAATCACACGCCCATCAAGGACAAGATTCACCGTCGCAGTCGCCTCGCCACCCCCGTCGCGGGCAGCAACCAGGCTCGCACTGTCCTGGTGTGACACCACACGCCCAGCGGCGCCAAACTGCACCAACTCCGCGCCACGCTCACCAACCACAGCCCACTGGTTGGCAGACACGCGCCCACCAACCGCGCGGCGCGACGGATTCAGCAGCCCGCCAATGCCCTTATTCTTCGGCGGAGCCCCAATGTTGCCCACACCCGTGTTCAATCCACGCATCAACTGACGCAGATTGTTCACCTTATAGGTGGCATTGTCGATACTGGACGTGTCCACGCTCGGGCGGGCCTTCGACTTGTTCACGTCCCTCATCCGCAAATCAAGTTGCTGGGCCTTCTGACCCGCCGAAACCAGTTTGTCGCCAAGATCCCCGACCCAACCGAACCCAGGCACCTTGCCGATCGCCTGCAACATCCGGCCCCAAATCTCCAACTGCTTACCGATCGCCTTCGCCAACAACTCGAAAACGGGAGCCAGAACGTTGTTCCACACCCAACGCCACGCGTCCCCGATTGCCTGCATCGTGCCCTTGACTACGTCACGGAACTTCTCGGACTTCTGGTAAGCGATCACAAACGCCGCAACCAGCGCCGCGATCCCGATCACAATCAACCCGATCGGATTCATCGACATCACAATATTCAACGCAGCCTGCACCGCCGTGTACGCTTTCGCTGCAGCCGAGATCGCCCACACCGCCGTCACGAGCCCCGTGATCGCCCCGGCCAACACGCCCACCGTGGTCTGGTTCTTGTCGACCCAATCAACCATCTTCAAACCAGCCTCAGCGAGTTTGGTCATGGCCGGCAACAGTTTCGCGCCCAACTCTTCCTGCAGCTCACCGAACGCGATCTTGAGCTTCTTCTGCTTACCCTCAGCAGTCCCCGCCGCCTCCGACGCCGCACCCTTATGCGTCCTCGCAAGATCCTTCGTGATCTCATCCAAAGACCGGGTTTTCCCGGCAGCGTCCTTCGTGGCGATCCCGAGCCGCGACAGGCCACCGACGCTACCGTTCCGGGCGCGCACCAAAGCCATCGTCACCGCGTCCAGCGACTTCCCCGACCCGGCAGACACGTCCATCGCCAACGACGCTAAATCCTGGGCCTTCGCCACATCACCAGTGGCGGCAACAAGTTTCCCCATCGCCGGACGCAACTCGTCGTCAGCGACCGCTTTCGCGCGCCCCTGCGCCGCGATCCACTTCTCCGTGGCCGCAATCTGCTCCTTCGACGCCCCAGCAGCGTTACGTAACGTGTTCGCCAACTTCGACGCCTGTGCCGCGTCCTCCGCAGCGGCTTGTGTGAACTTCACCGCAGCTCCAGCAGCCAAAATCAGGCCACCGGCAAGGAGCTTCCCCGCGACATTCCCGGCCTTCTGCAACTTCGACGACGAGCGGTCAGCGCCATCACCAACGTCCTTCAACGCCTTAGACGCAGACCTGTCCTCACCCAACAGCAGGAGCTTCAAAGTCGCTTCAGCAGCCACCAGTCACCGCCCCTCTCGCTGTTTACGCATCTCGTCCCGATGAGCCTTCACAACCTGCACATAGCCCCGCCAAGCCCACAACGGCAAATCCCAAACCGTCACCGGGGTCAGCGACGACACCAACAAAGACAAGTCGAGCGAATACTCGTAAACCGACTCGCGTACTTGCCGCGCAGACGACAAACCAGCCGACCGCGCTACCCCTTCAGGTCGGGGTCTGCTTGGTCGGCTGAATGGGACTTCTTGCCCCCCTTGACTTTTGGGGGTTTACGATCCTCAGGGTCAGGCAGCACGGTCACGTCCTCGATCCGAATATCCACGGCCTCTGAGAACGTGACATCCTCACCGGCAGTCCGACGAGCCAGCCACACCATCGCCGCGACCATGAACAACCGCTCAGGATGCCGCGCCCGACCATCCTCATCCATGCCGTCAAGGTCGGCCTGAATCCGCTCGACGTCACCCCACGTCTTCGCCAACCCCAACTCCGCGACCTCCACGTCAAAACGCAGCAGATCACGCAGGTTTATGTCATCCATGTTCGGTTGCGCATAAACGCGCGAACCGATCTTCAACATCGCCACAACTAGCCCCTTCCTACCCGATGTCGCGCATTACCTTTTCGACAGCCGACAACACGGCATCTGCCACCTCGTCGGCCTGCTCCTCAAACGCCTTCGTGAACGTCCCTGATTCCACGTTCTGTCGCACCCAAGCCCACTGTTTCCGATCCTGGTCGCCACGCCCATGCACTGGGTGACGCAGGAACCCTTTCGAGTCCATCGTCCCCACCGAGGCACCACCAGTTTTCGGGGCAGACAAGTTGATCGTGATCTTCGGGTTACGGCCAGCCGTCCCCGCAGTGACCCCAACCTTGCCTGTCTCCACGATCCGCGCAGCCAACCCGCCAGACGCTGGCATCGACTCGGCGCCCCGCTCCAACACGAACCGCCCAACGGGTTTCGCCGAGTCACGAATCGACTTGCGAACCGCCTTCAACAAATCCTTATCGGCTGCGGCCTTCAAATCGACCGCGCACCGACGCCACTCTTCAGTGCCCTCGATCCGCAGCCCCTCAGCCACTACAACGCCGAATCAGATGTCCGCAAAATGATCGAAACCGGTGCGACCGCGCCAAGGTCGTCAAGGACGGTGAAGTTGATGCCCTGCAAAACGGGCTTCTCCCCGTTTGCCTTCGGTAACTCGTTGTCGATCTTGATCTCTGGCAACACGATCTGCAACGTCTCCTTTCCGGTCGACAAGTTGCCGCCCTCAAGGGTCGCCACCAACGTCATCGGCGTGTCAGCCAACACCGCATCCCGAAACGCAGTGTCCGCGTACTCCACAGACATTTGCCCCGCAATGTCACGAATCCCAACAACCGGCTTGTCTTTCCGGCCATTCTTACCGAAGTTGAACCGGTCACCAGCGATCTTGTTGTTACACGACACCGACAACGACCGCACCGACGCCAACGGGGTCGCAGCAGACGCCAACGTCGTCGCTGTCGGGGCAGTCAACGCGCCCGAATACAGCGTCGCGCCCGCAAACTGATACAGATTCCCACCAGTCGGGTACGTCGCCGTAGCCAACGACCCAGCCGCGACCGCGTCCCGACAATCAAACGTCACCTTCAGCTTCGCAATGTCATCGTTGGGAATCTCCAACTCCCACTGAGACACCACAGACCCAGGGAAGTTGATCGCATCCACCGCAGACCCGTCGATCCTCGGGATGCCCTTCTGGATCGTCAACGCGGGCAACGAATCCCCGAGCGTAAATGTCTGCTGATAGGTCGCGCCAGACACCAACGCCGACGACCCAGACCCAAGCATCGCCTGAAACAGCAGGCCCAGCCCTTTCGAGAACACCTCCAACTGCACGTCACCGGCAGCCTCAACCGTGGTGACCACACGCCGCGCAGACCGGCCCACGCGGGCACCAACCCGCAACCCCTGCCCCTGCTTCACGGACTTGTTGAAGTTCAACGACTCGTCAACAAACTCCAGAAACCGGGTCGGCGTGACCGCTGTCCCGTAAGTCGACTCGACTCCGAAACCGATTTGTGCATCAGCGGGAATAGTCATGGCGTGTGCTCCTTGATCGTTGCCAATATTTCGGCTTTGGTGCCCGACGCATCCAAGCCAAGCTCTGTGGCGCGAGCCACCAGCTCCGCCTTACTCAAACGCTCAAGGCCCTCGTCGCCAGCGGCCTCAAAGTCACCAGCGAGCAGCCCCTCGGCCACCACGTCGGGCACATCGAAAACCCCGCCAGCCTCAACAGTGACCCGCAACGCCGGGATCACCACGGCCCCGAGCGGTGAAACATTCCTCAACTTCATAGCTCTACGCTCCTCAACTTCTGCGCCACAACGCAGTAACCACTACGGTCGCCTCCGCGACCCGGCCAGCAACAAACCCAGACGCCGGGTCACGCACGATCCCGTTACGCGGCCCACTAATGTCGCTGACCCACGAATCCCGCACCAACCAACCCCCGTCACCATCAACCCCAAGGTGACAGTTGTCGCCGTCGCGCCACCAGTCCTCCAACCGGTCACACATACCCTCAAGCCGCCTCGACGCGTCCCACTGCACCATCTCGTCACCAGGCACGAACACGCTCACGGTCACATCAACCTCGATCGCGCGTTCACGTGACCGGCCAGTCCCCATCGTGGGCCGCGTGATCGACTGCCGCACATCCGTCGCCACAGCAACAATCGTGTCCGGTTGCATCGACCCCGGCATGCCTAAACAAACGAGCGCATCACACTCGCCCGCAAACAACGACGCGCACGCGTCATAGATCCCTTGCGTAATCGCAGCCGCGCTCACGCAAACCCCAACGGCGCGTGATACGGGGCCAGCAATAGCCAAGCCCTATTCGGGATCAAAAACCCTTGCGGGCTCCGCACCACGTCCTGGTCGGTGCCACCAAAGTTCGCCCTAGGCCCCTGCTGGTCGGCCTGCCACATGTGCCGCAAAATGATCGACGCCGCCAACGTCACCCCCGCAGGGATCTCCGTCAACCCCACCAACGCGGCCCCAACCTCAACCCCAATGATCTCGTTGACGGCCTGCACATAGGTGCCCAGTTGCGGGGTCACTTGACTAGGCCCAAGCCGCAACAAAGACGCGGCCTGGGCATCATCAAGGACAACAGTGACCGGCATCCCGATCACGCACCAGCACGAACGCTGGCCACCAGTTTCGCGGCGGCCTTCTCCCCGATCGCAGCAGACGCCGCAACCAAAGCCGCATCCTCGTCAATCAACACGGGAGCGATCTGGTCCGGGGTACCGTCGGCACGCACCGACAACGCAGCCACGCGGTCACCAACCGGCGCAGCCTCCACGACCGGCTCACTCGCAGCCTTCTTCTTCGCAGCCATTCTTCCTCCTTGACCTCAAGCGGGGCAGGTGGGGCGACCCGGCCACCGAAGCAGCCGAGCCACCCCCACCACTCACGTGGCGGAGTGCTTCCACGCCTTCACGGCACCAGCGTTCTGCATGGTGCCATCGGAACGCTGGAAGGCCACGAACCCGACCTGGAAGTAGTCGGCGTAACGCTCGGTCAAACGAAGCAAAGCCACGTCCGACGCGTCCCGAATCACGTACGCCTCACGGAAGTCACCGAACAAGATCGACTTCGCGTTAGCCGCAGGCACCGGCACATAGTTGTTGAGGACAACACCGTGACCCAGCAGCGAGTCGGGTGCACCCTTCGCCAACGACGGCTCCCACAACGGCCGGTTCTGGTTGTCCTTGATCTTCCTCACCATCTTGCGGGCATCCTGCGACATCATCCAGTTGCAGTTACCGCCCTCAATGTAGGCAGGATCAATCGACTCAGCCAACCCCATCAGGTCGTCGTACCCGACCGTGAGGGTCTGACCAGTCGTACCGGTCACACCAGCGGTCGCAGACGTGGCGATGCCGTCCGGCTCGGTCGAGCCAGCGCCAACCGTGAAATGACGCGCCTGAATCCGACCAATCCGCTGACCGAGCGCCTTCGCCAACCATGAATCCAGGTCGAACGCGCTATCTTGCAGCAGCTGGAAGCTGACCCGCACAATCTTCGAGGAGTACATGTACGCCTCGAGTTGGTTGGTGCCGAACGTGAAGTCTTGTTCAGTGTTCTGAACATTCTCCCCAATGAGGACACCCTCGTTGGCGGTGTCGTCAACGGTCGGCCACGGCAGAGTGTTGCCCGTCTCCGTGGTGATGACCTCAGCGACCTGACGCATCGCAGCCACCGACTTCACGGCCTCGATCAACTTGGTGCGGAACCCAGCCGGAACGAGGTAGCCACCAGCGCCACCCGAGGTGGTTCCGGCAGCGTTCTGAATGTCGGTGAACCCGCTGCGCAGCGCCTGGGCCTGCTCAGCGTCCAACGCCTGCGGGCCGCGACGCATCCACGAGTTGAACGCCGAAGCGTACAGCTCGTCAGCGCCCTTGCCCACAGGCTCTGAGTCAACATCTGACGGGGCCGGCCCGAAACTGGACATCGCGTTCGCGATCGTCAAGTGCTTCTCAGCACGCGCGATCTCCTCGCCCTTGCCGTCAAGGTCAGACTCCAGACGGTCATAAACCGCCTTGTCTTCCTCATTCAGGGGACGCCCCTCACGCTCAGCGCGATTCACGACCTCCTGCATTTGCTCCCAGATCTGCGCCCGCTGCTCGCGGAGTTCCTGAGTGTTAGCCATGCCTGATCTCCTTTGTTTGGTGAGCATGGGTTTCGACCTGGCGCAGGTTGCGACAGGAAGTTCTAAAATGTGGCTCAATCAACCTTCTCGCTGTTGAGCCGGTGACGGGTCGCCGCCAACGCCGCGGCCCCATCCCAAAACGCGGCCACCTGTCCGGTGACCGGTGACGGTTGGTAGATCGACAAATCGAAACTCGCCGCAGGCTCAACCGGCCCACGGGCCTCGACACTGTTAGCCAACCCGGCCTCCACAGCCTCATCAGCCGTATACCAAGTTTCGGCCAGCATCCGCTCGCGCCAATCCGCAGCACTCCCGCCCGCTTTCGCCGCGTACACGTCCGCGATATTGTCCGAAAGTTTGTCCAACAGGTCAGCCATCGAACGCATATCGGTCGCAGGGCCAACGCACACGCCCCACGCGTCATGAATCATCAACGTCGAGTTGGGTGCCATCACCAACTCGTCAGCCGCAGCCGCAAGCACAGACGCCGCCGACGCAGCGAGACCATCCACGACCGCGACCACGCGCGCATCAAACCGCCGCAAAGCATTGATGATCGTGATCGCCTCAAACACTTCCCCACCGGGCGAGTTGATGTGCACCCGGATCTCGTTCACAGCCGACTCGTCAAGCAGCGACAGGGCCGCCGTGAACTCCTTCGCAGACACACCCCACTCCCCACCCCACGAATCAATCGGGTCATACAACTGGAACGTGACAACCCCAGCCTCATCGACCTCGGCAGGCTCAACCGTGTTGAGAACCGACCGTCGGGCAGGCTGATTCGACCCGTGGAACCGGTAACGTGAATCACTCACTAGACACTCCTTCATCAACCGCGACCCCAGCCGCGTCAAGTTCGCCAAAGTTCAGCGGCCTAAACCGCACGTCACCACCCTCAACAGGTGGCCGCTCCTCCAACTCACGGATCTCGTTAGTCGACAACGCGCCCAACTCCCACATCGTTCGATAGAACGCTGACCGTTGCGCCGAATCGCCCCGCAGCAGCCCCTCAACAGAGAACCGCGCATACACCGCCTGGGGCCGCAAAACCCTCGACAACCGTTGCTCAATCCGCGTCAAAATGAACCGCAGCGTGTAAACCACGTAACCGATCGACATTTGCTCGATCCCAGACCCCCACGAAGTTGTTTTCTCCGTAGACATCAACATGTGCGGCGGAATCCCGAACATTCGCGCCACTTCAGCCACCTGAAACTCACGGGACTGCAAGAACTGGGCATCCGCTGGCGGGATCGACAACTGGTCAAACTTCAAACCCCCACCAAGCACGATCGGGTCATAGGGGCCCAGTGACGCACGCCGCGCCGTCCAACGCGCCTGCAACTGTTGCGCCTGCTCCGGCGTCAACCGCTGCTCCGTCTGCAAAACACCCGTCGCCAACGAGTTCGACCCAAACAGGGTTGCACCGAACTCTTCGGCAGCCAACGCCAACCCGATCCCCTGCCGCGCAGCCCGGATCGGAGACACCCCACAAATCCCGTCATACCCAAACCCGGGGATATGCAAAATGTCGTCGTCGGTGTACACCTTCGAGCCGTCAACCACGTAAATCTTCTTGCCCATCGACGTGGGGCCGCCGAGCCGACCAACCTTCACCCGGCCAGGGTGAATCGGCCACATCTCCGCGATCGGGTCTTGCGGTGTCCCACGCAGCAACAAGTACGCGTTACCCCACAACAGCAAGTGGGCACCGACGATCTCCCACAAATCAAACGGGGTCATGTCAGGATGCGGATCGGCCAACAGTTTCGCGGCCCGGCCCCCAGCCTTCACACGCGCACCCTCTTGCGACTTGTAGGCGTGCAACGGCAGCGACGCCACCGAACTAGCGATCAGGTTCACAGCCCGCCACACCGTCGAGATCCCCAACGACTTCTCTTCAGTAACCCGCTGCCCCGACGCAGTCGGTTGACCCGCAAACAACGAGTCGAGCGAATCCAACCCCAACGGCGTCTCCGGGTCCTCAACCGAACCCGCAAAAATAGGTGCCAGCAACGTCACGACGCGCCACCACTAACAGCCGCAGTCTTGTTTGCCGCAAACACGGCCACACCGCCCGCGACCGCAACAAACACACCCGCGAACAACACCCCAAGCCAAGGAGCCTGCAAACCAGTCGCAACCACAACCAACCCGAGGCCGAACGCGATCGCATACAAGCCGACCATCTCGACAGTGTTCACGTTCACCAGATCCCAACCCCTTTCAACGAGTCGTTCGCGCTCGCGCCGTGCGCAGCCAAAGCCACGGCCTCCAACATCGACAAATCAGTGACCGACTGCCGACGACCCAACACCTTCCGGTCACCCACCGGACGCCACCGCGCACCCTCCGCAGCCTCATCCAAATCAGGGTGCCCGTGATGCACCAAGGTGCCCAACCGCACCCCGTCCTCAACCAGCGCACAACCGTCGATGAACTGCTCCAAACCGGCGGCCACGATCTGTATCCCCTGCAGCTCCAAGTCAGGGATCAAATCGCCACCCGGGCCCTTCGTGTCCATCACGATTGGCAGCCCGTACGTCGACTGCAACCGCGCCAACTCGGTGACCAGCTCGTCAAACCCATACGCCCAACGACCCTGCGCCCCAACCACCAGATGCCCATCGTCGTCAATCAACGCTGCCCCGATCGACACCATCGTCCGATCCAGCGACAACGCCACCCCGAACGCATCCGGGATCGGCGGCTCATCCGGCGGATCAACCCGACACCCATTCCAGTTACCGAGCGCAGTCTCGTCCCCAGCCTTAGGTTTCGGTTTCCACTGGTTCAGGTACGAGCGGCAAAACTCGCTGACCTTCCCCTCACGCCGCGCCTTGTCCCACGCCGCCTGAATCGTCGCCAACGCCACCGTGTGATCTCGACAATCACGGTCACAATCAGGCCGATGCACCGCAGGCATGCAAGACAACCAAGTCTCAACCGCACCAGGGTCAGCCGCAGGGTCAGCCGACCACTCAAAAAACGCGGTACCCGACGTCGCACCCTCCGCGACCAACGCCCGACCGGCCTGCACCTTCGCCCACAAGTACGGCGAGCTATCAGCCCAGCCAACCGTCGACACGATCGCCAACTGGCTATTCGCCCGCGTCATCATCGCCGGTTCAAACGCGAGCTCGAGCCGCGAATCAACCTGAGCAAACGCCTCATCGATATACGCCTCATCGAGCACGTCACCATGCCCGGCCCGCTCAGTGTTCGACTCCACACCGAACCGCGACTGATTCACGAACCGCAAATGCTCATCGCCAGACGTGAAGTTCGGCTTCACCCTCGACGCGAACTTCGTCGAACCCTGCAACTTGCTGCAGTAATCCTCGCGCCACTTTTTGCGGGCCTTCTGATGAGACTGCGCCGTATACACAACCTGCTGACGTGGCCCAAAAAACGAGGACGCCGTACACCTGTGCGTAGCCTTCGCCAAAATCAAAGTGGACTTACCTTGCTGGCGCGGCACAACTAAGATCCACTCGTCGTAAACCAGCCGACCAGTATCAGGGTCAATCTCCAAAACCACGTCAGCCACATACTGCTGATGTGGCATCAACGGTGTACCCAACAACGCGGCAGTCAACCCGACCGCAGTACCCAACGTCGGGCGACTAAGAGTCCTCGGTGTCGCGAACCTCGGCGGACACGTCCGATCCCACAGTTGGGGCGGAGAGCAAACTGTCGAGCTCGTCATCGTCACCAACCTTCATCCGCGCCAAGTCATCCAAGGTGGCCCGCAACTCACGATTCACCGCAGCCTCCTGCATCCCCGCGCCACGATCCAAAGACACCGCCAACGCCAGGGCCATAGCCGAGAGCGCCTCACCCATCGGATGCGAAGTCATCAACGCAGCCAAGTCAGCGTGCACCCGCTGCTCGATTGGCCCCATCTCGGACACGACGCCATCACGCGCACCAGTCGGCCCCAAACCCGAAGCCGGTTGCCCCAGCCGCGCACGCTTGCCGCACGTATCCGAGCAGTACCGCGAATTCTTGCGCACGGCCTCATAGGCGACGCCACACAAATCACATTGACGGGTCACTTTTCCTCCATGACCAAAACCGGAACCTGAGGGAACTCTCGCGAAAAAAAGTAGAGT
>JACCDG010266769.1_pt1 | contig 15650 bp, 10 predicted proteins | sample 7442471 | NCBI WGS metagenome assembly JACCDG01 (sample SAMN15323444, study PRJNA562643) | freshwater metagenome | isolation source: river surface water | place: USA:Blue River Watershed | collected 2017-08-17 | reverse complement strand
AGATGGCGGCGGCATACGGCATGGACTACCTGGGCGCTTTGCCCGTGGCACTGCACATCCGCGAACAGGCCGATAGTGGCCGCCCCACCGTGGTGGCCGAGCCTGACGGTGAAGTGGCCAACCTCTACAAAGGCATGGCGCGCCAGGTGGCTGTCAAGATTGCTGCCCAGGCCAAGGATTTCTCCAGCAAGTTCCCCACCATCACCATCAGCAAGAACAGCTGATCGGTACGCCCATTTTTAAGTGAAATAAGGCGCTAGCCCTCGTGGATACTGCGCAAGCAGCTACCAAAAACGTAGCGCTTGTGTAGCATCCTTGCGTGCTTCGCCGTGCGGCGTGCGGGTGGGGGTGCCCAGCGCAATCCAGCCCACCAGGGTGTCGCCGGGCTCGCAAAAGGCTTGGGCGATATGGGGCGCGCGGGCTTTGTCGCCGCTGAGCATCTTGCCGGCAAAGCCCAGCACATGGGCGGCATTGAGGAAGTTGGCCACCGCGCCACCCACACACATCCACTGCTCATGCGCGGGCACCAGCGGGTGGCCCAGGTCGATGCGGGCCAGCACCGCTACCGTCATGGGCGCACGCAGCGCGCGCTCGCGCTCCATGGCCACGCCCTCTGCGTCCTTGCCTTTGCGCTGGGCATGTTCGGCAAACAGGTCGGCCAGGCGTTGGCGCGCATCGCCTTGCACCACCACGAAGCGAAACGGCACCAGTTCTGCGTGGTCCGGCGCGCGCAGGGCGGCGGCCAACATGCTCTGCAACTGGGCAGCATTCGGGGCAGGGTCGGTCAAGTGCTTCACGCCCAGCGAGTAACGGCTGAGCAAGGTGTCGAGTGCGGTGGAGGTGTGCATGGCGGCGCAAGAATAGCAGGCGCGCCCGCATAATCGCGCTCCCCCTCACCACCGGACTTTGCGACATGAACCTCCTGGCTTCCATGAAATACCTGGTGGCGTTGAATGAGCACCGCCACTTTGCGCGTGCCGCCGAGGCCTGTCACATCACGCAGCCCGCGTTGTCTAACGCCTTGCGCGCCTTGGAAGAAGAGTTTGGCGTGGTTATCGTGCACCGGGGGCGGACGTTTGCAGGCCTGACGCATGAGGGCGAGCAAGTGCTTTCTGCCGCGCAGCGCATGCTGCACGAACACATGGTGCTGCAGCAGACCCTCAAGAGCACAGAGGACAGACCTGCGGGTAGCTTGACGATTGGTGCCGTGCCTACGGCCATGCCGATTGCCGCGCGCTTTGCTGCGATGTTGCAGGCGCAACACCCCGGCATCCTGCCGGTCGTGTTGTCCCTGAGCTCTTCTGAATTGGAGATGCGGCTGGACAACCTCGCGATCGACTTGGGGCTGGGGTACACCGAACGCATGGACCCTATGGCAGGCAAGCTCAAAGCCATGCCGCAGTACGTGGAGCACTACTTTTTACTGCGGCGTGCTGCGGTTCCCCATGCGCTAGAGCTGCAGGTGGGGGCACCGATCACTTGGCAGGAGGCGGCTGGGCACGCTCTGTGCTTGCTCACGCCAGACATGCACAACCGCACCATCGTCAACGCAGCTTTTGCCAGTGTGGGCTGCCAAGTGCAGGCCCACATTGAAACCAATTCCATTCTCACCATGGCCTTGAGTGTGGTGGCGGGGCAGGTGTGCAGTGTGATGCCGGGCGCGCTGGTGGCGGCGGTGCGTGGGTACCGGGAGTTGGAGGCTTTGCCCTTGGAAAGCCCCCAAGTGCTGACGCCTATTGGGTTTATGAGCCACGCACAGGTGCGCCCTTCGCGGGCGATGGCGGCAGCACAAGCCCTGGCGCAGGACAGTGCCTGGTTACGGCATGCGGCGACTTATAGCGGCCTTTTGTTACCGTTTTAATTGATTCTCATCAAGAAATATGGTGTACAAACGCGGCCTGACGCCCCTTAATTTTTAAGGTTATTTGCCTTATTTAGTGCGCGTCGCAGTTTTTTGAATGGGACAACGATGTCTTTTTTTTCCGGTCCCACACGGCGGGTCAATGCAGCAGCCCGCACATTTGCCGCTGCCTTGCCTGACCGCTTTTCTTTGGACAGTGGGCAGCGCATCGCGGTCCAGGACCGCCAGGTGGCCGTACTTCGCAATGGCCAACGAACGCTCAATCTTGATTTCGCTTTGCCCGATGGCTTCAGCCAATCCACTGGCATGGTGGCAACGGTATTTGCACGGGATGGTGATGACTTCATCCGCATCACCACCTCGGTGCGCAAACAAGACGGCCAGCGCGCCATCGGTACGCCCTTGGACCGTTCTCAACCGGCGTATGACGACGTGCTGCAGGGGCGCGCGCACTTGGGCTACGCCACCATTTTTGGCAAACAGTACCTCACACGCTACGAGCCTGTGCGCGATTCTTCGGGCCGCGTTATCGGCATTCTGTTTGTGGGGCTGGACATCACCGCCTCGCCCGGCATGGGCTTGTCGGCTGCCATGGCGTGGCGCGTTGCCTCCGTATACGCGCTGGGTCAAGCCGCGGTGTTGGCCATGGGCGGGCAGTGGAGCCAGCCGGTTGCGTGGGCCATGGCCGCTGCCATGGGTGCTGTATTGTGGGTTAGCACGTATGGGCTGATGAACCACTTTGTGGCCCGCCCGCTCAGTGCAGGCCGTGCCGCCTCGCAGCGCATTGCCTCGGGCGACCTGACCCGGCAGGTGCATGTTGGCTCCAGCGACGACATCGGCCAGGTGCTGCTGGCCATCAACAGCATCAACGTCGGGCTGACGCTACTGATCGACAAAGTGCGTGGTTCGGCGTCGGTCGTGTCCATGGGCACCAATGAGATTGCCGATGGCAATGTGGACCTGGCCAACCGCACCGAAAAACAGGCCAGTGAAGTGAACGCTGCGGCCTCTGCAGTTCACGAACTCACGGCCACCGTAGCCCAAACGGCAGACCAGGCCGCACAGCTCAACACGCTGGTGAGCTCGGTGTCGGGCGTGGCAAGCAACGGGGGCGAGGTGGTGCAGAAGGTTGTCCTCACCATGGGACAGATTTCGACCAGCGCCAGCAAGATCAACGACATCATTGCGCTCATCGAGGGGATTGCCTTCCAGACCAACATCCTCGCGCTGAACGCTGCCGTGGAGGCAGCGCGAGCGGGCGAGCAGGGCCGGGGATTCGCAGTCGTAGCGTCGGAAGTGCGCAGCCTGGCCCAACGTTCGGCCAGTGCGGCGCACGAGATCAAGGATCTCATCAGCGCATCGGTCAGCAATGTGGCAGCAGGCAGTGATCTGGTGGACAAGACGCGTCAGGCCATGGAAGAGATCACCGGTTCCATCTCCGAGGTCGTGCGTTACATCGATGGCATTGCCCATGCCAGCCAAGAGCAACGCGCCGGCATCGAAAGCGTGAACCGCAGCGTGTCCGAGATTGACCAGATGACGCAGCAAAGCGCCGCACTGGTGGAGCAGGCCGCCGCGGCCGCCATGAAGATGCGTGACCAAGCCCAGACCTTGGGCACTGCGGTCGACAGTTTCAAGACACACCACTAAGTGCGGCAGTGCAGCATTTAGTTTTTGAATCAATGCATGTGATGAATCAATTGGATTCATCCGGCTTGACCTGTGACACTCGCGCCCGCCACGGCAGACGGCTGAGGGTCATGTTTTCATCAATCCCAAAGGAAACTTAATGTCAGGAATACTCGATAAGGAACGGATCATTGCCGGTCGCGGCTTCAACCGGTGGCTGGTACCCCCTGCCGCATTGGCCATCCACTTGTGCATCGGTATGGCCTATGGCTTCTCGGTGTTTTGGTTGCCCCTGTCCAAAGCCTTGGGCATCAAGGAGGCTATCAAGTGCGCGCCCGATGTCGGCTTCTGGGGACAGCTGTTCACGACCACGTGTGACTGGCAAATCTCGACCCTGGGTTGGATGTACACCCTGTTCTTTGTATTGCTGGGTTCCAGCGCTGCCACATGGGGTGGTTGGCTCGAACGTGCAGGCCCCCGCAAGGCAGGTGTGGTGTCGGCCGTGTGCTGGTGTGGTGGCATGTTGATTTCCGCCATCGGTATCAAGACCCACCAGTTCTGGCTCATGATCTTGGGCTCCGGCGTGATCGGCGGCATCGGCTTGGGCCTGGGCTATATCTCGCCCGTGTCCACGCTGATCAAGTGGTTCCCGGACCGTCGCGGCATGGCCACCGGCATGGCCATCATGGGCTTCGGTGGTGGTGCCATGATCGGCTCCCCCTTGGCCGCCGACCTGATGAAGTATTTCGCTACCCCCACCGATGTGGGTGTGATGCAGACCTTCGTGGTGATGGCCTTGATCTATTTTGTGTTCATGATGGCAGGTGCCTTTGGCTACCGCGTGCCTGAGACTGGCTGGAAGCCTGCTGGTTGGACGCCCCCGCCCGCCCAAGCGAACAACGCCATGATCACGCAAAAGCACGTCCATGTGAAAAAGGTCTGGGGCATTCCCCAGTTCTGGCTCATCTGGATGGTCTTGTGCATGAACGTGAGCGCTGGTATCGGTGTGATCGGCATGGCATCTCCCATGTTGCAGGAAGTGTTTGGCGGTAGCCTGATTGGTGTGCAAGCCAAGTTTGGCGAGCTGGACAAAACCCAATTGGCCGCGATTGCCACGGTGGCCGCTGGCTTTACTGCGCTGCTCTCGCTGTTCAACATTGGTGGCCGCTTCTTCTGGGCCAGCCTGTCCGACAAGATGGGTCGCAAGATCACGTACATCGTGTTCTTCGTGCTCGGTGGCCTGATGTACTTCAGCGTTCCCGGCAGTGCCGCAGCGGGCAGCATCGTGTTGTTTGTGGGTGCCTTTTGCGTGATTCTGAGCATGTACGGCGGCGGCTTCGCCACCGTACCTGCCTACCTGGCAGACATCTTCGGCACGCAAATGGTGGGCGCGATCCACGGCCGCTTGCTGACCGCTTGGGCGACGGCCGGCGTGTTGGGTCCAGTAGTAGTGAACTACATGCGGGAATACCAACTGGGTCTGGGCATTCCGCGCGAACAGGTCTATAACCAGACCATGTACATCCTGGTGGGCATGTTGGTGGTGGGACTGATCTGCAACCTGCTGGTGCGTCCGCTGGACAACAAGTGGTTCATGACCGACGCCGAGTTGGCTGAAGAGAAAAAGCTGGCGCACGAGCGCGCTGCTGCGTCGGAAGTGGGAACCAGCTCTGGCGGCGCAGACACCATTCCGATGGGTGTGGTGGTGTTTGCTTGGTTGGCGGTGGGCCTGCCTTTGGCATGGGGCGTGTACCGCACCTTGCTGAGCGTGGCAAAGTTCTTTGCCTGATTTGCCAAGAGCGAACGACGTGTAACAACGCTCGCCCCGGCCGCTGCCTGCAGCAGCTGGGGTGAGCATGAAACAGACAGGCGCGGAGGCATGTTTCCGCGCCTGTCTGCCCTTTGGGGCAATAACGACTGGGGGTCTTATGAGCGAGCAAAAAGTAGAGTTGTACAACGGTGCGGCCGGTGGCTGGGGTGCCTTGCGCAGTGTGGGCAAGACCTTGCTCAAACAGGAGATTCCTATCAAAGGCGCCAAGACCTTGCTGTCCGCCAACCAGCCCGATGGCTTTGATTGCCCCGGCTGCGCCTGGCCCGACCGCAACCACGCCTCCACCTTTGAATTTTGTGAAAACGGCGCCAAGGCCGTAGCCGCCGAGGCGACCGCGCGCCGTGTGACGGCAGACTTTTTTGCACAGCACACCGTGGCCGAGCTGGCCACCTGGGGTGACTTTGCGCTGGAGGACCAAGGCCGCTTGACAGCGCCCATGGTCTACGACGCCGCGACCGACAAATACCAGCCCATTGCCTGGGACGATGCCTTTGCACTGATTGCCAAATACCTGAACGCGCTGCCCGACCCGAACCAGGCCATCTTCTACACCTCGGGCCGTGCCAGCAACGAAGCCGCATTTTTGTACCAGCTGTTTGTGCGCGAATACGGCACCAACAACTTCCCCGATTGCTCCAATATGTGCCACGAGCCGAGTGGCACGGGCATGCGCGAGAGCGTGGGCGTGGGCAAGGGCACCGTCACGCTGGACGACTTTGAGCAGGCCGACGCCATCTTTATTTTTGGCCAGAACCCCGGCACCAACCACCCGCGCATGCTGGGTGAACTGCGCCAGGCCGCCAAGCGTGGCGCGCGCATTGTGAGCCTGAACCCGCTGCGTGAGCGCGGGCTGGAGCGCTTTGCCGACCCACAGGACAAGCTGCAAATGGCCACGGGGGGTGACTCGCCCATCAGCACCCACTACTTCCAGTTGAAGATTGGCGGTGACTTTGCCTTCGTCAAAGGCATGATGAAACATTTGGTCGAGTTGCAGGACGCTGGCGAAGACGTGCTGGACCAGGCCTTCATTGCCGAGCACACCACAGGTTTTGATGCCTTGTTGGCCGACTTGCGCGCCGAGTCGTGGGCGCTGCTGGAGGCCGAATGCGGCCTGGCGCAGGAGCACATCCGCGCCGCTGCCGACGTCTACCGCCAGGCCAAAAGCGTGATCGCTTGCTGGGGCATGGGCATCACCCAGCATGCCAACTCGGTGGCCACCATCCAGATGATCGTCAACCTGCTGCTCATGCGCGGCAACATCGGCCGCCCTGGCGCCGGGCCTTGCCCCGTGCGCGGCCACAGCAATGTGCAGGGTGACCGCACCATGGGCATCTGGGAGGCGCCGCCCGTGGCGCTGCTGGACAACCTGCAGAAGGTGTTTGGCTTTGAACCCCCACGCGCCCACGGCTACAACACCGTGGAATCCATCCAGGCCATGCTCGACGGCAAAGGAAAGGTGTTTTTTGCACTCGGTGGCAACTTTGCCGCCGCTACGCCCGACACCGTGCAGACCTGGAAGGCATTGCGCAACTGCGACCTGACCGTGCATGTGACCACCAAGCTCAACCGCAGCCACATCGTGCACGGCAAGGCTGCGCTGATATTGCCTTGCCTGGGCCGCACCGAGATCGACATGCAAGCCGGTGGCGTGCAGGGCGTGACGGTGGAGGACTCCATGAGCATGGTGCACATCTCGGTGGGCATCAACCCACCCGCGTCCGAGCACCTGCTGTCCGAGCCTGCCATCGTGGCCCGCCTGGCGGCCACCACGTTGGGGGCGCGCAGCCAGACGCCCTGGCTCTGGCTGCTGGAAGACTACAACCGCATCCGCGACAAGATCGAGGCCGTGTTCCCCGACTTCAAGGATTTCAACACCCGTGTGCAGGTGCCCGGCGGCTTCCGCTTGCGCAACACGGCCAGCGAACGGGTGTGGAACACCGCCAGCCACAAGGCCGTGTTCAAGACCCACGCGGTGCCCACCGGCACGCCGCTGCAGCGCGCCCGCGAGCGCAAGGGTGATGCCATTGTGTTCGCCCTCATGACCACGCGCTCGCACGACCAGTACAACACCACCATCTATGGTGCAGACGATCGCTACCGCGGCGTGTATGGCCAGCGCCGCGTGGTATTTGCCAATGCTGAAGACATCCGCGCGCTGGGCATGAAGGACGGCGACTGGATCGACTTCCAGACCGTGTGGGACGACGGCGAAGAGCGCCGTGCCGACGGTTTCAAGCTGGTGGCCTACAACATCCCGCGCGGCTGTGTGGCGGCGTATTACCCCGAGACCAACCCGCTGGTGCCGCTGTCTTCGGTGGCGGCCAATGCGGGCACGCCCACCTCCAAATGCATTCCCGTGCTCATGCTGCCGCACCAGCGCCAGGAGGCGCAGGCTGCGTGAGTGACGAGTTGTCGGCTGCATTGCTGCGTGTGTTGGCCGAGGAGGCCGCGCCAGTCTCGATTCCGCGCTTGGGCAAACGCCTGGGCGTGGGCGCCAGCGTCGTCATGCGCACCCTCACGCTGATGGGGGATGCGGTATTGGGTGGCCAGGCTGGGCCGGGCTGGGTGCACATGCGCAACGAGGATGGGCGCTGGGTTGCGGGGCTGACCGAGGCCGGACGCCAGCACTGTGCACAGCACCACCATGGATGAGTCCTTGGACCTGCCCTTGCCGCTGAGCCGCAGTCAGGTGCTGCGCCAGCCCGATGGCGTGCTGCTGAGCGACGCCTTGGCAGCCGAGGTGCCAGTTGCGCTGGTGTTCAACGGCATTTCACACGCGGTGATGATGGCCACCCCGCAAGACGTGGAGGCCTTTGCCCTGGGCTTTGCCCTGAGCGAGGGCATTCTGGACAGCGCCAGCCAGTGCTTTGGCATGGATGTGTTGCCGGTACAGATCGACGGTGGTGCAGCCTTGGAAGTGCAGTTGGAGATTGCAGCCCCTTGTTTTGCCCGTTTGAAAGACCAGCGCCGCAGCATGGCCGGCCGCACCGGCTGTGGCGTGTGCGGGCTGGACAGCTTGCAGGCCTTGGACTTGGCGCCACCGCGCATACCCGAAAAGCCGTGGGTACGTGAGTTGCCCGCGGCGACCGTGTTGCGGGCGTTCGAGGCCATGGCGCCGCTGCAGGTACTCAATGCGGCTTGTGGATCCCTGCACGCTGCAGCCTGGGCCACACCGGAAGGTGAGGTCACACTGCTGATGGAAGACGTAGGCCGTCACAACGCACTGGACAAACTGCTCGGTGCCGTGACACGCAGTGGCCAGATCAAGGAGCCCGGCTGGGTGCTGATGAGCAGTCGCGCCAGCCACGAGTTGGTGCGCAAGTGTGTGCGCCTGCAGGTGCCGCTCTTGGCCACCATCTCGGCCCCCACCAGCCTGGCCGTGGCCATGGCGCAGCGCACCGGCTTGCAGCTCTGGGGCCTGTGTCGCGCGCCACGCGCCGTGCTCTACACGCCCTGAGCCTGGGCGTTGCCTTCCCCCCAAAGCTCTGGGGAATAGGGCCCCGGGTGAATAATGCCGCTTTGCGCATCTCCTTGAGGAGCCTTCCTTGAAACTGTCTTTTTTTGCCTTGGGCTGGAAAACCCTTTGGCGCGATGTGCGCTCGGGCGAACTGCGCCTGCTCATACTGGCCGTAACGCTGGCGGTGGCGGCCCTCACGGCGGTGGGCTTTTTTGCGGACCGGCTGCAGGGCGGCTTGCAGCGCGACGCGCGCCAGCTGCTGGGCGGTGATGCGGTCGTCTCCAGTGACAACCCGCCGCCTGAGGCCTTCGAGGCACAAGCCCGCGCCTTGGGCCTGCAGGTCGTGCACACGCTGGGCTTCCCGACCATGGCCCGCGCCAGCGATGCGCAGGGTGGGGCGGCCAAGCTGGTGGCCCTCAAGGTGGTGGAGCCCGGCTACCCGCTGCGCGGCAGCCTGCGGGTGAGCAGCGCGCCAGACGCGCCCGATGCGCCCACCAAAGACACCCCCGCCGCAGGCAAAGCCTGGGTCGATGCCCCGCTGCTGGAAGCCATTGGCCTGAAGGTAGGCGACCCCCTGCTGCTGGGCGACAGCCAGTTCACCGTGGACCGCATCATCGTGATCGAGCCCGACCGCGGCGGCGGTTTCATGAACTTTGCACCCCGCGTGATGATTGGGCAGCCTGACCTGGCCGCCACGGGCCTGGTGCAACCGGCCAGCCGCCTGAACTACCGCCTGGCGGTCGCGGGTGACGAGCCCGCCGTGAAACGGTTTGTCGATTGGGCCGACGCCCAGGTCAAAGGCGGCGTGCGTGGCGTGCGTGTGGAATCGCTGCAAAGCGGTCGCCCCGAGATGAGCCAGACGCTGGACCGCGCGCAAAAGTTCTTGAGCCTGGTGGCGCTGTTGGCCGCGCTGCTGAGTGCGGTGGCCGTGGCCTTGGCCGCGCGCGCCTTTGCCGCCAACCACCTGGACGACTGCGCCATGCTGCGCGTGCTGGGCCTGTCGCAGCGCACCATTGCCAGTGCCTTTGCGTTTGAATTTGCACTGGTGGGCCTGTTTGCCAGCGCCTTGGGCGTAGCGCTGGGCTTTGGTGTGCATTACCTGTTTGTGGCGCTGCTGGCGGGGCTGGTGGATGCGGCCTTGCCTGCCGCATCGCTGTGGCCGGTGTTGCTGGGCGTGGGCATGGGCCTGACGCTGCTGATGGCCTTTGGCCTGCCGCCCGTCTTGCAGCTGGCCCAGGTGCCCGCGCTGCGCGTGATCCGGCGTGATGTGGGCAACCTGCGCCCCGCATCGCTGGGTGTGCTGGCCATTGGCGTGGCGGGGTTTGCCGCGCTCTTGATGACGGTGAGCAGCGACCTGCTGCTGGGCCTGATTGCAGTGGGCGGCTTTGCGGCGGCGGTGCTGGTGTTTGCGGCGCTGAGCTGGGTGGCCGTCAAGGTCTTGCGCAAGAGCGTGAACGAGGCCACGGCGCCGCGCTGGCTGGTGCTGGCCACGCGCCAAATCTCGGCCCGCCCGGCCTACACCGTGGTGCAGGTGAGTGCGCTGTCGGTGGGCCTGTTGGCACTGGTGCTCTTGGTGCTGCTGCGCACCGACCTCATCAGCAGCTGGCGTAAGGCCACGCCGCCCGATGCACCGAATCGCTTTGTCATCAACGTGATGCCCGAGCAGTCCGAGGCCTTCCAGAAAGCGCTGACCGACAAGGGGGTGACCAAGTTTGACTGGTACCCCATGATCCGCGGCCGCCTGGTGGCGGTGAATGGCAAAGCCGTGTCGCCCGACGACTACACCGAAGACCGCGCCAAGCGCCTGGTGGACCGCGAGTTCAACCTCTCGCACAGCAGCAAGAACCCGCCGCACAACGACGTGATTGCCGGCCGCTGGACCGAGGACGAAGAGGGCGCCGTGAGTGTGGAAGAGGGCATTGCCAAGACGCTGAACCTGAAGCTGGGCGACAGCTTGCGCTTTGACATTGGCGGCGTGCAGACTGAATCCAAGATCACCTCGCTGCGCAAGGTGGACTGGGGCTCCATGCGCGCCAACTTCTTTGTGATGTATCCGGTGGGCGTGCTCAAGGACGTGCCCAGCACCTATATGGGGGCCTTCAAGGCGCCCGAGACCAAGGGCTTTGACAACGCCTTGGTGCGCGAATTTCCCAACATCACCAACGTGGACATGACCAGCACCATCAACCAGGTGCAGCGCGTGCTGGACCAGGTGATCCGTGCGGTGGAATTCCTGTTCGGCTTCACGCTGGCGGCCGGTTTGGTGGTGCTGTTTGCCGCAGTCACCGCCACACGCGAGGACCGCGCCCGCGAGTTCGCCATCATGCGCGCCGTGGGTGCGGGCAGCAGCCTGCTACGCCAGGTGCAGCGCACCGAGCTGGCGGGTGTGGGCCTGCTGGCAGGCTTCTTGGCCTCCATCGTGGCGGCAGCCGTGGGCTGGGCGCTGGCGCGCTTTGTGTTCGAGTTCGACTGGACCGTGCAACTCTGGGTGCCCCTGGTGGGCGCGCTGGCGGGCGCCGTGTTGGCGCTGGCTGCAGGCTGGTGGGGCCTGCGCGATGTGCTGCGCCGCCCGGTGGTGGAGACGCTGCGCCGCGCAGCCACCTGAAACGCTATTGTTTTAGGAGCTGTTCGCGCAGTATTTGCGGGGGCTATAGGCCCAAAACGCTTAAAAATCAGAGCTTGTGGCTCACCAGCTTGAAGTCGGGGTCTTCGGCGTAGGTCTTGACGGTGAAGCCCAGGCTGCGCATCAGGCGCAGCATGCCGGGGTTGTGCACCAGCACCAGGCCGTCGATCTCGCTCAGGCCCTTGTCGCGCGCCACATCCATGATGGACTGCATCAGCCGTGAGCCCAAGCCCTTGCCGCTGTAGTCGTCGGCCACCACCAATGAGAACTCGCAGCTTGATTGGTCGGGGTTGGTGACGTAGCGCGACACGCCGATGATGCGCTCGGTCTCGGTAAAGTCCCCCTCGCCATTGGCCACGCGCTCCTTGTGCACCGCCACCAGCGCCATCTCGCGGTCGTAGTCAATCAGCGTGAAGCGCGCCAGCATGGCCGGTGGCAGCTCGTGCATGCTGGAGACAAAGCGGAAGTAGCGGCTTTCCTTGGACAGGCCTTGCACCAGCGTTTGCAGCATCTGTGCATCGTCGGGCTGGATGGGGCGCACGGTGTACTCGCCGCCATCGCGCATGGGCCACAGCTGCTCATACTGCGCGGGGTAGGGCAGGATGGAGAGGTGGTTGTAGTTGTGGATGCGGCTACTCACGCCCTGCGTGGCGTGGTCAATCACAATGCGCGCGTCCACGGCTACCGCGCCATGCTCGTCCACGATGATGGGGTTGATGTCCATCTCGCGCAGCTGGGGCAGCTCACACACCATCTCGGAGATGCGCAAGAGAATCTGCTCCAGCATGTCCACGTTGGCAGGTTGGCTGCCCCGCCATTCCCCCAGCGTCTCGGCCACGCGTGATCGCTCAATCAGCCGGCGCGCCAAAAACTGGTTGAGTGGGGGCAGTTCCATCGCCCGATCGTTAATCAGCTCAATCATGGTGCCACCCGCACCAAACGCAATGACTGGACCAAACGGATCGTCGGTCACCAGGCCAATGTAGATCTCGCGCCCGTGGCGCGGGCGCACCATGCTCTGCACGGTGACGCCGTTGATGCGTGCATCCGGGCGCAGCTTCTTCACGGTTTGCACCATGTCGTTGTAGGTGTCGCGCACGCCGGTGGCGTTCATGATGTTGAGCGCCACACCGCCCACGTCCGACTTGTGGCTGATGTCGGGCGAGTCGATTTTCAGCACCGCCGGAAAGCCCAGCTGCGTGGCAATCATCATGGCCTCGTTGGCACTGCGCGCCAGGATGGTCTGCGTGACCGGAATGTGGAAGGCCGAGAGCAGCGTCTTGGACTCCATCTCGGTGAGCACCTTGCGCCGCTCGGCCAGCACACTCTCAATCACCAGGCGCGCGCCCTCAATGTCGGGCTTGGCCAGGGTGGACAGCGGTGGTGGCGTTTGCTGCAGCAGCAGCTGGTTTTGGTAAAAGGACGCAATGTTGCCAAAGGCCCCCACCGCCGCCTCGGGCGTGCGAAAGCTCGGGATCTCGGCCGCCTTGAAGATGCTGCGCGCGGCGTTCACCGTGGTGTCGCCCATCCAGCACGACAACAGTGGCTTGCCCATGGTTTTTTTCTCTTCCGCCAGCGCGGTGGCCACGGCAGATGCATCGTTGCCCGCCTTGGGCGAGTAGATGGCCAGCACGCCGTCCACCCCGCGGTCGCGGTTGGCCGCCTGGATGGCGGCGCGGTAGTGCTCGGGCCCGGCGTCTTCCGACAGGTCCACCAGATCGGCCAGCGAGGCCTGCTCGGGCAACAGGGGCTTGAGCTGGGCGGCCGATTCAGCCGACAGCTTGCCCAGCGCCAGCTGCAGCTCGTTGATCCAGTCCGCCGCCAGCACGCCAGGGCCGCCGCCGTTGGTGACGATGGCCAGGCGCTTGCCCACCGGGCGGTAGCGCGAGGCCAGGCACTTGGCGGCCGAAAACAATTCCACAAACGAGCGCACCCGCACCGCGCCCGCGCGCCGCAGCGCAGAGTCAAACACATCGTCGCTGCCCACAATAGTGCCGCTGTGCGTCTGCGCCGCCTCGTTGCCTGCGGGTTTGCGCCCGGCCTTCAGCACCACCACCGGCTTGGCGTTGGCCGCCATGCGCAGCGCACTCATGAAGCGGCGCGCGCTGGAGATGCCCTCCAGGTAGACCACGATGCTCTGCGTCTGCGCGTCGTTGGCCAAAAAGTCCAGCACATGCGCAATGTCCACCGCCGTGTGCGGCCCCAGCGACACCACCGATGAAAAACCCACCGCGTTGTTGGCCGCCCAGTCCAGCATGGACGAGGTGAGCGCGCCCGACTGCGACACCAGCGCCAGCGAGCCGCGCTGGGCCAGCGGCCCGGCCGCACTTGCATTGAGCTGCAGCTGCGGGCGCTGCAGGCCCAGGCCGTTGGGCCCCAGCAGGTGCACGCCTTCGCGCCGGGCAATCTTTTTCAGCTCGGCCGCCTGCTCGGCCGTGATGCCGCTGGAGATGATGAGCGCCGCGCGGCAGGCCACCCGGCCTGCAATCTCCAGCGCCGCGGTCACATCCTTGGCAGGCAGGGCGATGATGGCCAGGTCCGAGCGGGCCTGGGCCAGCTCGGCCAGCGTGCCGGTGCTGTGGATGTCCAGAAAGCGCAGGCTGCCGCTGAAGGTTTGCGCCTTCAGCGAGGCCACCACGGCGCGGGCCTGTGGCGTCTGCGCCTCGGGGTCGTCCACCGGCCCCGCAAACACAATGATGGACTGGGGGGCGAACAGGGGGGTGAGAAAGTGTTTGTCCATGGGGTTCTCTAGTCTGCGCCTATCAATACCTTGACGTGTTCGGCCACGCTGCGGGCCAGTGGGTTGAGCACGTAGCCGCCTTCCAGGCACGAGATGACGCGCCCCTGGCAATGCCGCTGAGCCACGTCCATCAGCTGCCGGGTGACCCAGGCGTAGTCGGCGTCCACCAAGCCCAGGTTGCCCATGTCGTCTTCGCGGTGGGCATCAAACCCGGCAGAAATGTAGATTAGCTGCGGCGCAAACGCATCCAGCGCGGGCAACCACTGGGTCCGCACGGCATCGCGAAACTTGTCGCTGCCCGAGCGTGCGGGCAGGCCCACATTCACCATGTTGGGGCCCTTGGCGTTCTCGCCGGTGAACGGGTACAGCCCCTCCTCGAAGATCGAGCACATCAGCACCCGCTCGTCCCCGCGGAAGATGTCTTCGCTGCCGTTGCCGTGGTGCACATCAAAGTCGATCAGCGCCACGCGCCGCAGGCCGTGCACATGCAGCGCGTGGCGTATGCCCACCGCCACATTGTTGAAGAAACAAAAGCCCATGGCCGCTGCGCGCTCGGCGTGGTGGCCCGGCGGGCGCACGCAGCAAAACGCGGTGGGCACCTGGCCCGCCAGCACCAGGTCGGTAGCCTGCACGGCAGCCCCGGCGGCGCGCAGCGCGGCGGGCACGGTGTAGGGGTTCATGTCGGTGTCGGGGTCCACCTTGTGGTAGCCCTCGCGCGGCGCCGCTTCCATCAGCTCGTGCACGTAATTGCTGGCGTGGGCGCGGCCCAGTTGCTCCTCGGTGGCCAGGGGCGCGTCGTAGGTGTTCATGTAGTCCAGCAGGCCGCGCAGCAGCAGCATGTCCTGGATGGCGCCCAAGCGCTCGGGGCACTCGGGGTGGTGGGGCCCCATCTCATGGCGGGCGCAATCGGGGTGCGATATGTAGGCGGGCAGCACGTGGTCTCCTGCGGGGGATGTTCCAGCCAGTCTAGGCAGCCATGCTGACACCAGTCTTGACATGGCGCAATAGGCGGTGGCGTGGGTAGACATCCCCTGAATCCTTGGGGATTCCCGCCCCGCCCAGGCTCTGTTGATACCATCGCGGCACCCATGACATCCAAGCCCCTCCCTTCTGGCCGCACGGTCACCTCCCACCGTTTTGTCGTCGCCAGCTCGTACGTGCTGGTGGGCATCATTTGTTTGACCGTCTTGGTCTATGGCATGTTGCCCGGCCTGCTGGCCGTGTGTCTGGGCTTTATGGTGGCGCAGGCGCTCAGTACCAGCCAGCGCTTGGGGCGGTGGCGGCCCAGCCCGTTTGTGGCGGCGGCCTGGGTCATCTTGGTGCCCTTGGTGCTGTTTGGGCTGGTCTTGTCCAATGCCAAAGGCATGGTGCTGGGGGCCAGCGCCCAATACGCGGCCTTGCTGCACCACCTGGCGGGCACCGTGCTGGAGATTCGTCAAAAGCTGCCGCCGGACCTGGCCGCCCACCTGCCCGATGGCCTGGTGGCTGCGCAGGCCTGGTTGGCCGCTT
>JACCDG011809080.1_pt1 | contig 15653 bp, 23 predicted proteins | sample 7442471 | NCBI WGS metagenome assembly JACCDG01 (sample SAMN15323444, study PRJNA562643) | freshwater metagenome | isolation source: river surface water | place: USA:Blue River Watershed | collected 2017-08-17 | reverse complement strand
GTAGGTGCCAAAACCTCTCCCCAGGTCGATGTTTAAACTGGTGCTTGGGTGAATGTCAAGAGTGGGGACATAGGTAAAGTTCCCAACACCTACCACAACCTCTGGTAGTCTATTGGTAAGGACAGGCAGACAATGCACTTGGAAACTAGGTTCGATTCCTAGACAGAGGCATAAGTATTTTTATGACTCGCCTTGTAAAAGGTGAGTTTTTCTTGTATAAATAATAAGATCTAAAAATACATCATGCGAAAAAATGTTAAAGATAAGATGCAAAGAGTGTAATACTGAAGTTTCCGCACATCCTGGGCAGTCAAAATCATGTGGATGTCCAAATATGGCTACAATCAAGGGAGATAAAATATCTGCACTAGATTTGTCCAAGATAGTTATGTTAAATTCTCATATTCAAAAAGAATCTAGTAGAGTTTTAACTAACGAAGACATTATGTGGCAAGAGGCAAGACGCCAAAGAAAAGTTCGTAAATTAGATTTTGAGATCAAATGATCTCTGATTGGAAGATAGCACTGATGGTCGGTAAATCGTCTTGAAAACGATGCCAGGGTAAAACCTGATAGTTCGATTCTATTATCTTCCGTTTATAAATACATAAAAAACTCATGAGATTTAAAGAGTTTCTATCTGAATCGAAAAAGATTCAGGTTAAAGATTTTATGCATTTTGTCAAAGATGAACTTGGATTAGCATCTTTACCAAAAGTAATCGTAATAGATGACCCACAGTTTTCCATAGACAATAAAACATTTGGATGTTTTAACTTAGGTAGTGATGAAATTAAAGTTCAAACTGCACAAAGACATCCTTTAGATGTTTATAGAACTTTAGCTCACGAACTTGTCCATTACTACCAAAAGCAAAGTGGAAAAGAAATGAGTGGCGAAGATGGATCGGAATGTGAAAATGAGGCAAATTCTAGAGCAGGAGAAATATTAAGAAAATATACTAAAACCATTAACAATCATGGTTATTAGGATTTCCTGACAATATATTGACAACAAAGAGGCTGATATTATAATTAGTTTTGTTATGTTGGATGTCCAATGGACGAAAGAACCTATAACAATTGGATTAAAATTAAAGAAACTTTTGAAGCATCTGGGAATATAGACAATATGTTTTATAAAAGAGCGTGTGAAATAATAAAAACAAAAAAAGATCCTCTAGCAAAGTTTCTTGGAGATGTTCAAAAAGATGCCAATTACTGAAGAAGATTTGCGAGAATTGCAGCAAAGAATATTACAGAAAAAAATGGAAGAATTATTTGAAGAGCCATCTAGTTATGAGGATGAGAATGATGACTAGTAGCACAATTTTTACCGCATTAACTATTTTTACTTCAGTAGGATTATTTTTATATTGGAGTCTAACTCACGCATATACACAATGATTTTTCATATCGTAGAGTTTTTGGCATCAAGCCCACTTTTTCTTTTTCTTTGTGGGATGGGGTTGACAGTTGTTCCTTTTGCTGGTATTATGATTATACACCGAACTAAATAACGATACTACCGGATATCGCCTAACTTGGTCATGGCACCTGCTTTGGGAGCAGGAATAATTTCAGTTCAAATCTGAATATCCGGATCATAAAAAAAATTACTTTATGAAAATGAATCAACAAATTAACAAACTCCAATCATTTACAGTCGAAGAATTTCAAGAAAACTTTGATACTCTAATGGATAGAGTAGAAAGTGGGGAGTCCTTTCTGATTACAAGTAAGTATGGTAATGCAATGGTAGTTCCTTATAATGAAACCATTTCAGTTTTAAGTGATCCAAAAATAGATACAGAAGAATTTATTAAAATTTACACTGACCACGAAGAGGGGAGTTGACAAGCTAAATTGGATCTGCTATAATTGATAGGTCTTCAAGGGAGCGTAGCTCAACTGGTCAGAGCACAGACCTTATAAGTCTGGGGTTCTGGGTTCAAGCCCCAGCGTTCCCATAGACAGTAAAAGCTGTCTTTCATTCACAATCAATTATAGTTACTAGATCAATCAACTCAAATGTCAATTACAGAAAAGTTTAAAAAAGACATGCAAGCCATTCGTGGTGCAGCAAAAGGTGACTTTTATCTAGATGTAAAAAATCCTAAACTTTACAAAAAACTTTTTAAATTTTATGAAAATCAAGGTATTGTTTTTTCCGGTGATCCATTAGACGATTATGAAATTCTAATGGAATATGTTGCACAAGATCTGGAAACTGTGGAAGCAGCTTAAGTCACGGAGAGACTTTAAAAGTACTGGTCGGAGCATAGTCACGGAGAGACTTTAAAAGTACTGGTGGAGTCAATTATGACCCTAATTGTTTTCCAATTTTTCTCAAAAATTGGTGGTGCGGATGGAGATTACTCCCGCCTGGTTTCCAATTTCCAGACAAAGAATTGGTGGCGTGCATGGCAGACCTAAATTTATAAGAGGAGTTATTTGCTCCTCTTTTTTTATATGATTTTATATGGAAAGAATTAATCGCCCTTGGGGCTGGTATGAAAATATACAAGAAGATACTGGATATAAAGTTAAAAGACTTTATGTTCAGCCAAATAAAAAAATATCTTTGCAATATCACATTCAACGAAATGAGCACTGGGTTGTAGTGTCTGGTGATGGTAAGTTTGAATTAAATGATGTAATTAAAGATGTGACAATAGGTGATTATATTTTTGTCCCAATGATGTCTAAACATCGTATAATTGGGGGAAGTTGTGGTATAATGATCATTGAAATCCAACTAGGAAAAATTTGCGATGAAGAAGATATTGTTAGAATCGAAGATGATTATGGGAGAATTTGATTTATGAAAACTGCATTAATTACTGGTATTACTGGGCAAGATGGATCATATCTTGCTGAACTTCTTCTAGAAAAAGGATACGAAGTTCATGGAATTATTCGTAGAAGTTCTTTGATCAATACGGATCGTATTGATCATATCTACGATCAAATTAAACTTCATTATGGTGACCTGACTGATTCTACAAATCTTGTAAGAGTTATTCAACAAGTTCAACCTGATGAAATTTATAATCTTGGTGCCCAAAGTCATGTAAAGGTGTCTTTTGAGATGCCTGAATATACTGGACAAACTGATGGGTTAGGAACTCTTCGTATTCTTGAAGCAGTTCGTCTTTTGGGTATGGAAAATAAAACAAGAATCTATCAAGCATCCACTTCAGAGATGTTTGGTAAAGTTCAAGAAATTCCTCAAAAAGAAACCACACCTTTTTATCCTCGTTCGCCTTATGGAGTTGCAAAAGTTTATGGATACTGGATCATTAAAAACTACAGAGAGTCTTATGGATTACATGCAAGTTCTGGAATTCTTTTCAATCACGAATCCCCTAGAAGAGGAGAAACTTTTGTCACAAGAAAAATCACTAGAGGATTATCACGCATTTCAACTGGGAAACAAAATATACTATATCTCGGCAACTTGAATGCAAAGCGAGATTGGGGACACGCCAAAGACTTTGTAGAGGCTATGTGGTTGATGCTACAGCAGGATGAACCAGATGATTATGTCATAGCTACTGGAAAGCAATATTCTGTTCGTGAATTTGTTGAGTCGGCAGCGCCTTATTTTGGAATGGATATTGAATGGCAGTTTACAGATCAAGGAACAGAAGTTGGAATTGATAAAAATAGCGGATTGGTCCGTGTAATGGTAGATCCTAAATATTTTCGACCTGCTGAAGTAGAAACTTTATTAGGTGATGCCACTAAGGCAAAAGAAAAATTGGGTTGGGAACCTAAAATTTCTTTCGAACAATTAGTTAAGGATATGTGCATTTATGGACAGTGATAGTAGAGTATTAGTTGCTGGTGCCAACGGAATGGTTGGGTCAGCAATAGTGAGGAATCTGGAGAAGAAAGGATTTAAGGATATTATTAAGGGAACTCGTGATGATGTAGATTTTACTAATCAAGATGAAGTAGATAGATATTTCTACTCAGAAGAACCTGAATATGTTTTTCTTGCTGCTGCCAAAGTTGGTGGCATCATGGCAAACAAAAATTACAAAGCAGATTTCCTTTATGGTAATTTGATGATCCAATCTAATATCATAAATTCTGCTTACAATTATGGAGTAAAGAAACTACTGTTCCTTGGTTCATCTTGCATCTATCCCAAAATGGCAACACAACCAATCACAGAAGATCAATTGATGACTGGTCCTCTGGAACCCACTAATGATGCTTATGCAATTGCCAAGATTGCTGGTATTAAAATGTGTCAGGCGTATAGAGAACAATATGGATTCAATGCCATTTCACTGATGCCAACTAATCTATATGGTCCAAATGATAATTTTGATCTAGAAACATCTCATGTTCTTCCTGCAATGATTGCCAAGTTTCATTATATGAAAAAGAACGGTTATACTATTGATATGGGTGGACCTTATTATGGTTCTGTGGAACTCTGGGGAGATGGCTCCGCAAGAAGAGAGTTTCTTCATGTTGACGATCTCGCAGAAGCATGTTATACTTGTATGCAAAATTATAATGAATCAGAGCATATTAATGTTGGCACTGGCGAAGATGTGACCATCAAAGAACTTGCCCATACAATTTCCGGTATTGTCGGATTTATGGGTGATATTAAGTGGGATGTGACGAAACCAAATGGCACTCCTCGTAAAGTTTTGAATGTAAACAAAATCAAGTCTCTTGGTTGGGAACCAAAAATTGGTCTTCGTGATGGTATTGAATTAACTTACAATTGGTATAAAAATGAAAAAAACTGAAATACCTGTATATCAACCATCAATTACAGATCTAGAAAAAAAATATGTAAATGAATGTTTAGATAGTTCATGGATTTCATCAAAAGGTAAATATGTAGATATTTTCGAGAATTCTTTTTCTGAGAAAACAAACATCAACTATTCGACATCAGTTTGTAATGGAACAGTTGCTTTACATTTGGCACTTCTTTCTTTGGGGATAGGTCCAGGCGATGAAGTTATAGTTCCAACTTTTACATATATTGCTTCCGTTAATGCTATTTTATATTGTGGAGCGACACCTATTTTTGTAGATTCTCTTCAAGAATCGTGGCAAATTGATCCACAAGATATAATTAAAAAAATAACACCTAAAACTAAAGCAATTATGGTTGTTCATTTATATGGACAATCTTGTGAAATGGATTACATCTGCAAAATATCAAAAGACAATAATGTATTTCTCATAGAAGATTGCGCAGAAGGCTTTGGTACTTATTACAAGGGAAAACATGTAGGCTCTTTTGGTGATATTTCTACCTATAGTTTTTTTGGAAATAAAACAATTACCGCAGGTGAGGGCGGTATGGTTGTTACCAATAATGAAACTCTTTATAGAAGAGCAGTACATTTAAAAGGACAGGGACTTGCCGAACACCGTCAATATTGGCATGATGTTGTTGGTTATAATTATAGGATGACTAATATTGCATGTGCGATTGGTCAGGCTCAACTAGAAAGATCTGATGAGTTGATTTCTAAAAAAAGAAAAATAGCCGAGTATTATCACAATGCATTTAATGGGACTCATATCCATACTCATAAAGAACAACCTAATACTATTCATAGTTATTGGATGAATAGTATTATTCTCGATTGCAATCAATATCAAAGAGACAAATTTAGAGAATACTTGAAAGATAAGGGCATAGACACTAGGCCATTATTTTATCCAGTTCATACTATGCCAATGTATTCTAGTAAATATCAATCACATAAAGTAGCTGAAGATATAAGTAGAAGAGGATTTAATATCCCAAGCTATCCTGATTTGACTATTGAAGAACTTGAATATATTAGTGAAAGTATTTTGAGTTATAAAATTTGAATAATTAAATGATGGGTAAAATAAGTGGATTTTTCGGAAGAGGAACTTAAATTTTTATGTGAAATGATTTCTTTTTATGTTAAAAAAATCTCAACTACTGAAGACAAAGAAATAGTTAAAAAATTAGTTAAAAAAATTGTCATATATAGGACAGAAATTTTACTTGGAGAACATCATGATCTTTGGTTCTAGATTTTTAACTGAACATGATATGAAGGACCTTGGATTTAAAAATCTGGGGACTAATATTCGTATTGATGAATCATGTATAATTAATGGAATTCAGAATATTTCAATAGGATCAAATGTTAGAATAGATGCATTTACGATTATAAATTGTATAAACGGATATTTAAAATTGGGATCAAATATACACATATCAAATAATTGTTCTTTGGCATGTAGCGCAGGAGTAGAACTAAAAGATTTTAGTGGATTATCTAGTGGGGTAAAAATTTATAGTGCATCTGACGATTATTTGGGAAGGAGTATGACAAATCCAACTATTCCAGACAAATATAAAAAAGTGAAAACTGGTAAGGTCATTTTAGAAAAACATGTTATAATTGGATCATCTAGTGTCATACTTCCAAACCTTACTATTGGTGAGGGTGCTTCTGTTGGTGCATTATCTTTAGTGAAGGATAGTTTGGAAGAATGGAGCGTTTATGCTGGTTCTCCTGTTAAAAAATTAGGACAGAAACTGAGAAAACCTCTTGAATTAGAAAAATTGTACCTAGAGGAAATTAAATTAAATAAATAAGAAAATAATTTAAAGAATTGAAAAAAATTATGGCTGATACACTTGGATCTTTAATTGATAAATTGACTACAGTTGATTTAAAAATGTGGAATAATCAAGAATTGCTTTATGAGATTCGAAGAATGACCTTCGATGAATATAAAGCAAAATATTTTAGTGATGAAGAAGGGGCCAAAAATTTATGGGATTCGCTGAAAAAAGCATGTGATCTCAATGTTCAACGAAATCAATTAATAGATGAAGTTGATGAAAAAGTAGTTGAAATAATTAGAGATGCCGTTTCTGGAAATGATTTAGATTCTGGCAAATATATACAAAGAAAACATAAAACATATTGAAAATGATTCATCCATTTAATAGATGCTTTGAAAAAGTATTAGTTTTGACCACTGACCATGAAATTTCAGAGGAAAGAAGGACAAGGATCTCTTCTAGACTAGAGGAAGTAGAATATTCTTTTTTTTATGGTGCAAACTACGCTAAATTAAATATTGATGATTACTACAATGATGGTAATAGATATTTGACTCCGGGTCAGATTGCATGTGCATTAAGTTTTAATATGATATGTGAGTATATTGTTGATAACAATATAGAAAATTGTTTAGTTATGGAAGATGATATTATAATCAACGATAATATCAATTTATTGGATAAAATATACGATCAACTTCCAAGTAATTGGCAACTTTTTTACCTTGGTTATGGCCATTGTGATTCGACTCCACATCCTAACTATTCTAAAAATTTATTTAAAATTGATAGGTACACTGGTTATCATCCATCTGGAACTTTTGGGTTTGCAATAAGTAAATCATTTGCAAAAGTTTTATATGAAACTAATTCTAAACTGAGATGGACATCAGATGGAAATTTACAGAATATTTTGAGGAACACTGATAATGTTGGATATGCTAGTGTCCCAAAAATAATAGATCATGATGGAATTGATAGTGTTGTTTCGGAGGGATCTTGAAAAAGCTAACATATTTCTGCGATTTTCAATGCTTTGACCCCAAAAATAATTTATTTACTTGGGCATTGTCGCATAGCTTTGATTTAGAGTTTGATCCCATTAATCCAGATATTGTTTTAACTGGAGATGATTTGAATCCTCAGTTAAAACAATATATTAATTCTAAAATTATATATTATACTGGAGAGCCTTTTCTATCTTGGTCTGGGGGTATTGATAGGAATATAATAGATAAAGCACTTACTTTTTTTAATTTTGATGATCCTTTTTTTGAAAGAGTTCCACTAATTCTACATTATAACTATGAATATTATAAAAATGGATATATTGAAGACTATGAATATCTTTTGAAAAAACCTCGCAGTAATGTTGTAATTCCAGATAAGTTTTGTTCCTTTGTTGCTAGAGGAAATGGATATACTTCTTGTCCAAGAAAATATTTTTTTGATAAACTGAGTCAATATAAATTTATTAATTCTCATGGCTCATATTTAAATAATAGTCCTCAAATACCAATGGGGAACATACAAAAATTTGAAAATTCTTTATTTAAAGTTAAATGTATTTCTAATTATAAATTTAATTTGTGTTTTGAAAATTCTTATGGTTGCGTTAAATCACCTAACGACGAAACATATGTTAATGATTCTGGGCTACTGAGTGAAAAAATTTATGAAGCCTTGTTATCAAACACTATTCCAATTTATTGGGGCAATAAAGACATTTCAAATGACATAAATTCAAATTGTTTTATTAATTATTATGATTATTCTTCTTTTGATTCGATGATTGAAAAAATTATTGAAATTGATAATAACAATAATTTATATCTAGAGTATGTAAATCAAGATTTCGTTACAACTAAAAATAATAGTATATTTACTAAAGAATATATAATAGAACTTATGAAAAATATTTGCAATTGACTATGAAAAAAATTGTATTTTTTAATTATGCCCATAAGGGAGATGTATTTGCTTCTAGACCTTTTATTGGTCATATTATGCAAGCTATAAATGTTGAGTATGGATATTCCCATCATTGGGGAGATTATTTACTTAAAGATTTGGATTTGGAATATGTTCAGTTAGACCAAATTCCAGTATTTGGACCTAATAAAGAACATAGTGATAATTTTTTAAAAGATGATGTGATTTATATTAATACTTGGATCGGCAAATATTTTAGTCACTCAAAACCAAGATATGGACAATGTAATTTACAATCAATATATCACTTAATGTATTCTGAGATATTTGATTTTATTTCTAGTGTTTTTAATAATGATTTAAAACTAAAAGACATCACTGAATATTATCCGGTGGTTGATTATTCCAAGTTTAACATTCTTCCAGTAAATATTTTTTTAGAACAAGAAAAAAGAAAAAAAGTATTGTTTTGTAATGGCCCAGCTTTGTCTGGTCAATGTGAATACAATGGAACTCTAGATGAAACTATACAGAGATTTTCCGAAGAATTCCCTGATATTTGCTTTATAGCTACACATAAAACAAATATTTGTACTCAAAATATAAAATTTACCGAAGATATCATTAAAAATAATACACAGGTTTCAAGTGATGGTCAGGTCACTATTGGACAAGATTTAAATGAAATTTCATACTTGTCAAAATTTTGTGATGTGATTATTGGTAGAAGCTCTGGTCCTTTTACATTTTGTAATATAAAAGAAAATATATTTGATGAAAATAAATCTATTTTATGTTTTGGTGCTAGAGAAACTGATTGCTTGCCGTATGAATTAGATATTAAATGTGAATTTATATTTGAAAAATTTAGTACAATTGAAAATCTAGAAGAAACAATTTACCAATTAATTTACTTGAGGAATAAAAATGGGATATAATATTGATCATACAAAAACTAGTCTTTCGTATGAGCTGCTTTCAAAAAATGTTAATAATATTTTTTTTGAGACAGGAACTAATACTGGCAAAGCAATTGAAGTTGCATTAAAATGTGGATTCAAAAGAATAATATCAGTAGATATTGAAAAATATTATGTTGATATGGCAAAAACTAAATTTACATCTGAAAAATTTGATGGAGTTGAATTTGACTTTCATCTTGGAGACTCTAAAGATGTTATTGGAAATGTATTGCCAAATATAAAAGAGAAAATTACTTTTTGGCTGGATGGGCACTCCATGTTTTCTGTTCCTCTAGTAGAAGAATTGGACTTAATACACAAACATCCAATCAAAGACCATACGATCATTATAGATGATGTGAATATGTTTGGCTCTCCGGAGTGGAATTATTTAAAAGAATCTGATATAATTGATAGGATAAAATCTATTAATCAAAAATATGAAATATCTTATCATGACAGTGTTTATGGAAAAAATTGTGTTTTATTGGCTTCAGTAAATGAGTAAGATTAAAATGAAATTTAACCTAATTGGAGATACATTTACTCATTTGACTGGAGGTAATAAAGGATATTCTGTCCATGGAAAAGAATCAAAGTATATTCAATGGACAAATGATGACACATTGGGTCATACATTTTATGTTGATGATACTATTCCTCTTGCTTTAAATGATGGAATTTTAGGGAAAAAATATGGATGGTTATTGGAATCAAAATATATTAAACCAGATATTGTTAATCATGTAAAAATAAATCATCAAAAGTATTTTGAAGTTTTTGATTGTATTTTTACTCATAATAAAGAGCTCATATCCCTCCATCCAAAATTTAAATGGTGTCCAGCTCAAGGGTTTTGGATCAAAGAACCAAAACTTTATGAAAAGACTAAAATGATTTCAATGATATCGTCTAATAAAACCATGACAGAGGGACAAAGAATCCGTCTTAAATGGGTTGAAATGATAGGAAATCAGATTGACATGTATGGTCGTGGCATAAATGAAATTGAACTCAAAGAAGAAGGTCTTTGTGATTATATGTTTTCTGTGGTAATTGAAAACGGTTTTTATGAATCTTACTTTACAGAAAAAATTCTTGATTGTTTTGCTACTGGAACAATTCCTGTTTATATGGGATCACCAGATATCGGTAAATATTTTAATAAAGAAGGGATCATTGATTTAACTGAAGAATTTGATGTATCTGAAGAAATTTACTATAGTAAAATAGATGCAGTAAAAGAAAATCTCCAAAAAGTAAAAGAATATGAAATTCTTGAGGATTTTATTTATTTGAATTATTTTAATGGAGAAGTAAAATGACCATTAGCTACAATCGACTTGGATCTAATGGTCGCCTAGGTAATCAGATGTTTCAGTATGCAGGACTTAGGGGGGTCGCTGCGAATCGTGGATTTGATTGGGTAATACCTAAACCAGAAAGTTATGGCGATTCAAATTATGGACTTTTTGATTGTTTTGAGATGAGTTCCGTAGAAGAGAAAAATTTTGGATATTTAAATACTCAAAGCATCTCTACTGGACAGTTTCATTTTAATCAAGAATTTTTTGAGATGTGTCCAGATAATGTGAATTTACATGATTATTTTACCAGCGAAAAGTATTTTGCAAATGTAAAAGATATCATACGAAAGGATTTTACATTTAAAGAAACTATTCTTTCTCCATGCCAAGACATTATTAATGAATTGAAGAATCCGATTTTTATTCATGTTCGTCGTGGAGATTATGCAGCAAATCCATCTGCACATCCAATTTGTCCAATTTCTTATTATGAAAAAGCACTAGAATACTTTGATGTAAATTCTCCTGTTCTTGTTTTTTCTGATGATATAGAATGGTGTAAAGAACAGGAATTTTTTAGTGATGATCGTTTTATGCTTTCGGAGTATTTTGAAAAGTATCCACAAACTTGTGACACATTGTTTGGGAGGCAGCAATCACTTATCCCATATTATGATCTTTGCATGATGTCTTTGTGTACTGGTGGTATAATTGCCAATAGCACAATGAGTTGGTGGGGTGCTTGGTTGATTGATAATCCAACTCAACCTATTGCTTATCCAAATCCTTGGTTTGGTAGTATGTATTCTGATTATTATATGGATGATTTATTTTTAGATAATTGGGTGGAGGTACAGTATGAATGATCTTACTTTTTTGATGCCCTGTAGAATTGAAAGTGAAGATAGACTTCGAAATGTCATAACTTCTATAAGTTATTTGATTTATCATTTCCCACAATCAAAAATAATAATAAAAGAAAGTGATTCTGAGTCAATATTCGAGAAAAACGCTATCCCAGTTATTCAAAATATTTTTGGTAAGAGCCCAGAAAATTTGAATCATATTTTTGAAAAAACTAATGATAAATTTTTTCATAAAACTAGAATTTTAAATGATTTGCTGTTGGCATCTGACACCAGGATAGTGTATAATTATGATGTTGATGTTGTCTATCCTATCTCTAGCTATCAAACTGCATATGAAATGATATCGAATATGCAGTTTGATGCAGTCTACACTTATGGGTGTGGCGTATATCAATATGCAGTTGACTATCCTATTTCTCTATTTGAATCTTTTATTCACTCTAATTTTGATCTTAATATTTTGAAATCTAATTCTACACTAAAGCCTTCTGTGATGGGTTGGGGACAAATGATTGATCGTCAAGTATATATTGATTCTTATATGTGGAATGAAAATTTTATTTCCTGGGGCGCAGAAGATTGTGAATATTATTACCGTCTTCAGGCATTAGGATATAGAGTAGGTAGAGTTAATGATGTAGTATATCATCTTGAACACTCTCGTACTTTTAATTCACATTACCATAATCCAAAATTTATGGATAATCATAATCTTTGGCAAAATGTTAGAACCTGGAATAAAGATACTATAGTAAAATATTATGATAATCAGTCTTATGTTAATGAAAGGAGGAGCCAATTAAATGTTAGCATTTAATTATCTGGGCAAACTTGGAAGACTTGGAAATCAAATGTTTCAATACGCTTCTTTAAGAGGAATTGCTCGTAATCGTGGATATGATTTTTGTATCCCAGGTCATAATCAAGTAGTTAAAGATCCTTATGGATTTGATCTGAAGATTGAACTATTTTATCCATTTAATATGGTTAATGTCCGTTCTCATAATATCAAACTTCTTGATAGGGGATATGCACCTGCAGCAGAAGAAAAACATTTTCATTTTGATGAACTTCTTTTTAATATGTGTCCAGATGAGATTTCTCTTGCTGGATTTTTTCAGTCGGAAAAATATTTTAAGAATGTTGAGTCTGAAATAAGGGAAGACTTTTCTTTCAAGGATGAAATTTTGAATCCTTGCGAAGAAATGATTAGTTCAATTGGTGATGTAATTAGTTTACATGTGAGAAGAACCGACTACCTCAAAAATCCAAATCATACTGCACTTGATATAGGATATTATATAAATGCACTGGAAATGTTTGATTCTGATGTACCAGTAATTATTTTTTCCGATGATATTAGTTGGTGTAAAGAACAAAATATATTTGATTCGGATCGATTTATGATATCTGAATCGAATGATCAATATGTGGATTTATGTTTAATGTCTTTGTGTAAATATCATATCATAGCAAATTCATCATTTTCTTGGTGGGGAGCTTGGTTATCAAATTCGGATAAAGTAATTGCACCAACAAAATGGTTTGGCCCAGGAAATTTCGATAAAAATACTAATGATTTAATACCAGAAAGGTGGATTAAAATATAATGGATAAAAATAAATCAGTATATAAATTAAAAAATTTTGGTCCTGTATATTGCATCAATCTAGATGGGCAACCAGAAAGATGGGAATATATGGAGAACCAATTTAAATATTGGGAAATAGAAAACTATACTCGTATATCTGCATACGATGGAAGAGAAGATGACCTAAGTGATATCATTAAAGGGAAATACCCTGATATGATGACTTCTGGTGAAATTGGGTGTGTTACTTCCCACTTAAAAGCAATCAGTCATTGGTATCATAATTCTGATAGTCCGTATGCGATTATCATGGAGGATGATTGTGATCTTAGTGTTGTCCATTATTGGAACTTTACATGGTCGGACTTTATTGCTCGTGTTCCATATTGTTGGGATGTAGTTCAACTTGCTATTATTTGTACTGGAAATATCGTAGTACCAATTCATACTAGATTTGTAAATGATTTTTCGACAGCTTGTTATGTAATAACAAGACATCATGCTGAAAAATTAATAAAATATCATATTCGTGGTGATAAGTATAAATTGGATAACGGAGTCAAACCTCGTCCTGTTGCGGATGATTTGATTTATAATTCTGGATGCACTTATGCAACTCCAATATTCCTGTATAAAATTGAACTAGGATCGTCTATTCATCCTGAACATATTGACATATTCCATAAGAACAGTTATAATGGAATATTGAATTTCTGGCAGCAACGAGGTGCGGTTTTAACCATCGATGAAATTACATCATTCGATCCGTACCTTGGGAGGATAACCGAACCTACCGGCCAACCTTCTTGACAGAAAATCAAAACCAAGCTATACTAAATATTCAGTTAAGAATTTTGTTGTAATTCTTAACTTTTGTCCTATAGTACAAACAAAAAATAAATCTATGAAATTTTTCAAACAACTGATGCTTGCACCTGTTGCTCTTGGAATGGTTGCTCCTGCTGCGATGTCAGCAGACCTTAATATGAATGGAGTAAACCAATATGCATCTGCAGAGCAGGTAACAAGCGTCACTCAATTCTCTGATGTCCAACCTACCGATTGGGCATATCAGGCACTCAGCAACCTTGTAGAGCGTTATGGTTGCGTTGCTGGTTATCCTAATGGCACCTATGGCGGTGGCAAGGCAATGACCCGCTATGAGGCAGCAGCACTCCTGAATGCTTGCCTGGATCGTGTAACCGAAGTTACCGATGAACTCAAGCGTCTTCAAACCGAATTTGCTGCTGAACTTGCTGTTCTTCGTGGTCGTGTAGATAGTCTTGAAGCAAAGGTTGGCGAACTTGAGGCAACTCAATTCTCCACCACAACCAAACTGAAAGGTGAAGCAACCTTCGTTCTTGGTGGTGTTCCTGGTTATGACACCAAGAGTGATGTCAGCACTCGCACAGCATTTAACTATGATGTTCGTCTGAACTTTGATACTTCATTCACTGGTAAGGATCTGCTTCGCACTCGTCTGCGTTCTTCTAACTTCAGTACTGATCCATTTGGTTCTTCTTCTTCCCTGTTCAAACTGGACAAGGCAGACAATACGGAATCGGATATCGGTGATAATGTAGTTATTGACCGTTTGTATTATTCATTCCCTGCACTGAATAACAAACTCACCTTGACTGCTGGTCCTCTGGTTCGTAACACAGAGATGGCATGGATTCCTTCAGCATACAAGTCTGAGATTCTTGACTTCTTTGCTGTTGCTGGTGCTCCTGGTGTTTATAACAAGGCAACTGGTGCTGGTTTCGGTGCTCTCTGGAGTCAAGGCAAGAAAGGTTTCGTTGCTGGTCTGAACTATGTTGCTCAAAAGGGTGACGATAGCGAAACTGGAACATTTGATGAAACCAGTGGTCTGAACGCAATGGCACAAATTGGTTACCGTGATAAGAACTGGGGTATTGGTGCTGGTTACCGTTATGGTACTGAAGGCAGCCGTGTTCGTACTTACAATGGTCTTGATGGTGCTTCTGGTTCTCTGGTTCCTGGTCAAACCTCTAATGGTTATTCTGTGAATGCTTACTGGCAACCTCAGAAGTCAGGTATTGTTCCTTCAGTCTCTGTTGGTTATGGTTGGAACACTGTAAGTGGCACTGAAAGTGCTGCTACCGATAGCCAGTCTTGGATGGCAGGTCTTCAGTGGTCTGATGTATTTGCCAAGGGTAACTCTGCAGGTGTTGCTGTAGGTCAAGCACCCACTGGTGAAGAACTTGAGAAGGCAACGATGCTTGAAATTTTCTACAAGTATCAGGTGTCTGACAATATCAGTATCACTCCTGCTATCTTCTATGCAAGTGACAACCAGCGTCTGAATGATAATGCCTCCAAGTGGGGTGGTGTAATCCAGACCAAGTTTACCTTCTCATAAATTACTTATAGG
>JACCDG011641862.1_pt1 | contig 15660 bp, 13 predicted proteins | sample 7442471 | NCBI WGS metagenome assembly JACCDG01 (sample SAMN15323444, study PRJNA562643) | freshwater metagenome | isolation source: river surface water | place: USA:Blue River Watershed | collected 2017-08-17 | reverse complement strand
TTTATTAGTGGATTCTTCTATTGTTTGATTTGTTGTGTCCATATCCAAATAACGTTCTGTTGGTGGTTCGTAATCATCAACAGAAAAGTGTTCTCTACCCCTAGTTTCACTAGTGTGAACATATATTTCGACAACTGAATTTTCGGATTTAAATTTATCTCGTTGGTCCTTATACGGGGACACCAATGAGACTATGACAGAGTATCCCTTTGTGTTTAAAAATTTGGCAATGTCCTGTGCTCTTTCAATGTTTTTTCTACGACCAGATTCGGAATAATCCTTATTTTTGAACACATCCCTTAAATGGTCACCATCTATATGAATAGTTGTTGCCGCAGGAAAATGTTTCATCAATTCCAAAGCCAATGTCGTTTTACCCGAACCGGGTTGTCCTGTAAACCAATATATCATAGATATAATATATCGATTTTTTTTAAAAAAAACAAATATTAATGATTATAAATAAATGGGTCTTTCTTCTTTAGATTTTCTATTTTTTTCTTAATTTCCTTTTTCCTCTTGTATTCTTTTATCTTTTTTAAAACCCAATTGAATAACTTCTTGATCATAAATTACTTGTATATTAAATAATTACCCATTACCAATAAATCCATCTCGGTTTCAAGAAACGTTTCAATCGCATCTTTCGGTGTTAGAACAATTGGTTTATCCTTTACATTGAAGGAAGTGTTAAGTAAAATCGGGTACCCCGTTAACTTTTCAAACTCTAATAATAAATTATGTATGGGTGTATGTCTATAAACGGTTTGAACCCTTGCACTATTGTCAACGTGCGTTATTGAAGGTAAATTACCGACATGTTCTGGTCTAACCTGAACAATTTGATTCATATATGGAATATCAGAAAACATATCAAAATAGATGTCCTGTTTTTCCTTTATTACCACGGGTGCAAATGGTCTGAATGTCTCTCTTTTTTTAATCACTTTGTTTATTCTATCTTTCATACCGGGAATCATTGGGTTGGCCAATATTGATCTATTACCGAGTGCCCTTGCACCAAATTCAATATGACCTCTATACCAACCGATTACTTTTCCATCCCTTAGTTTCTGTGCAACCTTTCTATAAAGGAACTCATCTGACGGCATTTTAAAAACTTTAACATTTTTAAGTTTTGTTAAATAATCATCAAAAAAATAGTTTGGACCAATAAATGGATTTTTAGGTATTCTCTCATTAAGTTTTTTATTTTCAACTAAATAATGTAAACACGCCCCTATAGATGAACCGGCGTCTGATGGTGCAACTGGTATCCAAAGATTACTGAATTGGGAGTTGTTTATTATTTTACCGTTTGCAGTTCCATTATATGCACAACCACCTGACAAACAAATATTCTTATTATCATTTATAAGTGATATCGATTTCAGTATATCAAAAAGAATTTCTTCGTATCTTTTTTGAACTGCCGCAGCCAAATCATGATGTATAGTTTCTATTTTTTCTTCAGGGTTTCTATGTGGTAAACCAAGAACTTCACTTAAGTTATGATTGAACATTGTTGAGTGTGACTTGTCCCAACAAAATACATCCATATTACATCTCAAACTACTATTCTTATATGTAATTAGTGTTCGTACTTTATCAATAAAATTTTCAGGGTTACCGTATGGAGCCAAACCCATTACTTTATATTCACCTTCGTTTGGTTTAAATCCTAAAAATGAAGTCATTGCGGAGTAGAATAAACCTAATGAATGTGGATATTCTGCGATTGATATGTAATCAATTCCTTTATTATCGGCCAATCCCATTGATAGGGTATCAATTTCCCCAACACCGTCTATTGATAGACAAACTGAATTATCGAAACTGGAACTATAAAATGAATAGTATTGGTGTGATTTGTGATGAGTAGAATAAAAAATATTATCAGAGTATTTTTTTAATTCTTTTTTTAAACTCCATATATTACTTTTTATTTTATAAAGAGATTTAAGACAATATATAGGGTTTTTAAGTATCTGTTTCTTTATGTTGTTATATACTCTTTTTTGTTTAAGTTTTGGGTTTTCATAAAAACAAACCATTTCAACCTCTTCTCTTTTTATTTTATAATTCTTAAAAATATAAGAGAGAGCCTTATGGGGAAATGAACTATCGTGTTTTATACCGGTGAATTTTTCTTCCTCACATGCAAAAATTAACTTTCCGTTTTTGAATAAACAGACAGATGAATCGTGATAGTATGCTGATATACCAATTATATATCCCATTTTTATAATTACTCATTTAAATATTATTATAATTATCAACAAAAATTTCACCTAACCACGGACAGATTTCTTTGTAATCTGTTTGATTAACTTCATCAAATCTCCTCAAAGTTTCGGGTAACGAAATTGTTAACCACTTCTTCTTATCTAATAGATGTTTGTATACATTTTCATCATCAGTAGTCTTCAAATACTTAACAAACTCCATTAAAGTATACTTACAAATTGAATCTAATTTATCTATATTTTCATTATATAGTTTAATTAAATCCTCTTTCATTTGCCCCCTACATATACCTGGTGCAAAATAAAATGGTTGTGTAACTGTATGGAATCTTATACTATCTGGATGTAGATAATTTTTACTTACAAAATCAATAAAGTCAAAGGTATGATACATGTTTATTGTTGATATTGTATAATCAATTGCAACAATAAAATTTTTGTGTTTTTCTTTAAATTTTACAACGGTTTCTAAATTCTTAAAAAATCTATCTGAATTAAAACCCGGTCTTTGGTACTCCCCAATTTTACCATAACCATCACAGGAACATGCAATATCAACTGTTTTAAATCTTTTTAATTTTTCCAATATATCAATTCCTTTATATGTTAGGGTTGATAAATTTGTATTGATTAATACATATACATTTTTTGCTTGTTCATCACTAAATTTATCCAACAATGTAAATGTTGTTGGGGTTATAAAGGGTTCTCCACCGGCTAAATATATTTTACGTATGGTGTCAATATTTTCATCAGAAAATTTTTCTAATGAGTTTTCACCTGCAGTAAGATACCTTGTATTTTCATTATTATAATGGGGTTGATTTTGTACATATCCCCAATAGTCATACCACATAGATGAAGAACCATGATAACACATTCTACATCTAAAATTACAGTGATTGGATAATCTAAGATCAGTATAAACTATTTTATTTACGGTATAATCTTCGTTATATAATGTGGGTTCACTTATTTGGTTTCGGAACTCCATATTACTATGTTCTTTATGTCTATTTTTATAAACAAAACATTCCGCACATTCTGTTGGTGCGACATTGTTTAACATTTCTTTTCTGATTCTTTTGTAAGGTTCACTATTAATCGCCTCGTCAACAGAATTGAAATCTTTAAAATTTATGTTCTCTTTAAATGGGGATGCAACACAACAAGGTGATAGTGCCCCGTTTGGTGCAACATATATAGAACCGAATGGTAAATAACAAAATTTATCTGAAATCGTATTCATTAAATTAAATTCGGTTTAGGGATATCATGATTTATAGATGGGTCTATAAAATCTTTAAATTCTGTAAAAATTGAAAAGAAATCGTCACCTCTATAGGTGTCGACAACATCTGTCATTTTTAAAAATTTTTGGAATAATTCTTCGTCTCTTTCTTGATTAATCAATTCCAAGATAAATTCAAATTGTTCTATATCCCTCTGTCCCTCCCAAGTATCACTGACATTTGTTTTAATCCAATTTATTACATCTTTATATAATACTCTGAGAATCTGTTTGTGTTTTTCAGGAAGAAGTTTGATTTGCATGTGTTCAGGATGGGTCAATAAATTCACATGAAATCTACCGGGATTTATATAACCAGAGGTTATCCAATTTTTATATAAATCAATAATCGTATAACTATTCATTATATTAATAGTAGGTACAATTGCGAAATAAACATTTGGGAATTCTCGTAATAATGTTTCTCTATTTTCTATGATTTCAGACCACTTAGATCCATTCCTTAGATATTCACCCCTTTGTTCAAACCCATCAATACTTGCGGTAATCTCCACATGTTTAAACTTCTTCCACATATCGATTATGTTATAATCTTTATATCTTAATTTGGTGAAGTTAGTTGTTACCCAAACTGTAATATTTTTTGCATAATCATGGTCAATACAGTATTGTAAAATTTCATAATGTTTATCTTGTGTTAGTGGTTCACCACCTGCAAAAAATAAAGACTCAACATTTGATAACTGACTTAAGATAAACTTATAATCATCCTCATCCACTGAAACACTATATGGTTGTCCATAATCAACAAACCCACCAAAACCTAAATGTTTATATTCTTTATATAAAGAAGAAGAAAATCCTGGATTACAAATTCTACACTTAAGATTACACTTATTATCGAATCTTAAATCCAAGTGTTTGAATTCAACCTTTTTAAGTGAAAAATCCTCATTGGTGTTTTGTACTATATTATCTATCTCATGTTGGAATTGTTTGTTTAAATTATAACGATAACTGTCGACCTGTGTCTTTCCTTTCGAAACTTCTTCACGATACCAACATATTTGACATTCGTTTATTTTTTCTCCATTCCATAATTGTCTTCTCACCTCCTTGGCAATTTCGGAGTTGTACATCTCATTTAAAGGAACTCCTTTTTTAAGTTCACCAAATACCCTTTCTTGTTTGTACAAACAACATGGTATGACGTTACCAAATGTACTTAAGTGAGATGCAATCCAAGGTGCAACACAAAAGGTCGATTCATTATAATTTTTTTCCACTATTTTAATAGATTTTTTTGTCTTGCTTCATTACGAGCAATTATGTCGGGTTTATATTCACTGGTCTCCCAACCTTCCATACCACCACCTGATAATTTTACATCCGGTATGTATTCATCAACTTGAATAGTGTCGTACCATTCAACTAACATAGGGAAAGTTTCTCTAAAATTCTTTCCTCTTCTTTTATCATATTGTTCATAGAAACTTTTGAAATCATGGAAGTGTTTATCTTTATCAAACTCCGCTCTTGCGTGTCCTTGATCAACAACATCGATATAATCGATAACTCTTTGTGTTTGAGTAATTTCATGTTCCAATAATAAACCTGAATCTCTGTTCTTATCTAACCACGCTTGAATTTTATCTTTAGCTTCCATCTTAACATTATCAGGTAAATTTAATGGTGACATAAATGCCGGCCATCTTAAGAAGTTTAAATCCATAGTAGGTTTGTTTGGACCGTACTTCTTTTTTAATTCCAACATATCATCCATAAATTCCGTAATGGACATTAATGCTAATCCTGTTACGGTCATCATGATAACAATTTGTCTAATGTTTGCCTCTTCAATCATCCTTACAACATTTTTTTTCCAAACAGGATAAATCAAACCATCTCTTAGATATTCTGCATGTGCACCGAATGATTCGTTACTTGTATAAATGTCAAAGGATTGAATATCTAATGTGTGTGTTGTTTGAATCAACTTATCTATAAGTTCATCTTTTACTCCCAAATTAGAATTGATGGATAGATTTAGATTAGGATATGATTGTCCTGTAATTTGATCCAAAAATCTCCAAAAGTTATGACTTGTGGATGGTTCTCCACCAGTGATTCTAAGTGTTTGTAAATCTTTAGATAAATCAGGCCACCATTTCAAGAATGCCTCCACATATGGATTTTCATCTATGAATTTAGTTTCGGGGTCCGCCCATGAACCATTTTGTTGATATGCTCCCGCTGTTAAAGTTTTAAACTTCTGATATGGACCATGTTTATCAATATCTTTTCCCCACGTTGTTGAATAACTTGGGTTACAATAAGAACAAGCAAAATTACAACTTCTATCAAAAGATAATTCTACAGTTCTTAAATTCACATTTGCATCCCACGGAGTTGTTTTTAACTTATCAATATCTTCAAGTTTATATTCCATACTTCTATAAACTCTATCGGAAATATTATTTCTTCCAATATCCTCAACCTTCCAACAATAGGAACATTCAGCGGGTCTTGTTCCTTCTAACATCATCTTTCTCATTTTTTTCTTATGAGAAGTATTATGTAAAGCGGATGGATTTGTTTTAATTTCCTCAACATCAATAGGATGTGGTAATGGTAAGAAACAAGATCTGCTAAATCCACTACCCAAGTCTATTGTTGCATTATACCATTTAGCAGGACAAAAACTACAACTAACCGAGTTTAATTTTTCTTCTTTGAATTTTAAAAGTCTTTCTGACATGTTATATTAGTTTATTTATGTTATATATTTTTGATAATTCAGGAAACGTTTCAGTAAATGATTGATTTCTTAAAACATCCAATTCTAATGTTTGTCTTATGAATTCAGTCCAATCTGTAGGTATACCCTTTACCGGTAATTTTAATGTGGTAATTACTTTATGTGCTTGTCTTAAAACACTATGTCGATAAAATTTTTCAGCCTCGTTCAATGTGGTGTCATTGTTCAATTGATTAATTCTATTTTCGTATTCATTTTCTAATTTTATTAATATTTCTTTCTTAAAATTTTCTGGCATAAATCCTATATGTAAGTGTCTCGGATTATGTACGAAAGCAATCATTAATTTTAAATTATTTTCAATTACGAAATCAACCATTTCAAAAACATCGTACACATTCAACATTGAGATGGTACAACAAACTTCGAAGGTTATTCTATTTTCTGCAACTGTTTTTACTTTATTTTGCCATATTTTAATATTTTCAGTTACAACATTCCAATCACCAAAATGTCTTAAGTAATTAAATCTTTCACCTACACCATCAAGACTAAAACCAATTCTACAAGATTCAAATGATGTTAAAATATCGATATACTTTTCATTTATAATAGTACCATTTGTATTGAAACTCATTTGTTGTTTTTTGGAATATCCAAGTTTAACTGACATATCCAAAATTTCCCATTGTTTTTTCATTAACATAGGTTCTCCACCATAAATGTCAAGAGTTCTAACTTTTGGTAATATATTCATAAGTTCATCCCACACAAGACTGTTGTCTCTAAAACTTCTTGAGAATTGATTAACATATGAATCTAATTTTTCTGGCGTTACATTTGGTTCAGTAACGTGATGAAATTCTTTCCATTTAGATGATGCTGAAATGTGACAAATTCTACAAGCTAAGTTACAAGTGTTACCAAGATTCAATTCTAAAAAGAATAAATCATCATCTTTTCTTTCGGGATACATCCTCATCACGTTTTCATACGTTTCATTATCCCTTTGTCTTTTACTTACGAAACCCGCATCTTCAGCAGACCAACATACAACACAAGCAGGATGTCTAATATCATTTTTAAAATTATCTAACATTTCCTGTCTTGTTGGACTTTTCATAGCATCATCAATTGTATGAACACTCGCCAACATGCTTTCACCTTTCTCATCTTTAAATGGAAAATTGAATGTATGGCAACACGCAAAATAGGTTCCCGATGTTGCTATTCTTAATCCGTTTGTTAGGTTTTTACATTCAATCATTATAATATAGTTAAATTATGTCTTATGTTATTTGATACGGGTAACCTATGATAAATTTCAACCATTTCTGTATAGTTAGGATGTTCGGGATTACCTACATCCACCATTTTAAATGTTTCAGGAGAGAATGTTCCCCAGTTAACAACTCTATTAAAGAATATCTGCCAATTAATGTGAGTCTCATCAAAAATTTCCTCTGACATTTTATGAAACATTTCCATTTCTTTATAGTTCGCATTTTGAACAACAAAAGACATGGTTACAACTTCTAAATTTGGTAGTGTGGCAATAAATCTAAGATTACTTTGAATGTCCTCCCACTTACCACCAATTCTTGTGTGGTTTTCATATGTTTCTTTGGTGGCAGCATCAACAGAAATTTCTGCAGATTTAATAAACTTTTGTACGTTTTTCATTTTAGACCAGTTGGATTCATTCCAAAGTGTACCATTGGTATGTAAATGAATACTTTTTAGATTTGGATACATACTTGGTTTAAAAGTCATTAACCATTTCTTAAATGTTCTTGAAAAGAAAGGGTCTCCTGAACCGGTACATTCAATATGTTCTAAACCTTCTGATAATTGTTCCTCAATACTTTGTAGAATCATTTCAGTTCTGGTTCTTTTATCTCCACTATAATTAATCTTCTCTATTCGACAACTAGGACATTGTAAATTACAACTTTGGTCAAAATTAAACTTAACACTTCTTGGAACTGGGTCATTATATTTTTCAATGTTTCTCATGAATTCTGCCTTTGGCATGAATCCTTCACTCTTACCTTCTTTAAGACCTGTTAATTTTGGACATCTCGACTCAATACAATACTTGTAACTTCCATCAATCATACTCTTTCTGACTTCATTTGCCAAATCAGAAACCCATGTGTCTTTAATGTTGATTGGGTCACCTAAATCAACAGGTAACCAGTTTGGACAACACATATGTGTTTTGTAGTCGAAGAATTCTGTGAATTCAAACGGTTGTAAACAAACAAAGTCTTTTTTATCTAACATAATTTTAATTGTCTATTGTTTTGGGTATTTCATTTGGTGGTTCAGGTAAACTTCTATCTCTGAAAAAATATTCTTCAGTTTCATAGTTTTTAATTGTCGCCCTAATCTCACTAAACCACTCTTTATATTGTGGATTTACATCTAAAAAGTTTTCATTTCTTCTAACATCCAATATAGTTGTAACCCTTAATAATTCTCTCCTACTTATTTGTAATTGTAATAAATCTATGTTGATTTCGGAATATAGGAAATTAACCCACGCACCAATTGCAGAACCAATTGCATCTTTATATGGTCCATCAGAAAGATTCTTATGGTATCTCTCAAGTTTTGTCATCAACTCATCTTTGAGTTCATCTGGTAATATTCGAATATCATAACACTGTGGATCGGTTAAGAAATTATTAAACACAATGTAAGATGGTTTTATTCCTAACTTAACAATTGTGTCAAATAAATCAGTAACGTGAAAAACATTTAGAATACTAATGGTTGGTGAAACAAATACTTCAACACCTAAATTGATTGCACTTTGAATATTGTTGTGAACATTTTCCCAAACTGTTCCATGTCTCGCTAATTCTGCGACAGGTCCAACCGCATCTAATGATGCAAATAGTTGTACTCTACCGTCCCTATCTTTGATAAATGGTTCCCATAATTTAACTAAGTCCCACTTCTTAAACTTTATATGACTAAAGTTTGTGTTGTATCTTAATATGACATTTGTTCTACCGGCCTTTATTAATTTTTCTAAGATGATGTAATGTTCATCCATGATTAATGGTTCTCCACCAGCAAAATAAATTTCTTGAACCTCATCAATGAATCTATCAACATAACCCATTATATCTTCTTTAGATTCACTCCTAAAATTCATCAGACCACTATGTGATTTTCCATGAATTGCCATCTCATCATCAACCCATTTACTACTGGCAAATGTTCCACACATTCTACACTTGAAGTTACAAATGTTAGAAAATCTAAAGTCCCAATATTTCAATGAAAAATCGTTGTTATGACCGGTTTCCCTATCAGTGTTCTCAATCATTTTCTCAATTTGAGATTGGAACTTCTCAGTCATGTTAACTCTCGGACTAATTGCCCCATTATCTTCCATTAAATAACACCTATTACATAACATTGGACGTTCACCCTTAAACATCTTTTTTCTGATGTTCTTCATCACAAACCCATTCCATACCTCTTCTAACGTATCTTCTTTAGTGTTACCAATAGGCATATCATGAGGAGTCATACAACAAGGTTGTATGTTACCGTTTGGTTGAATCATTAAGTGTGTCCATGGTAGTATACAAAAGGTATCACTTACCGGTGTCTTTTTATTCATATTCTATATCGTTACTATTTTATCCCTTAAAATATCCCATTTTGAATAGTCACTGAAGTCTATATACGAAAAATTATCCAATTTTTCAATGAAAAATTCAGGTTTATTTATATCTATCACCCAATTACTTTTTTCTAATTCTTCATATAGTTTTTCATATTCCCAAAACCAACTATAATCTATTCTGGTGTCCGCAACTTCTTTAATTCTGACATTACAAGTCGAGTCCCATTTGAAGTGATGTACTTGTGTGAAAACAATATCAATTGGCATCCTTTTTCTGTGCCATCTCCCCCAACTATTTTTATTATATCCAAAATCAGCATAGTGTTGTCCCGATGTGATGTCTTGTGAACCTAACATCAAAGTCACTTTATTTGGACATGCGTTACTCAATGGATATCTAAAAAATCCTGCATATGGAAAAAGTTTATGTATATCACTATCTCTTTCAACAACCGGAAAAGTACCCCTATCACCTAATCTATCTAAAAAACCACCCGTTACAAATGTGAATTTATTTTCCTCACATTCTTTAATAATGTCTCTAATATCATATGGATAAACTTGTAATTCATCATCATCAGATACTATCCACCATTCGTTAGGTTTGGTTCTTTTAATTTGATTATACATTTCCGTTACCTTATTCCAGTTGTATTTTGGTTCGGTAACAATTAAAAAAGGTTCGATGCCAAGTTCTTTTACTTCTTCTAATATACCGTCATTCTCGTGTTGTCTATAAACACCCACATATACATTATCAACTACATTTTCATAATGTTTCAACATATGTGGTAATATGTGTGTGTTTCTACCTACAACAGTTACTAAATTAAGCATTATTTGTTATCATTTTACAATTTATAAATTTAGTATTTGGGTATAGAGTCTCATCAATATTATCAATGACTAAAACATCTAATATTTGTTTTAAACCATCATTTTTATAATTGATTTTTCTTTGTTGCATTTCAGTAACAAATCTCTTTTCGTTTCTTGCGGTGGTTTCACCTTTAGCCCATTTACCATTAACAAACCCTTCGTCTATATGTGGTAAACAATAGAATCTACTTTCCCTACGATACGGTACAACATTTTCAACTATCTCAATATCTTCTTTTGTGAACTCAACATTTTGATTGATGAATGCGGTTTTATTAAAATCACAATCAAGAACCAAATTTTCACTGTTGGTATCCATGTCTCTTATATTCGAAAAAAAGGTGTTATATATTTTAACCTCAGATATTTTTCCTTTATAATAGACATTAGAGTGATTACAAAAACCAATTAAAAATGGTTTAATTGAATCATGTGTTCTTAAATTGTTTCTTATTGGAAATGGTTGATTTTGTTTAACACCATTCATTTGACATATTAATTCGTCATTTACATAAAAGTATGCATTTTTTTCTTCACTATTAAAACTCATTGTGATTTGTGTCCATAACCCTTCAAATCTTTTCGCCCAATTGTAATGGTACATACCATCTCTATCAAACAATTGCATAGTAACAGCTCTTGAGTTATTAAAAGACATTCCCCACGTCCAACTACCGTCTTTCCTAATTAATGGATATTCAACAAATCTCTTTTCCTCATCCCCAACCAACCATATAGGTACCTTATTATCTTGTTGTTCAGCATTGAAGGTGATTGTTATGGTATGGTCACCGTGAAGACAAGAACTAATTTCTCTATTGGTGGGGAATGTTAGATATGAATTGTCACCATTGAAATTTGCAACTATTTTATCTTTCTCTCTTTTTATAATCCTACCAGTTGTTAAATCTTCAAAATAACACCTCCAAAATAAATCGTCGTCTTCTTGACCCCAATCCCAATATCCGTTTGAATAACCGTTTGTTTGATATGCTTGAGATTTATTAAAAAGTACTACTCCCCCAAAGTATTGATCATAACCTAAATTATATCCATACTTTGATAATTTTGTTGCAATATGTATTGGGGTTTCTATGGGATATGAATAATCTGATTCCTCGTGTGATAACATGTCAACATCATGCCATGCCACATAATCACAACCATCTTCAAATGCACAATGAGCTGCAATATTTTTCATTGCACCTCTATTAAATAATTTATCGTCTACTTGATGTCCTACATAAAATGTGTAGTCGATTCCACTATCTGATAAATGTTTTGATAGGTGTGGTATTAATCTTTCAACGTGTTCTTTTCTATTCCTATATGGTATACATATCCCTAATTTATGACTCATATTCCTACATTTATATGATGTATTTTATTTTCAATTGAATGACCGTGTTCAATAAAACTTAAATCCGATAAACCGTCTCCAATTATTAAATTATTATTTAAAGAAACCTCATTATGAAATCTCAATTGATTCCATCTGGTTGCTTGATCTTTCCATTTATTTCCTAAGAATCCATTTTCGGGATGTCTCATAGATTTAAAAAGAGATTCCCTACGATGAGGTACTTTTATTTCGGTAAACTCGGGAAAATCTTGTTTTACAATTTCACAGTTTCTTATTTTACCATTAACTCCTCCACCGGTTAAATCTATTAATTGATATTTCTCAACAAAATCCGCATCATAGTATAAACGAAGTGAGTCTTTAGATTCGTAACCATCAAACGATTCATTTAAATAATTGTCGGTGTTGTTTGATATTCGTTTTATCTCCTCATCTGATAATGCCTTATCATAATATGCGAAACTATCTATAGTCCCTCTAAATAGATTTGGTATTTTTTCTCTTTTTGGATTACCTGCACCTAAATAAAACAATGGTTCTTTTCTATAGAAAAATAATTTTTTAAAATTTTCTGTTTGTCCTAATAAATTCCCATCTTGATAAACTTTAAAATAATTTTCTTCTCTGTTTAAAACTACCGTTATATTGGTTTTATATGGTGTTTTAATTTCTGAATTTATAAAATATGGTTGTTTAAGACTATCAAAGGCACAAAAATTATATCTTGAAAATGAACTATAACATATTGCAAAATCCCAACCAGGTATACTAAAAGTAGTGAACTCATCAGATTCTTTGGTGTGGTCAAATATCATGTTCTCAGGACAAAACGAAATAAAAAATGTTGCATCATAATTTAAATCAATTATGTTTTTACATTCTACATATGAATTAACACCATTAAATTTTAACGTGTTGCCGTTTTTTCCCTTGTTTTTTATTTTTAAACTTTTTAATTCAATATCGTTTAGTTTACATCTTAAAAGTAAATCTGTGTCCTCATAACCCCAACCCCAATATTTGTTTGAATACCCATTGATTTTTTTAAAATCCTCAACTCTAAACATTGTAACACCACCAAAATATTCATCAAATATTTCTCTTTTCTTTTCTCCGACATCCAATTTAAAATGTGTTGCCATATGTAATGGTACTTCTGAATAAGAATAGTCAACATCAATCGGTAACATATCAATATCATGAAAAACAACATAATCACACTTACGTTTAATTGCGTATTGAAATCCTATGTTTAATAACATTCCTCTATTGAATTGTTTGGCATTATCTTGATCAATTATGAATATTTCATAATCAATATTTTTCATTTCCAAATAGTAAGACATTCTTTTTTTAAATTCTTTTAATTGAGTTGGTCTATTTCTATATGGAACAATAATACCTAACTTATGTCTATCCATTTATTGTTGGGTCTTTTGGTTTTCTTGTGTTATGCCATTCATGTAGATAAAATTGAATTCTATCGCTCCACTCTTGTTTATCAATTTCTTCAAACCAAATCGTTAATGCGTCAAGAGAATTTGCAATTTTCTCCAGTGCTTTAACTTTTCTTTCCTCCAATTTGACAAGTTGTTCTTCTTTTTCTGCTTTAGTACTCATATTGATACGATTTTTTTTATTAATTTATTCCATTGTTTATATCTTTTGAATTGTGTTTGACCTTCACTTTGTTCAAACATAAATTCAGGGTTTTTTAAATCTATTTTAAATTTCATTTTGGTTAATTCTTTAAAGATAGTTAGATATTCACCAGAATGTGATTGGTTATTAGATATAATAGTTTTAATTTGATTTATAAATGTTTTTTCCCATTTGAAACTATGTACTTGTGTGGATATGAAATCTATCGGTGCAATTAGTGGATGACTCCATCCTTGCCATTTAGATGTTATATCACCATTTATTTTTGCGTAATTATTTCTTGATGTTAATTCAATATATCCCTTAATTAAACAAACCTTGTTAGGTGACAAATGAGTCATTGGATAACTAAAAAAACCCATATTCGGGAATTGTTTAAAAATATTAATACTTTCTTCTAAGTCGATAATTTCACCGTTTGGTCCAACTCTATCGAGTACACCTCCCCTCACCACATCCCAACCATTATTTTCACAATCAATTATACATCTCGAAAAATTATCACCGGTGTATAATTGAAACTCGTCAATGTTTGCAATAACCCACCAATCATTTGGTTTTTTTGATTTAACATGATTATATAAAGCTGCAACTTTTTCCCAATCAAGTATTCGGTCTTCAATGGTTTTTACAATTTTTACATTATCGTAATTAGATGTGATTTTTTTTACATCATTAATTAGAGTTGGTTCTATAATTGATTGATAGACAACGAGTTGTATTTCGTCAACAAACTTAGAATAATGTTCAATAAAATGTGGGATGAGATTTGTTCCGTAACCTACAACTGAAAGTAATCTAATCATTTTTTTCGATTAATAATGGTAATACCACTTGATGATGGTTTATCCATTAATATACGAAAATTATGTAAATTAATCAAGTTCCACTCGGGATTTCCTTCCAATTCTTTCACAAACTTTGACGGTCCGTCAAAACTATGAAAATCTTTTTTTGCCTCTTCTGAAACTATTAGTGTTTTTTCATACTCAGAATCCGTGTCATGAATTATGATAATGCCGTGGTCTGTTAAAATTTTAGAATATAATTCAAAATCTGTTTTAACACCATCATAAGAATGATCACCGTCAATAAACAACAAGTCTATTTTAATATCTTGTCTAATAAAAAAATTATAATACGCGTCGACAGAAGTCGATTTAATAAACCTCGGACAAAACGTGCTTCTAAAGAATGAGGTCTCATCCTCAAGGTCGGTAGGACCACCAATCCCATTACAAGCATCAACAAGATAAGTACACCCAATGTCCCCATAACTATGATTATCGTCTCCATCAAATATTTTTTGTCTATATAAATCATATCTTGCTTGTGTCATTATTCTTGGTATGAATCCTCCTCCAGAACCAATACACACACAATTTTTTAATCTCATGTGTTGAATAATTGAATACACCACAAGTCCATCACCCATGTGTAAATCGGTTGCTCCATGTGTCCATCTATATGGAACCGGTTTATCATCATTATTTGTGATGTGTTTTTTTATATAATCTTCATTATAAATCATTTCATCCAATCAGGCCAAAATTCTGGTCTTGTATGTCTTCTACTAACACTAATCATTTTATTATTTAATAATTCATAAAGTTCCATATCTCTTTCAATATTAGTATTCGATAACTTACAACTAATTTGCATTGATATTCCTTCACCGGCACCATTAACATCTTTCTTTAATGGTACATCGCAATACTCTTTAACAATTTGAAATTTTTCATAATGATTATAAAATAAATCACTATTCAATCCTTCTTTATTAATAACTAAAAAATATTCCCACATTGTTTCGAAATCACCAAATTCAGGATAAAATCTTCTTACATAGTCCAC
>JACCDG010146538.1_pt1 | contig 15663 bp, 18 predicted proteins | sample 7442471 | NCBI WGS metagenome assembly JACCDG01 (sample SAMN15323444, study PRJNA562643) | freshwater metagenome | isolation source: river surface water | place: USA:Blue River Watershed | collected 2017-08-17 | reverse complement strand
CGAAGTCGCGGTAGCAGGTCGAGCTGCGCGCAATGGCGGTGACCGCGTGAATCTGCGTTTCCAGACGGGCGAGGCCCTGATCGGACAGCCACTGGTGGTGCTTTTGCGAGATGCCCTTGCGAGCACGGATCTCGTCAATCAGCGTGGCGGGCAACACCGGCCCATAGACCCAGCGCTGCGTGATCTGGCCAACAACGTGGGGCGGGTTCTGGTCGTGGCCCTGGTACTTCCAGCCAAACAGCCGGTAGAGGGCGCGGTAGTAGTCCGGGTGGAAGCGGCGCTCCCACGAAGAGCACGACTGGCGCAGCAGCTTGGAGATCAGCTCCTGCAGCGCGTCAGGCGCGCGGTGGTACTGGTAGCCCGTCGCCTCGTCGATCAGCGCGACCTCGCCGGTGGTGGCCAGCGCGCGCATGATCTTCATGCAGTTGGGCACGATGCCCTGGCGGGCCTTGTGCAGCGTGCCGCTGATGGCCGCGCTGACCACCGCCGACGCGACGTCGGCAATGATCCCGGCCGGGAAGAACTGCGCCTGCCGACCCGATGGCAACAGAATCGGCTCACGAGTTTTCTCCAATGACGACAATGAGTTAGGCACGAAGTCGGCCAGAAATCGGGCAAATCGGCCACCCTTGTGCGTCTCGTGGAAGCCCAGCAGCTTGGCCAGTTGGCGACGAACGTAGCCACGCTCGCCGCCCTTGAGGACGACGGCCTCGCATTGCAGATCGCCGAAGCGCACGACGCCGTAGTGGCTGGCAGTGAGGACGGTTGTATTCATGGCCGTCCCCTCACTGAGCCCAGGACGGTTTGCCCGTCACTGGCGCGCGTTGCGGGGTGGGCGCGGCGTAGGCAGGAGCCGATTGCGCCGGAGCGCCGGAGTTGCCACCGCCCGGACTGCCCTTCGGCGGCACGCCCTTCAATTTGGCGTAGTCGGGGTGATCGGGCTCGACTGCCAGCTTGACCACGTTGCGGTCTTGGCCCTTGGCGTCCTTCTCGATGTCGACGCGCGCCAAGAACTCCAGGCCGTCCAGTTCCGCGAAGCCATTGATGCGGCGCGCGGCGGCGGCCAGTGGGCTGTTGTCCTGCGGGTGGACGTTTCGGGCGCTGTTGAGCGCAGCGCGGATGAAGCTGCGTCCCATCTGGCCCCAGGTCGGGCCTTTCTTGGAGAGCAGGCCGACGTTGCTCCACATCTTGCGTTTGGCATGGTCGCCAGCGGTGACCACGAACTCGGCGGCCAGATAGATGGAACCAGTCTCGAACGACTCGGTGGCGTAGCCGCCACCCCAGCCTTGTTCGGGGTCGTCATAGCCCCCCGGTTTGATGGTCATGCGCACCGGCACGACGGTGCCCTTGGGGATCAGATCGAAGCCGGATTGCTGAGAGTCGGCGTCGTTGAAGTCATTCCATGCGGTCATTGCGATTACTCCTGAGATTCGATGTGTGCTGGGTTGGCGGCGCTGGCGGGCGCGGGGATAGCGCCCGCGCACTTAGCGATCAGCGCGCCGAGATGCGGCGGCTCCAGCAGGTCGAGACGACCGCTGCGGTCTTTGGCCGGGAAGCCGTAGGGATTGACGGTGTGCGTGACGAAGGCGCGGTAAGAGCTACCGTCCTCGGCCTTGATCTCGGCCAGCGTCACGACCTCATCGACGATGCCGGGCAGCTCCAGGCTGGTCTTGCTGCCTTCGATCTGCGGGACGAACACCTTGCGGTTGAAGTCATCCAGTCGCTCATCGAGGATGGCCACGAACACCACGTTCTTGCCACGGGCGTGCTGCAGATGGGTCAACGCGCCGATCATTTCCTGCCCAAGCAGCCCGTAGGCCGCGCGCAGATCGGGCTTTCCAGAGCGATCACTGACCGCGCCGGGCTGCGTCTTGCACCACGCAAAGCACTGGCGAGACAGTTGCGTGATCGAGTCGAGGAAGAAGGTCTGGTAGCGACCAAGCTGCGTCGCATCGCCGAATTTCTCGATGACGTGGTCGTAGTGCGCCTGCGAGAACGCGCTCTCCGGCGGTAGCGACTTGTCGGGGCCTGCGAGGAACACGAAGAAGTCGCGGCTCTCGGGCCAGGACGCCGGGCGGATGGTGTCGCCCGGCCAGTCGGCGACAGCCAAATCGCCTGCCTCGATGTCAAGGAACAGCGTGGTGGCGGGGTCGAGGTCTTTGAGCCGGGACGTCTTGCCGATGCCGGACTTGCCCAGCATCAGCAGCTTCACGCCCTTGCGCTCGGCCATCCGCTCGACGGCGGAGACGATGGGTAGCCTCTTCATGCCTCACCCCCATCGGTGCTCAGGGTGAAGGACGGCTTGCCGGAATCGACCGTGCGGGCGGCCGCGAACTGCTGCTGCAACGCAGGCGGCCAGTTGATGTACCGGGACTCGGACACAGAGAGCTTGACGTCGAGGTAGCCCTCGACCTTCTCGCCCGAGGCCACGATGCGCTCGGCAATTTCGCCCAAGTGCTTCTGGTTCCAGCTGACCTTCTTGGGCAGCTCGAACTTGATGTGCAGCGGGCCGTCGTTGATGTGGGCGGTGCCGAAGTCACGGCCGGATTCACGCAGCGCGGCGCGTGCCTGCTCGCCGTAGCACTGATCCAGCGCCGCATCGAACTTGGTGCGGGCCTTCTTGAGCCAGTCGATGGCGGCATCGAGGTTCTTGTCGACCTCGCGCTTCTGCTCGGGCGGCAGCGCAGCCAGTTGACTCACGGACATCTCGGCGATGTCGACGGGGAAGATGGTCAGATCGTTCATGGCCGTCCTCCTCACTGGTACGCACGAGTGAAGCTCGAGTAACGCGAGACGCGGCGCTCGAAGGCTTCGATTTCGTGCACGAGGTAGGTGACCCGGCGGCCGAGCTTGCAGTAGATCGGGCCGAGCTGTTCCTGACGCCAGCGGCGCAGGGTCTTGACGGAGAGCCCCCAGCGGATGGCGAGCTCGTTTTCGTCAAGGGCGATGCAGGCTGCACCGCCGGGGTTAGGCCGGAGGGAATTCCGACCTGTTTGGGTTGCTGGAACTTGCGTTTGCATTTCGATGTGCCTCCTAGATGAAATGGGCACATCGAAGTCTCCGCACGGGTTTATGGCCCGTGTCTGGTTCGATTTATGGGCGCGTTTATGGGTTGCGTCGCAGGCGGTATTTGCCGCGCTTGACCAATGCGATCACGTCCTCGCGCTCAGCCTTTCCGCCGAAGGCGTCATCGAACGACTGGTAGCCGGTATTGGCGATCCTGTTGACCTCGGCCCAGGAAAGTTCGGGCGCGTTCTTTCCGTCGGCACTCCACATCTGCTTGACGATCTTGGCCCGCTCCGCAGACAGCTCGCGTGATTCGGAGAAGTGCGGCAACTTCAAACGATTGCCTTGGAAGAACTGCTCTGGCTCCGGCGCACCGGTGGGGGTGATGAAGCCACGCAGCACCCTGTCGAATGCGCTCGCGTCGAAAACGTCCTGACCGTCGTCCACGCGAACGAACTCGTCCAGACCGCGCATGACATGGTCGCGGGGCAGCTCAACTGGATCTCGCTGATGCCGCAACACGATGCCGCCACGCGGCCAGATCGGATCACTCAAAACCGAGGTCATCGCGGCAACAGGAGCACGCTCCCACGCTCGGGCAACGAACACCGGGGCGAAGTCGTGGGTGCCCGCGATTCGCACTTCCCCGAGGTGCCACAGGTGGCCCGGCACGCGATGTCGGCGGTCGGAACGCTGTCGATCTTCGATGCCGATCAAGGACGCCAAGTCGGCGAGCCACGCATCCACCTGGAGGGCGTACAACGCGATGTCGGCAAGAGGTCGCTCAACTGTTCGTGATCGCTGCTGCGGGCTGCGGTACCGGTACACCGCCGAATCCTGATCGATCTCAACCTCGACTTCCTGCTCCGAATCCCGGACGGGGACCATCACATGGCTGAGGTAGTCCTCTTCCGTGACCCATCGTCGTTGCAGGAACGTTGGTCTGCATCGTCCGAGCGCCGCCGCCATGACGCGGGACTCAACCCGGGGCAGCCGCTCCAGCACTGCCAGAAAGCTCAGATGCGCCGACATTGCGGTAGCGCCTTCAGAACTCACGGAGCACCCCAATTCGCGTGAGCTGTTCCAGAACGCGCTTTCGGTCATCTTCGGTCTTGCTCTTGTCGTTCAGACCGTTCGGCGACGTGATTTGGACGGCGACGTTGTGGGCCTTGCGGTGCGGCTGTTTGGCCATCCTGAATACCAGCTTCACCTGCGCCAGCGTGTAGCCTGTCAAGTCGTCGACGCCATAGTCGTCGTAGGCAACCTGATAAATCTGCCGGGTGTCGCGCCGATCCTTGCCGATCAGCATCGTGCTCGACAGATGCTGGATCAGCTCACGTCCATTGGCCGCATCGGTGGCTTGCTGCTCGAACGGTCGCGCAACCTTGATCTGCAGGATCGAGATTTTCTCAATGCCCGCCACACGATCCTGCTCGATGCGCTTGAGCATTGCAGGTGTCGAGAAGCCGAACAGGTCGAACTCGCGCATCGGCATGTCGTTGATCTCGCCGTCGCACGCCAAGACGACATCGCGGAAGATGGTGGCCAGATCGCGGCGCGCCTCACGGTCTTCGCAGAACACACCGAGCGCACCGGTGCCGGGCTCCCACGAGAAGCTGGCCGACATCGCTGCAGGTTCTTCGTGCTCGACCACCTCGCCGTTGGCAACCTGCCGGAAATGCGCCGTCGATCCGTTGAAGGTTGCGGTCAGCGTGTGCAAGAGCACAGGCGTGACCTCGTCGGTGTCTTTGCCGCCGCAGCGGTCAGCGTGCGCGAGGTCGCGCCGCGTGAACTGCTCGATGAGGATTTGGTCGGACGCCACTTGCGGGAACAGCGCTGAAATGCGCCCGCGCAACACGCCCTCGACGTCGGCATCAATGCTCGGCACCACGCCCTTCGGGCCGAGGTAGTGGCTGGAGTAGTTCTCGCTCTTCCACTGCCGATGCATCACCTGCACGCGCTCGGCATTGTCGAAACGCTGATCGCGCGTGGCACCGGTCTCCGGAAAGTCCTGCAGCAGGCAGAGAAACAGGGCCCGGCTGTAGCGATCACTCGGCGCGGCCATGACCGCAGCGTCGTTGACGTCCTCATCGTCAAGGAGAGACTGGACGGCCTGCGCACCGTACTCGTCATCGAGCAGCACCACACGCTCGGCCGCCCGCTCGATATGCTGCTGTACGTCCGAGCCGAGCTTGGCGACGGCGTGGAACATCGCCTTGCGCGACTGCACCGCGAGGATGCCCTTGGCAGCATCTGTCAGCGCTGCCACTTCCGGCAACGACGTGGCGCTGGCACGCTCGACCAGGAGCAAGGCAAGGCCGGGACGCTTGGCCTTGCGCACCAGGGTGACGAAGTGCTCCATACACGGCAGGATTTCCGGGCCATCATCCGATTGGCGAGATCGCGCCTGCTTCGCGGACTGCTGCTGCGCGGCGGTCGGCTGGTTGTGTTCTTGATCTGTGATTTGTTCGTCCGCTGGCATAGGCAATTTCCTTTTCTAAACGAAGTGCGCGATTGCGCGAGTGGTTAACTGAACGGTTCAAAAAAAGCCGACACGCAGTCGGCGGCGGGATGAAGGCTTTGATCAGACGATCTTGGCCCCCAGATTGAGAAGGCCATAGCGCTCCATCCGCACCTGGATGAACCGCCTGTTGACGCCGAAGCGCTTGGCCACGGCCTTCTGCAAACATTCGATGTCGCCATCAGGCGTCAGGTGAAGACTGGTGCCGGGCAACTCGGGGTCGAGCGAAGGGCTGCGATGGATCGTCACGCCGTGTTGCGCAGCCATCTCTTCGACAGCCAGATTCAAGCGCTGGCGCGGCACCAGCAGCGACCCCATGAACTCGTTGGCACGCAGCTCGGCGAAGTATTCTTCCTTGGTGGTGTGGCCCGGAATCGCCAGGGAGGGCGTCGCAGCCGCCTCGGCGACGGGCGTGACTTTCGCCAAGTGCTCGACGTCGCGTGTGGTCGTGCGGTAGGCGCGCCGCGCCGCGTCGCTGGGTTCATCGAACAGCCCCGGCCCCTTGCTGGCATCAACGATCCATCCCGGCGCATCGAAGATGGCGTGGCCGAGTTCGTGGCCGAGGGTGCTCAGTACCAGTTCCTCGCTGGCGTTCACGCCAACCGGCGACACCGACACCATCGCCGTGTCCGGCACGCCGGGGTCGTACTCACAGATGCCCAGAACAGAGTTGCCGCATTCGTCATGCACGACATTCCCGGTGCCGACGAACAGGTCGAAGACCACGCCGTTGATCTTCAGGCCGGAGATGTCGCTCAGGGTTGCGAGCGGGATGGCATCGGCAGCCGCGTCCACCAGTTGCTGGCGGGCCAAAACGGCGATGCCCTCAATCTCGGAATTCTTGATGTAGCTGGGGCGTTTTCGGTCGCAATGCCGGTAGCCAAGAGTCAACACCGGCATTCACTTGTCCCCCGTCGCTTGCTTGCGATACATCCGTACCAGGCCCCCCACGTCGTCGCGCATGTCTGGCGGAAGGCGGCTGGCCTCAACAAAGGCGTCGTCGACATTCTCGCCAAGGATTTCTGCCGCCTTGCGGATCAGCTCGTCCTTGGGCGGCTTCTCGATGTCGCGCTCTATACGCGACCAGTAGGCAGGCGAGATCTCCAGCTGCCGGGCGAAGTCATTCATCTGAATGCCCTTCGCCTCTCTCTTCTGTCTGATGTAGGCACCAAATGCCATGTTGTGACCCAATTGCGTGATTAGTTAATTGACGCCATCGTATCGAGCAGATCGGCAACTGTCAACTGTTTCGTTAACGCGCAATCAGGTTCCCTGCCGGACAAGCGCTGCTGGCCTGCCGGGGCTTCGGTGCCATGCCACCGGATGAGCGCGATTACCCGGAATTGCCATCCGCTTCGGAACATCGCGCACATCATCTGTGACGGTTGCAATTCCTCGGAGCCGTCATGAAGAACCTCGAACTCGCATCTCCCTCGGAGATGTCCGCCAGCGCCCGCGCTGGTGAAATCACCGCCATCCTTGCGGCCGCCATCGTCCGCACCGTCGTCGCAGAAGCGCCAAAACAGAGAGAAGTTGGCCTTGGCTTCCTGCCCGACCAGAGCGTTCATACAACCCCCTATCAAACGGAGAAGTTGTGATGAACGAGAAACAAGCATCCGTCGCCGCACGGATCGCGGAGCTGTCGAGCCTGCCCATCGCCGAGCTGTGGCCAGTGTGGGATCGGTACTTCAGCAGCCGCCCCATCAACCCCAACCGCGTATTCATCGAGTCGCGCATTGCCTACAAGATGCAGGAGGAAGCCTTTGGCGGTCTGGCGCACAACACGCGCCAGCGCCTGGAGGCCATCGGTGCCAAGCATTCCAAGATCAAGCTGCGGGCACGGCCGCGCGACACCAACTTCGCGCCCGGCACCGTGCTGCTGCGCGAATGGGGCGACCGCGAGCACAAGGTGGCGGTCACCGCCGAAGGTCTGTTCGAGTACGAGGGCAGCACCTTCAAGAGCCTGACAGCCGTGGCCCGGCAGATCACCGGCACGCACTGGTCGGGGCCACTGTTCTTCGGCCTGACCGGCAAGGCAGGTGCGCAATGAGCGACGCCACCCAAATCGCCTCTCCCAAGGCGCGCAAACGCTGCGCCGTCTACTGCCGGGTGTCGTCGGACGAACGCCTTGACCAGGAGTTCAACTCCATCGACGCGCAGAAGGAGGCTGGCCACGCCTACGTCGCCAGCCAACGCGCAGAAGGATGGATTCCGGTGGCCGACGACTACGACGACCCCGGCTTCTCCGGCGGCAACACGGATCGTCCCGGGCTGAAACGCCTGATGGCCGACATCGAGCGCGGCCAGATCGACATCGTGGTGGTCTACAAGATTGACCGCCTGACGCGCAGCCTGGCCGACTTCTCCAAGATGGTCGAGGTTTTTGAGCGCCACGGCGTCTCCTTCGTGTCGGTCACCCAGCAGTTCAACACCACTACCTCGATGGGGCGGTTGATGCTGAACGTGCTGCTGTCCTTCGCCCAGTTCGAACGCGAAGTCACCGGCGAGCGCATCAGGGACAAAATCGCGGCGGCAAAACGCAAAGGCATGTGGATGGGCGGCGTGCCGACACTGGGCTACAACGTCGAGAATCGTCTGCTGGTCATCAACGAAACCGAGGCTGCGGTGGTACGCCGCATCTTCGAGGAGATGCTGACCATCGGCGCGCCGACGCAAATTGCCGCCAACCTGACCGCCGAGGGCATCACCACCAAAGCATGGACAACGCAGGACGGCCAGATCCGCAACGGAACGCAGATCGACAAAAAGTACCTGCACAAGCTGCTGCGCAATCGCATCTTCCTTGGCGAGATTTCCCACAAGGGCAAGTGGTTCCCCGGCGTCCACACGGCCATCATCGACCAAGGTCTGTGGGATCGTGTTCACGAGGTGCTGGCCAAGGACGGTCACACCCGGTCGGTGGAAACCAAGATCAGATCGCGCACCGATGCGCTGCTGCGCGGCCTACTTTACGCGCCATCGGGCGAGCGGATGTACCCGACCTACTCGCGCAAGAACGGGCGCAAGTACCACTACTACGTGTCCAAGTCGGAAGCGCGGTTCGGCGCGCCGGGCAAGGGCTACGAGCGCCTGCCTGCGCTGGAGATCGAGGGGGCGGTGGTGGCCCAGATCCGCACGGTGCTGACCAGCCCGGAGACCGTGGCGTCGGTGGTGCGGCACATCCAACGCAACGGGGCCCAGATCGACGAGGCCACCACCGTGATGGCGATGGGGCGGCTCAACAACGTGTGGGATCAACTGTTCCCGGTCGAGCGCCACCGCATCGCCAATCTGATGATCGAGCGTATCGATCTCGTCCACGCGGGCGAGGTGCAGGGGATCAAGGTGAAGTGGCGTGAGGTGGGTTGGAACGCGCTGATCGAGGAGTTCGCCCCGGACAGCATCGGTGCCGAACTGCTGGAGGTCGAAGCCTGATGGACGAATCGATGGAAACCTTTGTGCCACTGACGTTCCGCCGCCGGGGCGTCCAACGCGTGGCTGCCGACGACCGGCACGTCCACGACGTGACCCTGCTCGACGGTGTTGCGCGCGCCTTCTACTGGCAGCACCTGCTGGACACCGGCGCAATGCAAAGCGGGTCGGCCATCGCCCGCGCCGAGAAACTGCACCACTCGGTGGTCAACGAACTGCTGCGCCTGACCCTGCTGGCCCCCGACATCATTGAGCAGTTCATGGCGGGCAAGCAGCCACGGCGGCTGACGCTGATGTGGTTTCAGCGAAACCGCCTGATGGTCGACTGGCACGCCCAGCGCCAGCTCATGGCCACCTTCGAGGAGGACGTATGAGCAAGAAGCATCGTGGCCACGCCAAGGGCGACCCAGTGACGTATCAGACGCCGCTGCCTGCTGGCGGCGTGCAGATGGAAACTTTCCTGCCCTGGACACTGGTGCGCCGGGGTCTGAAGAAGCAGGTCATCACGCCGCTGGACGCGCCGCAGGAGTTCCTGGACGAGGCCCGCCGTGAGCGGCTGGTGCGCGAGATGGCGCAGGACACCCCCTTGATGCGGGCGCTCGGCCTCGCGCACCACTGGCAGCGCCTGCTGGACGAAGGACGGTTCAGTTCGATGACCGAGATCGCGGCGGCCGAAGGCATCGACCTCGGCCAAGCGAGCAAGATGAGCCGACTGGCGCAACTGGCCCCCGACCTGATCGATGCCATCGCCTTGGGACGCCTCGAGGTGGGCGTCAGCCAGTTGCTGCGCGGCAGGTTGTCGACGTCCTGGCTGGCGCAACGTGAGGCGCTGGTGGCAGAACACCACTGATTCGTTTTGATCTTGGCGACAGAATGGCAAAGTTACCATCGCCACAGTCGCCCTATGTCCAGGGTTTACTCTTCGAGCAGACTACGTAGCATCCAAGCGGTCTTTTCGTGGACATCAATGCGTTGGGTCAGCACATCAGCTGTGGGCTGATCGTTGGCCTCGTCGACGACCGGAAAGAGCTTGCGAGCAGTCCTGGCTGTCGCCTCTTGTGCAGCGACCAGATGACGGATCATGTCAGTGGCCTTGGGCACACCTTCGACCTCCTTGATGGAAGCGAGCTTGACGAATTCTTTGTAAGTGCCCGGTGCAGGAAAACCCAAAGCCCGGATTCGCTCAGCAACGATGTCCAATGCATTCCACTGCTCCGTGTACTGCGCCATGAACATGTTGTGCAAGCTGTTGAACTGGGGGCCCGTGACGTTCCAGTGGAAGTTGTGGGTCATCAAGTACAGTGTGTAGCTATCGGCCAAGAGCGCAGACAGACCGTCTGCAATCTTCTTACGATCGGCATCCGAAATACCAATATCCATGGTCATCGGTTTGACTTTCTTTTCTTTCATGATGATCTCCTATTGTCTTGATTAAGTCGTTTGGGCTAGAAGCGACCGCTCGCGCAACCCAAAATGGTGCATTCGAGACTATAGTACCGGTAAATGTGACTTTTCTTTTCGAAGCGTCCGCAAGGATACTCTCAGGAGATTTCGCCGAGATCACATAGCCGTTTCGGTCAACAACGCAACCTGAGGAGCGAGAGATGGAAAACAAAGACACTAGTTCTGCTGGCAAGTGCCCCGTGATGCACGGTGGCGTCACTTCGGCAAGCATGTCGGCTATGGAGTGGTGGCCCAAGGCCCTGAACCTGGACATCCTGCATCAACACGACAGCAAGACTAACCCATTTGGAACTGGCTTCAACTACCGCGAAGAGGTCAAGAAGCTCGACGTTGAAGCGCTTAAGAGCGATCTTAAGGCGCTCATGACCGACAGCCAAGACTGGTGGCCAGCTGACTGGGGCCACTACGGCGGCCTGATGATCCGCATGGCCTGGCACTCCGCTGGTACGTACCGCATCGCGGACGGCCGTGGCGGTGGCGGCACGGGCAACCAGCGCTTCGCTCCTATCAACTCCTGGCCCGACAACGCCAACCTCGACAAGGCCCGCCGCCTGCTGTGGCCAATCAAGAAAAAGTACGGTAACAAACTGAGCTGGGCCGACCTGATTATCTTGGCTGGCAACGTTGCCTATGAATCGATGGGCCTGAAGACCTTCGGCTTCGCCTTTGGCCGTGAAGACATCTGGCACCCTGAAAAAGACACTTATTGGGGCTCCGAAAAAGAGTGGCTCGCTCCCAGCGGCAGCGCCAACAGCCGCTACTCTGGCGAACGTGATCTGGACAACCCACTGGCCGCCGTGATGATGGGCCTGATCTACGTGAACCCTGAAGGCGTGGATGGCAAGCCTGATCCGCTCAAGACAGCGCACGATGTGCGCGTGACCTTCGAACGCATGGCCATGAACGACGAGGAAACCGTGGCCTTGACTGCCGGAGGCCACACCGTTGGCAAGTGCCACGGTAATGGCAACGCCGCCAACCTAGGCCCAGCTCCCGAAGGTGCCGAGTTGGACGAACAAGGCCTGGGCTGGCAAAACCACACGACCCGTGGCATTGGCCGTGACACCGTGACCAGCGGCATTGAAGGTGCATGGACCACCCATCCGACCCAATGGGACAACGGCTACTTTCATCTGCTGCTCAATTACGACTGGGAGCTCAAGAAGAGCCCAGCGGGTGCGTGGCAGTGGGAGCCGATCAACATCAAGGAAGAAGACAAGCCAGTTGATGTGGAAGACCCGTCCATCCGCTACAACCCGATCATGACCGATGCCGACATGGCCATGAAGATGGACCCGGCGTATCGGAAAATTTCGGAACGCTTCGCCCAAGACCAAGCTTACTTCTCTGAAACCTTTGCCCGCGCCTGGTTCAAGCTCACCCACCGCGACCTAGGACCGAAGTCGCGCTACATTGGCCCATACGTTCCGCAGGAAGATCTGATCTGGCAAGACCCGGTACCCGCTGGCCGCAAGGACTACGATGTGGCATCCGTGAAGGCCAAGATTGCCTCCAGCGGGCTGAGCATTGCTGAGATGGTCAGCACCGCATGGGATAGTGCACGCACTTACCGTGGTTCGGACAAGCGCGGCGGTGCCAATGGTTCGCGTATCCGTCTGGCTCCGCAGAAGGACTGGGAGGGCAATGAACCGGCGCGTCTGGCCAAAGTGCTGGCAGTGTATGAAAAGATTGCCGCTGAGACCGGCGCCAGCGTGGCCGATGTGATCGTGCTGGCGGGTAACGTCGGCGTGGAGCAAGCCGCCAAGGCCGCAGGGGTGAATGTGGTGGTGCCCTTTGCCCCGGGCCGTGGCGATGCGACCCAAGCGCAGACCGATGCCGAATCCTTCGATGTGCTGGAGCCCCTGGCCGATGGTTTCCGCAACTGGCTGAAGAAGGACTACGTGGTGAGCGCGGAAGAGCTGCTGCTTGACCGCGCCCAGTTGATGCGCCTGACCGCTTGCGAAATGACCGCGCTGGTGGGCGGCATGCGCGTGCTCGGCACCAACCACGGCGGTAGCCAGCACGGCGTGTTCTCCGACCGCGTCGGCGCACTGTCGAACGACTTCTTCATCAACCTGACCGACATGGCCTACAGCTGGAAACCTACCGGGCGCAACAGCTATGCCATCGTGGACCGCAAAACCGGGGCCACGAAGTGGACCGCGACCCGGGTCGATCTGGTCTTCGGCTCGAACTCCATACTGCGTGCCTACGCCGAGGTCTATGCCCAGGACGACAACCGTGAGAAGTTCGTTAACGACTTCGTGGCTGCTTGGACCAAGGTCATGAACGCCGACCGATTCGATCTGTCCTGATCGTTCCGTACAAAGCGGACCGATGAAAGATCGAGCTGCCAGTGTGCGGCTCGGTTTTTTTTTGCCTTTCGCTGTTTCGGTCGCGCCCTCCCGAGCAAGCGAAGAAGCAAACCGATGGCCCGCAAACCCGCGCCACCACACGACTTCGGGTCTTGAATGCTCAAGAGGGCAACAGAGAACAGAGAGAGAAAACCGGCGGAATGCGCGCCTGGAACGGCGACTTCCGGTGGGCCATGCTCAAGGGGACAAGGCCGGAAACCGCGCAAACACAGGGGGAACGGGCAAAAAAAATCCCAACCGGATAAGGGTTGGGATTTCACATTATGGTGGAGCTGGCGGGAATTGAACCCGCGTCCGCAAGCCTTCTTCGAACAGTTCTACATGCGTAGCGTTCTGATTTTGTTTCTCGCCACCTGTACCGCGCAGACGCACGCTACACAGGCCGCCAGTGCCCTATTTTCTCGTCTCCACCCAAGGCACCCGGGCAAGACCAGCCGATGTGAATAACCTCGATGCTAGGCGCTTGCGCGCTTCGCCCAGCCCATCGGCGAACTGGTTCGAGGTGCATTAGGCGTTAGCCGCTTGCAGGTAGTTACTGTCGTTGGCAGTTACTTGATTTCAGCTGGATTTACGAGGTGACTGAGCCTCGGCATGCCCTGCTGCGCGTCCGAACCCACGTCGAAACCGGTGCAGCCCCAGGAAGTTTTCATTTTAGGCCGATACCGGCCCTTTCAAGAGCGAAAGCAGCGCCAGCGGCGTATCTATTTGCGCATCGGCCCCCCAGGCCAGCACGTCGGACTTGCGGCCCAGGTAGCCATAGGTGGCGGCCACGGTGGGCATGCCAGCGGCCCGCCCGGCCACGATGTCGCGCTCATCGTCGCCCACATACAGGCAGTCCTGCGGTGCCAGCCCCAGTTGCCGGGCGGCCTCCAGCAGCGGCGCCGGGTGCGGCTTGGGATGGGGCGTGCTGTCTCCGCCGAGCACCGTGCCGGCACGCGCCAGCAGCGGCATCTGCGCCACCAGCGGCGTGGTGAATCGCATGTGCTTGTTGGTCACGATCCCCCAGCCCAGGGCGCGTCCCTCGATCTGCGCGATCAGCTCGGGCACCTCATCGAACGCCCGCGTCAGTACCGTCAGCCGCTGCTCGTAGTTGCTCAGGAACTCCTCACGCATCGCCGGAAAATCCGGGTGGTCCGGCGTCATGCCGAAGGCCACTCCCAGCATCCCCCGCGCGCCCGCGCCGGCCATGTGGCGGTAATCCCCCAGCGGCAGGGGCGGCATGCCCCGGTCGGTGCGCATCTTGTCCGCGGCGGCGCCCAGGTCGGGCGCGCTGTCGATCAGGGTGCCATCCAGGTCGAACAGCACGGCTTTCACCTGGAACATCACGTGGCCGCCTTCCGGGTGGCGAACAGGTAGTTCACGCTCGTATCGTCCGACAGCCAGTAACGCTTGGTGAACGGGTTGTACTCCATGCCCCGGGTCTGGACGATCTCCAGGCCGGCGTCACGGCAGCAGCGTGCCAGCTCGCTGGGGCGGATGAACTTCTTCCACTCGTGCGTGCCGCGCGGCAGCAGGTTCAGGATGTACTCCGCCCCCACGATGGCGAACAGGAAGCTCTTGGGGTTGCGGTTCAGGGTCGAGAAGAACACCCAGCCACCGGGCTTGACCAGCCGCTGGCAGGCCTGCACCACGGACGCCGGGTCCGGCACGTGCTCCAGCATCTCCATGCAGGTCACCACGTCGAAGCTCTCCGGCGCCTCGGCCGCCAGCGTCTCCACCGGCACCTCGCGGTACTGGATGTTGGGCGTGCCGGCCTCCAGCGCATGCAGCTGCGCCACCTTCAGCGCCTTGGTCGACAGGTCGATCCCGGTCACCGTGGCGCCCTTGCGCGCCATCGCATCGGCCAGGATGCCGCCGCCGCAGCCCACGTCCAGCGCGCGCTGGCCGGCCAGCGGCGCCTGGCCGTTGATCCACTCCAGGCGCAGCGGGTTGATCTGGTGCAGGGGGGCGAACTCGCTCTCGGGATCCCACCAGCGGTGGGCCAGTTCGGAAAACTTGGCCAGTTCGGCCGGGTCAGCGTTCACAGTGGTCATGAGGATGCGATTGTGCGCCAGCGCCGGGGGGCTGGCGCTGCCGATGGAAAAGGCCCTGCGGTGCGGCCCGCAATGAAAAAGGCCCCGCTGGGCGGGGCCTTTTTCGGCAAGGAACCGTGGATTAACGGTTCGGGCGGGTGCCCACCACTTCCAGCTCGACGCGACGGTTCTTCGCGCGGCCTTCGGCGGTCTTGTTGTCGGCGACGGGCTGCTTCTCGCCCTTGCCTTCGGTGTAAACGCGGTTCTTCTCGATGCCCTTGGAGACCAGGTAGGCCTTCACGGCTTCGGAGCGCTTGACGGACAGGGCCTGGTTGTAGGCGTCAGAGCCCACGGCGTCGGTGTGGCCGACGGCGATGATCACTTCCAGGTTCACGCCCTTGACCTTCTCGACCAGGTCGTCGAGCTTGGCCTTGCCTTCGGGCTTCAGGACAGCCTTGTCGAAGTCGAAGAAGGCGTCGGCGGCATAGGTCACCTTGGTCGCGGCGGGCGGCTGGGGAGCCGCAGCCGGGGCGGGTGCCGGGGCAGGTGCCGGGCGGGCGGCCGGAGCCGGTGCCGGGGCAGGTGCCGGGGCGGGAGCCGGAGCCGGGGGAACCAGGGCGCCGTCGCAGCCCTTGGCGGCGGTGGCGGGGGTCCAGTTGCTGTCGCGCCAGCACAGTTCGTTGGTGCCGTTCTTCCACACCAGCTCGCCGGTGCCGTTGACCCAGTTGTCGACGCGGTTGCCACCGTCGGCAGCGGCCACGCGGGTTTGAGCGCCTGCGGCGGAAGCCAGCGCAGCGGCTGCAAACATGAGCGCCACTTTATTGAGTTTCTTCATGGTTCTCCTCTTGGGGGG
>JACCDG010521130.1_pt1 | contig 15666 bp, 13 predicted proteins | sample 7442471 | NCBI WGS metagenome assembly JACCDG01 (sample SAMN15323444, study PRJNA562643) | freshwater metagenome | isolation source: river surface water | place: USA:Blue River Watershed | collected 2017-08-17 | reverse complement strand
CGCCAGCGTCTGCAAATCATCACCGGCCCCAACATGGGCGGTAAATCGACCTACATGCGTCAGGTGGCACTGATCGTGCTACTGGCCAGCATCGGCAGCCATGTGCCCGCCAGTCGCTGCCGCCTGGGCCCCATCGACGCGATCCACACCCGCATCGGTGCGGCCGACGACCTGGCCAATGCCCAATCGACCTTCATGCTGGAGATGACCGAAGCCGCGCAAATTCTGCACAGTGCCACGCCGCACAGCCTGGTGCTGATGGACGAGATCGGGCGCGGCACCTCCACCTTCGATGGCCTGGCGCTGGCCAGCGGCATTGCCACGCAACTGCACAACAAGGTGCAGTGCTTTGGCCTGTTCGCGACGCACTACTTTGAACTCACCGAATTCCCGGCCACCCACACCGCGGCGGTCAACATGCATGTGAGCGCTGCAGAGTCGGGCAGCGACATCGTGTTTCTGCACGAAATCCAGCCCGGTCCTGCCAGCCGCAGCTATGGCGTGCAGGTGGCGCGTCTGGCGGGCATGCCCGCCGCTGTGCTGAGCCACGCGCGTCATGCCTTGCTGGCGCTCGAATCGGGCGCGCAGGATGCCCGCGCCCAGGTGGACCTCTTCGCGCCACCGCCCGAAGCCGACATGGCAGGCCCCACGCCCGTCGAGGCGGCTTTGGCCAGGATCAACCCGGATGCATTGAGCCCGCGTGAAGCGCTCGACGCCCTGTATGCTTTGCAGCGACTGCTGCCCTCAAAACCATGACTTACTGCTGTGCCATCAAGACCCGCGCTGGTCTCGTCTTCCTGTCCGACTCCCGCACCAACGCTGGGCTCGACCAGATCAGTTCTTTCCGCAAGATGATCATCTACGAGAAGGCGGGCGACCGCTTCATGGTGCTGCTGTCGGCAGGCAACCTGAGCATTTCGCAGTCGGTGCGCGAAGTGCTGCAGGTCGAAAAACTGGTTGAACCCGGTCAAGACGAACCGTTGACCATCTGGAACGCTACCAGCATGTTCGACGCCACCCGCGTGCTGGGCGCCGCCGTGCGCCGTGTTTACGAGCGCGACGCTGCCGCACTGCGCGCCTCGGGTGTGGACTTCAATGTGTCGATGATCTTCGGTGGCCAGATCGGCAACGAAGGTATGCGCCTGTTCCAGATTTACTCGCCGGGCAACTTCATCGAAGCCACCGACGAAACGCCCTACTTCCAGATTGGCGAATCCAAATACGGCAAGCCGGTGCTCGATCGCGTCATCACGCCCGACACGCCACTGGAGGATGCTGCCAAATGCGCTCTGGTGTCGATGGATTCAACCCTCAAGTCCAATCTGTCGGTGGGCTTGCCGCTGGACATGGTGGTGTACGAGGCCGGTCGGCTGCACAGCGACCGCATCGTTTGCATCGACGAGCACAACCCCTACTTTCAGATGGTGCGCAGCAGCTGGGGCGAGAAACTGCGCCAGATGTTTGACAGCATCGAGCACCCCGCCTGGGACGGCCAGCACACCGCCGTACCCATCATGGTGCCCGCGCAGCGCAACGCCACGCTCAAGAAAATCACCACTCCCGATGAGAAGCTGATCTGATGCTTGCCCGCATCATTTTCTCGCACGGCAACAGCTTTCCGGGTGGGACCTACCGCCTGGTGTTCGAGAGCCTGCGCCAGCGCGGCTTCGAGGTGCATGCCGTCGACAAGTTCGGCCACGACCCCGCTTACCCGGTGACCAACAATTGGCCCCACCTGGTCCAACAGTTGGCAGACTTTGCCGTGGCGCACGACAACGGTGGCCCACCGGCCTTTCTGGTCGGGCATTCGCTGGGGGGTATCCTGAGCCTGATGTGCGCAGCACTGCACCCCGAGCTGGCCCGGGGTGTGCTGCTGCTGGACTCGCCCATTCTGGGTGGCTGGAAAGCCACCACACTGGGATTGGTCAAACGCACCCAGCTGGTCGGATCACTCTCGCCTGGCCGCGTGAGCAGCAAACGCCGCAACCACTGGCCCGATCGCGAGGCCATGCTGGAGCACCTGCGCCACAAACGTGCCTTTGCGAAATGGGACCCGGGCGTGCTGGCCGATTATGTGGACTGCGGCAGCGTCGAACGCGATGGTCAACGCTGGCTGGCCTTTGACCGCGACATCGAAACCCGCATCTACAACACCCTGCCCGACCACTTGGGCGGCCTGCTGCGCCGCCATGCACCCAAATGTCCGGTGGCATTCATCGGCGGCACGCATTCGGTCGAAATGCGCCAGGTCGGCATGGAGTTCACCCAGCAGGTCACCAAGGGCCGCACCATGATGCTCGACGGCTCGCATCTTTTCCCGATGGAAAAGCCTCTGGCGACAGCCGCCGCCATCGAAGCCGCGCTGCGCAACATCCTCGGCTGAAAAGTCCCAGTCACCACCTTCAGGTGCCCGCTTTAGCGTGGCGCTTGACCCACGCTTTCTTTAAAAATCAACAACTTACGGAATAATTTGAATATTTAGTTTGCATTTTTATTCTTCGCATGTATTATTTGTCGTACTTAGAGCCTCTTTTTAAGAGTTTTCTTCAAATCAAGCAATACAAAGAGTACAGCGCATGAAGATTGATCGCCTGCTCCAATCCCTTCCAACCCGCACCTGGGCAAGGGCCCTGATTCTGGGCTCCTGCTTCATCCTGACAATGGCGCAGGCCCAGGAAGCCCGCATTGAAGCTTTCGGTGCGGCCTTCAGCCAGACAGACTTACCGGCACAGAACCAGGCCCGGGTTTATGCCTACCGGGCTGCCGAATCACTGAACCCGGCGCCCATCAACCTGTACCTCAACGGTCGCTACCACGCCTCCTTGCTGCGTGGCGGCTACACCGAGTTCTGCCTGAACCCCGGGCGCCCGATGGTGCAATCCGCTCTGGACGACGCCAGCCAGCTGCACCAGGGCAAAACCCTGCCGGGTCAACCGCTGGACGCACAGGCAGGCCGGGTGATCTTTCTGCGGGTGACGGAAGGAACTGGACGCCAGACCCAGGTCCAGACCGCCAACGAAGCGCAGGCCCTGCCCGAGATCCGTCGCACGCGCCGCCAGCAGCACACCGTCTCGCGCGCCCCTGAGGTGCAGCCCTGCGCAGCACCGGAAGCCACCAAACCAATGCCCCGCCGGGACTTCACGCTGGCTTCGGACGCGCTGTTCGCGTTCGGCAAATCCACACTACTGCCCGTCGGTGAAGAAGCCATCGAATCCCTGTCGAAACAGGTACTCAGCGAATACAGCCGCATCGACCGTGTGCACATCACCGGCTACACCGACGCCATCGGTCCCAAAGCGCTCAACGACAAGCTCTCGCTCGAGCGCGCACGCACCGTCACACGCCTGCTCGACCAGTACGGTCTGAACCCGTCGAGCGGCTACAGCACCGACGGCCGTGGCTCCGCCGACCTGGCCAAGATCGGCTGCAAAAACCAACCTACCCCCGAAAACAAGGCATGCCATGCCCCCAATCGCCGTGTCGTGATCTCGATCACCGGCACCCGCAAGTGACCCTCATTGCCCAAAGCCATCGGAGCACACCATGAACAAGACCTACCAGCTCAAGAGCAACGCCATCCAGGGCGAGCAAAAAGTCCTCGACGTGAAGCCTGCCGTGGGCAAAGCCCCAGTCAAGTTGACCGCAGCAGCGGGCGCTCGCTACGAACTGATCGACGCCAGCACCAAAGCGGCTCCCGACAACATCCGCGTGATGCGCAAGGGCAGCAACCTGCAGATCTTCTTTGACGGCCAAACCGAACCTGGCGCGGTGATCGAAGACTTCTACCAGGCCCATACCGACGAACAAGCCACGCTGGTAGGAACCACTGAGCAGGGCAAGCTCTACGAATACATCCCCGAAAGCGCAGCCCCCAGCGCCGTCGTCGCACACCTGGGCGACACGGGTTACGCCTATGGCATGGCGCTGGGCGGCCAGGAGCTGGTCGCAGGCAGCGGCGCTGCCGTGGGTCTGCTGGCACCTGTGGTCGGCGCCTTCAGCCCGATGTTGCTGGGCGCGGGTGCGCTGGGTGCGGCTGCGCTGGCGGGTGGTGGCGGCGGGGGGGGAGGAGGGGATTCACCCTCTAACCCGGTTATTCCCGATCCCAATCCGGTTGCCAACACTGGACAAAAAACCGCCATCTCATTGAACCCAGTGACGGGTGACAACATCATCAGCGCCACTGAAAACACCGGCAACATCGCGCTGACCGGTAAAGTCAGCGGCTATTTCGCTGCCGACGATGTCGTCTCCGTGTACGTCAATGGCAAGACTTACACCGGAAAAACTGCAACCGATGGCAGCTTCAGCATCAATGTTCCAACGACCGATTTGGCAGCCGACAAAGACACCAAAATCGAAGCCAAAGTGACCGGCACCGGCGGCGATACCGCCAACGCCGCGCAAGACTATGTGCTGGAAATCGCCGCCAATCCGGGCAAACAAACCGCACTGTCGATCGATCCGATCACCGAAGACAACCTGATCAACGCCAGTGAAGCTGGCACGACTGTCAACATTACAGGCAAAGTCACCGGTACATTTGCTACAACCGACATCGTGACCGTCACCATCAACGGAAAAACCTTCACGGGTACGCCGGCCAGCGATGGACGTTTCAGTATCCCGGTGCTTGCCGCTGATCTGAATGCAGACACTGACACTACCGTTGAAGGCACTGTTGGAACCTCCACCAATGCCATCCAAAACTACGCAGTTGACAACACAGCGCCCACCAACGCTGGAATGGGGTTGACCATCGCGATCACGACAGACACCAGCAATGATGGAATCGTCAGCAGCAGTGAATTGGGCAATGCAGCCAAGCTCACCAGCCATGTTACTGTCAACAGTTCAGCGCAAATCGGTGACAAGGTGGTGATCACCGCCAGCAATGGCGGCGTGGTGCAGGCCCCCATTGAGCATGTGCTCACGGCCAGCGATATCACAAACGGCTTTGACGTGTCGTTTGAAAAACCGGCAGAAGGTACGAAGCAAGTGGTAACGGCCAACTATGTCGATGCCTTTGGAAATGCCGCTGCCACTGACACAGCTGTCAGCGATTTCGCCACACTCGATACGTTTGGACCACAGAAAAATACGAACACCGACCCAACAAGCCCCAGCGCAGGTCAAGCCAACCTGGTTCTCAACGCTGTGACCTCCGACAACATACTGAACGCTGCAGAAGCTGGTGGCAGTGTGTTCATCACTGGCGCCGCTTACGGTGAATTCAAATCAGGTGATGCAGTCACCCTGACCATCAACAAACAAACCTACACAACTCTGGTGGATGCCAAAGGCCAATTCAGTGCGGCGATCAAAGGCAGCGACCTCAGCGCCGACACCGACACCACCATCGACGCCAGCCTGGCTGCGCACGATGCTGTAGGCAATTTGGGCGCCATTGCAGCAAGCAAAACTTACTCCGTGGACACCACTGCCCCTCAGCAAAACACCAACACCACTGACCCAACCAAGCCTAATGCAGGTCAAGCCAGTTTGGTACTCGCGCCTGTTACTGCAGACAACGTACTGAACGCTGCGGAAGCAGGTGGCGATGTCACCGTCACGGGCACCGCATATGGTGAATTCAAATCAGGCGATGCAGTCACCCTAACCATCAACAAGCAAACCTACACAACTCAGGTAGATGCGAATGGTCAATTCAGCGTCGCAGTCGCAGGCAGCGACCTTAGCGCCGATGCCAACACCACCATCGACGCCAGCTTGGCTGCGCACGACGCTGTGGGCAATTTGGGCGCTATTGCAGCAAGCAAAACCTACTCCGTGGACACCACCGCCCCTCAGCAAAACACCAACACCATTGACCCCACCAAACCCAATGCGGGTCAAGCCAGTTTGGTACTTACCCCGGTTACTGCAGACAACGTCCTGAACGCTGCGGAAGCAGGTGGCAATGTAACCGTCTCTGGCACCGCTTACGGCGAATTCCAAACTGGCGATGTGGTCAAGCTGATCATCAACGAGCAAACCTATACGACACAAGTGGATGTCAAAGGCCAATTCAGCGTAGCGGTCAAAGGCAGCGACCTCCGCGCCGACGCCGACACCAGAATTGACGCTACTCTGGCTGCACACGACGCGGCAGGTAATACTGGAACTGCGGCGAGCACAAAAAACTATGTGACAGATCTCTTGGCAGCCAGTTTCGGTACAAATGATTTCTCAGTAAACGGCTCAAACATCTACACCAAACTCGATTTCGGTATCCCAAGCGAAGCTGGCACTTATAAGCTCTACATTGGTGCCAATCTCGTCATTGAAGGCAATTACCAGCAGGATGCCAATAACAAATGGATCCAAACTGACACGTTCAAGTCTGGAACTGCAACTTTTGACGCTCCGAATGGCTACAAAGACATTCAGCTGTTCTTTTACGACATGGCAGGCAACGAATCTGTATCCACCCCACCAAGTTCATTCGGCAGTGGGTCCTTCAAAAAGGACACGACTCAGTTCATCGTGTAACCTCTCCAACATCGACTGCACAGTCGGTGCTCCAGCCTGATTTACCGGCGCCACGTGCGCCGGTTTTTTATTTCCGAACTCATGCGCCCCAGCTCACCCACCCCAAATGACTGGTCAACAGCACCAACAGCCCAAATCCAATCCGGTACCAGGCGAACACTTCAAAGCTGTTACTGGCAATGAAGCGCAGCAGCCAGCGCACGCACACCCAGGCGCTGATGAATGACACGACCAAGCCGACGGCGAACATGGGCAGGTCGGCCATGCTCAGCAGGGCACGTTCCTTGTAGAGGCTGTAGGCCCCGGCGCCGATCAGGGTGGGGATGGCCAGGTAGAAAGAGAAGTCAGTGGCGGCCTTGCGTGACAGGCCCAGCAGCATGCCGCCGATGATGGTGGCGCCGCTGCGACTGGTACCAGGGATCATGGCCAGGCACTGCACCAGACCGACCTTGAGAGCGTCACGCCCTCGCATGTATTCCACGTCATGGATGCGCACGGCACTGGCCGGGCGGCGCTCAGCCCACAGGATGATGAAGCCCCCAACGATGAAGGTGGTGGCCACCACGGCGGGCGTGAACAGGTGCGCCTTGATCGCCTTGCCCAGCAGCAGTCCCATGACCACCGCTGGCAAAAAGCCAATCAGCACATTGAGGGTAAACCGCTGAGCTTCCGCGCTGTGGGGCAAGCCTTTCACAGTGCTGCTGATTTTTTGCCAATACACCAGGATGACGGCAAAGATGGCGCCGGTCTGGATGGCGATGTCGAAAACCTTGGCTTTATCGTCGTGAAAACCGAGCAGACTGCCTGCAAGAATGAGGTGGCCGGTCGACGAGATGGGCAGAAATTCGGTCAGGCCTTCGACCAGACCCATGATGGCGGCTTTGACAAGCAGAACGGTATCCACAGAGGCTCCAGAAACAGCCTCAAATTATCGCCGCACAGTGCGCACCCAATTCACGCTCGGCGCATTGGCCCGCTTGCCAGCATCTCTCAATGGCGAAAACCTTCCCTGCGACCCCAGCCATGGTCCAGTCCCTGCCCGCGCCACTGGTGCTTGTGGTGTTTGTGGTGATGACGAGGCTCGGGATACCCCCATGCCCGTGACGGCATGACCGGCGCCATCCAGATGTGTGGGTGGGGAGAAACGACGACCGGCGGCGGACCGTAAACAGGGGCATAAATGGAGCCATACACCGGACCGCCCAGACGGGCCTGCACCACCACCGATGGCTCGACCACCACCGGGTGGGCGCAAGCCGCCTGTGTCAGGGCCAAGGCGCACACGCCCAGCAAGGCGGCGGTGCGGGAGCGAACAAGGGACAAAAAAGAGCGCATGGTTGAACCTCAATCAGTTGCAGGTGGGACAGTGGCATGCAGCGCACGCTTTCAACCCACTGTTCTTTAGCGCGGCAGCCTCCCCTGTCGTGGACAGGCCGCCCCCCGCTTTGGTGAGTATTCGTAACCAGCCGACGGCACGCTGGCGCCCCGGCCGCCAGCCAGTCAGCGCCTAAAATCCCCCCATGAATTCCCCCGCCAACACCCCAGCCGCCGCCGACACCGGCGAAGGCAAAGTCAGCAACTTCCTGCGCCAGATCATCGAAAAAGACCTCGCGCAAGGCACTTATGCCAGCCGCCGCTGGGCCGGCAGCCCCGGCGACGCTGCCCACCAGGCCAAGGGCGAACCCGATCCGGCCAAGATCCGCACCCGCTTTCCGCCCGAGCCCAACGGCTACCTGCATGTGGGCCACGCCAAGAGCATATGCATCAACTTTGGGCTGGCGCGCGACTACGGCGGCGTGTGCCACCTGCGCTTTGACGACACCAACCCCGAAAAAGAAGATCAGGAATACGTCAACAGCATCATCGATGCCGTCAAATGGCTGGGCTTTGACTGGGCTCAGCCCGGCCAGGCCCCGGGCAGCGCAGCGCCCTACCAGGCCAGCGACTACTTCGGTTTCATGTACCGTGCGGCCGAACACCTGATCGAAGCCGGCCACGCGTATGTGGACGAGCAGACGCCCGAGGAAATGCGCGCCAACCGCGGCGACTTTGGCAAGCCCGGCGTAGACAGCCCGTTTCGGGGCCGCACACCGGCCGAGAACCTGGCAAGATTCAGGGAAATGCGCGATGGCAAGCACCCCGACGGCGCCATGGTGCTGCGTGCAAAAATCGACATGCAGTCACCCAACATCAACCTGCGCGATCCGGCCATCTACCGCATCCGCCACGCCGAGCACCACCACACCGGCAACACCTGGTGCGTGTACCCCATGTACACCTTCGCGCACCCGATCGAGGACGCGCTGGAACAGATCACCCACAGCATCTGCACGCTCGAGTTCGAAGACCAGAGACCGTTTTACGACTGGCTGCTGGCGCGCCTGATCGAAGGCGACCTGCTGGCCAGCCCGCCCCCGCGGCAGTACGAATTCGCGCGGCTGAACCTGAGCTATGTGGTCACTTCCAAGCGCAAGCTGGCGCAGCTCGTGAACGAAAAGCGGGTGAGCGGCTGGGACGACCCGCGCATGCCGACCATCGTGGGCCTGCGCGGCCGCGGCTACACCCCCGAGAGCCTGCAGCTGTTTGCCGAACGCATTGGCGTGACCAAAAGCGACAGCTGGATCGACTACAGCACGCTCGAAGGCTGCCTGCGTGAGGACCTGGAAAACAAAGCCCACCGTGGCATGGCCGTGCTCGACCCGGTCAGGCTGGTGCTGACCAACTGGGCTGAGGCCTTTGGCAGCGACGCCTACACGGAAGACTGTACTCAGCCCGCCCTGCCCCATTCAGCAATCCCCGAAGGCCAAACCCCGCCACCCGATCGCGTGTTCAAGATCGGCAAAGAAGTCTGGATCGAGCGCGAAGACTTTGAAGAAGTGCCACCCAAGGGCTACAAGCGCCTGTTCCCGGGCAATGTGGTGCGCCTGAAGGGCGGCTACGTGATCGAATGCACCGGCTGCGTGCGTAACGCGTCGGGTAGTGTGACCGAAGTACACGCCAAGGTCATCCCGGGCACCAAGAGCGGCACACCCGGCGCCGACAGCGTCAAGGCCAAAGCCGCCATCACCTGGGTGGGCGTGGCCGACGGTGTGCAGGCCGAAGTGCGCCTGTACGATCGCCTCTTTGCCGACGCGCACCCCGACGCCGGTGGCAAGGACTTTTTGCAGGCACTCAACCCGGACAGCCTCAGGGTGGTGACGGCGTATGTGGAGCCGTCACTGGCCGCCGCCCAGCCAGACCAGAAATTCCAGTTCGAGCGCTTTGGCTACTTTGTGGCCGACCGTCTGGACCATGCTCCGGGCAAACCGGTGTTCAACCGGGCGGTGGGGCTCAAGGACAGCTGGGGCAAGTAACGCGCTCAAGCCTGGCCATATACCTACAGGCAGATTGCTCCCACCGCGAGAGGTGCCCACAATCGTGCGCTCCTCTTGCCCTTCAAGGAGCCTGCCATGCCCGAACCGGTCTGGATCGTCGTCGCCAATGGGTCTCGCGCTCGCCTGCTGCAGCGCGACCGCCATGGCGAGCCATTGTTCGAGGTCATGGATTGGGTGCACCCCCAAACACGGCAGCACCTGAGCAATCCCACAGGTGATCACCGCACCAGCGGGATTGGCGGGCGGGCGGGTTTGGCGCCACGCGACTCATCGAAAGACCACGAAAGAACCCAGTTTGCCCAGGAAATCAACCAATGGTTGAGCCAGGGTGTGGCCCAGCAGCGCATCGGCACACTGGCCGTGTTCGCATCCAACCCGTTTCTGGGCGACTTGCTGTCTCAAGGCAACGATCAGCTCAATCGACATCTCGGCGTCAGCCATGCGTTGGACCTGACCCATCTGACGCTGCCTGAACTCGACCAGCTGCTGCAACAGAACTACAGGCTCTGACACAGGGCCACAGACCCGATCGAGACAGCATGGTTGGCCAAAATTCGCCACAATCGTGGCCATGAACATGCCCGACTTCGAAACATTTGCCCAGCAAGCGCGCGCCGAAGGCTTTGACGAGGTGCTCGAACGCCATTGGGAACCTCTGACGGTGCTGGAAACCCACACCCACCCGTTCGCGGTCAAGGCCGTGGTGACCCAAGGGCAGATGTGGCTCACGGTGAACGGCCAGACGCGAGCGATGGAACGTGGAGACACCTTCGCGCTCGAGCGGGATGTGCCGCATGACGAGCGCTACGGTCCGGAAGGCGCCACCTACTGGGTGGCTCGCCGCAACTGAAGCGCAGTCGCTACACTCGCGGCCCATGAAGCCCGAGATCACCCCAGAGATTGTGTTTGTGAGCGGCCGCATCGAGCCCGACGGCCAGACCTTTGACGCCTGGAAAAACCAGACCCTGCTGGATTCGATGGAGCAAGGAGGTCTGCAATGGCCCAGCTCCTGCCGATCTGGCAGTTGCCGCACCTGCCTGTCCACGCTGGTGTCGGGCGAAGTGCGCTATGAAATGGCCTGGCCGGGCCTGACCCCAGAAGAAAAAGCCGAGGGCTGCGTTCTGCCCTGTGTGGCCTACCCGGTGACCGACGTTGTGCTGCAGGACCCCTTCAGCAACTGAGTTCCTGCGGCCGGGCTGCGGCTTACTCGTCGATGCCGAGTTCCTGGATCTTGCGGGTGATGGTGTTGCGGCCGATACCCAACCGTTGTGCAGCCTCGATGCGTCGACCCCGGGTCGTGGACAAGGCGGTCACGATCAGCTTCGATTCGAACTGACGCGACAGCACATCCCACACATCGTTGCGGCCCTCGCCCAACAGGCGCAGGATGTCGCTCTCCAACAAATCTTCCCAGCCACCTTGCGGCATGAGCGCTGGGGCCGGCAAGGCCTCTGCAAAGGTCGCAGGCTGCGGGAGCGGCGGCGTCAGCATGCCGGGCACTTGCGGGGCAGTCACACCCATGTCCTGACCAAGCTGGCCAGTGGGGGACGGACTTTGCACCTCGGGCGGCAGATCCTTGGCCTCGATCACCTGTGCCGGGGCCATCACTGTGAGCCAGTGGCAAATATTTTCGAGCTGGCGCACATTGCCCGGAAACTGGAACAAGCCCAGCTGCGCCATGGCCGCATCGGTGATGCGCTTGGGCTCCACACCCAGCTGTTGCGCGCTGCGCTGTAAGAAGTGGCGCGTGAGCATCGGGATGTCCTCGCGCCGCTCGCGCAGGGCCGGCAGCCGCAGCCGGATCACGTTCAGCCGGTGGAACAGGTCTTCACGGAAGCCCCCTTCCTTGACGCGCTGCTCCAGATCCTGGTGGGTGGCCGCGATCACGCGCACATTGGCCTTGACGGCGCTGTGGCCGCCAACGCGGTAAAAGTGTCCGTCCGACAGCACGCGCAACAGCCGCGTCTGCAAATCAAACGGCATGTCGCCGATTTCATCCAGAAACAATGTACCGCCTTCGGCCTGTTCGAAACGTCCGCGGCGTGAGGTCTGCGCGCCCGTGAAGGCCCCACGTTCGTGACCGAAGAGTTCGCTCTCGAGCAGGTCTTTGGGAATGGCCGCCGTGTTGATGGCCACAAACGGCCCGCTGGCGCGCGGCGAGTGCTTGTGCAGGGCGCGCGCCACCAGCTCCTTGCCCGAACCGGACTCGCCGGTGATCAGCACCGTCACATGGCTTTGCGCCAGACGGCCGATGGCACGAAACACATCCTGCATCGCCGGTGCCTGGCCCAGCATTTCGGGCGCCTCGTCGATCTGTTCTTCCGCCACCTCTTCGCGCAGGCTCTCGTCCACCGCGCGGCGGATCAGCTCGACCGCCTTGGGCAAATCAAAGGGTTTGGGCAGGTACTCGAAAGCGCCACTGGAAAAGGCCGAGACGGCGCTGTCTAGGTCCGAGTAAGCGGTCATGATGATAACCGGCAGGCCAGGCAAGCGTTGCTTGACGGCAGTCAGCAAGTCCAGTCCCGAGCCGCCTGGCATGCGGATGTCACTCACCAGAACTTGCGGGCCACCCTGGCCATCGTCGGCGTCGAGCGCCTGCAGCACTTCGCGCGGGTGAGTGAAGCTGCGGGTGGGCATGCCTTCACGCTGCAGGGCCTTCTCCAGCACGAAGCGGATGGATTGGTCATCGTCTGCGATCCAGATCGGCTTCATAGACATGCTTTCAATTTGTTGGAGACAGAGCCAAAGATCTGTCTCGCAAGGTCACCGGTTTGTCGGGGACGGCGCTCAAGGCCTGTCCCGCAAAATCATTGGACTCAGGGCAAAGGAATCAGGATCTTGAAATCCGTGCATCCGGGCTGGCTGTCGCACTCGATCAGGCCATGGTGCTGCTGCACAAAGGTCTGGGCCAGCGTGAGCCCCAGTCCCGAACCACCGTCCCGTCCGGACACCAGCGGGTAGAAGATACGGTCCTTGATCGAGTCCGGTATGCCGGGCCCGTTGTCGATCACATGCAATTCCAGTGCCAGGCGGTAGCGCTGTTTGCCGAAAGTGACCTGGCGCCTGATGCGGGTGCGCAGTGCGATTTGCGCATCACCTTGCGCCCTGCGCTCCTGCAGGGCCTGGGCTGCGTTGTGCACGATGTTGAGCAAGGCCTGGATGAGCTGTTCGCGGTCACCGCGAAATTCGGGGATCGAGATGTCGTAATCGCGCACCACTTTGAGGCCCCTGGGGAACTCCGCCAGAACCAGCGAGCGCACGCGCTCGCACACCTCATGGATATTGACATCGCCGACCACATGCGGGCGCCGGTGCGGCGCCAGCAACCGGTCCACCAGGGTCTGCAGACGGTCGGCCTCGTGGATGATGACCTGCGTGTATTCCGTCAGGTCCTTGCTTTCAAGCTCCATCTCCAGCAACTGCGCCGCGCCGCGGATGCCGCCCAGCGGGTTCTTGATCTCGTGCGCCAGGTTGCGGATCAGCTCCTTGTTGACCTGGGCCTGTTCGAGCAGGCGCTCCTCGCGCTCCTGACGGGTCTTCTGCTCCACGGGCAACAGCTCGACGATCACCTCGCCAGGCTTGTCCGACGGGGCGATCACCACATGCACCGGCAGGCTTTCGCTGTGGTGCACGCGGCGCAATGCGGCCTCGTAGCGCAGCACGGCAAATTCATCACCATGCAAACCCTTGAGGGCGTTTCGCAACGGTTGCGGGTCAACGAATTGCTCTTCCAGGCGATGACCAAGCAGGCCGCGGCGCGACAAACCGAGCACATCTTCCAGTGCGGCATTGACGGCCACCATGCGGCCTTGCACATCCAGCACGGTCACCGGTGTTGCCAGTAGGTCAAACGACAGGAAACGGCTGGAATCGTTCATGGTTGTGCGGTCGTGGCCGGACGTCTTTCAAGTTCACGCTGAAGGCTGTCGATGTCACGTTGGGTGCGCTCCAGGGCAGCCCTCAGTGGCTCTGCCCTTTCACCGTCCACACCGGATTGGCGCGGCGCATCGCCGACACGCACCGGTTCTGTGCGCTGGTACTGGCGGCTCAGCTCGGCATGGCGCTGGCGCGCCTTGTCCAGTTCCGTCACCAAAATGGCGCGCGCCATCTCGTCGCGCTGCTTCTGGCTGGTCGCCTCAAAACGCGCCGTGGCAACAGGGGACTGGACCGCGGCGGGCGGCGGCGCACCGATCACCCGGGTGCCGGGGATCACCGTCACGGCTTGCGGCGCCAGGTGCTCGCAACGGCTCACATCCAACGGGGCATTGGTGTATTCCTGTCCACAGCGAAATACCGGCTGCTGCGCCAAGGCACAGCCCGCGAAACACAGCAGGAAAAAAAAGGACGGCCTCGGCCGTCCTTTTTTTGCACCGTTCAGTGCAATCCCGGGCATGGGATCACAGGCTGAAGTACATGTCGTACTCGACCGGAGCCACTTCGACGCGCGAGCGGGTGACTTCCTGCATCTTCAGTTCGATGTAGGAATCGATCCAAGCGTCGGTGAACACGCCGCCCTTGGTCAGGAAAGCGCGGTCCTTGTCGAGGCATTCCAGGGCCTGGTCCAGGCTGTGGCAAACGGTGGGCACCAGCTTGTCCTCTTCGGGCGGCAGGTGGTACAGATCCTTGGTGGCGGCTTCGCCCGGGTGGATCTTGTTTTCCACACCGTCCAGACCGGCCATCAGCAGGGCGGCAAAGCCCAGGTAGGGGTTGCACAGCGGATCGGGGAAACGTGCTTCCACGCGGCGAGCCTTGTCGGACGCCACGTTCGGAATGCGGATCGAGGCCGAGCGGTTCTTGGCCGAGTAAGCCAGCTTGACCGGAGCTTCGAAGTGCGGAACCAGACGCTTGTAGCTGTTGGTGCCAGGGTTGGTAATGGCGTTCAGGGCGCGAGCGTGCTTGATGATGCCGCCGATGTAGTACAGAGCGAACTCGGAGAGGCCGGCATAGCCGTTGCCTGCGAACAGGTTCTTGCCGTCTTTCCAGACAGACTGGTGAACGTGCATGCCGGAGCCGTTGTCACCGTGGTAAGGCTTGGGCATGAAGGTGGCAGTCTTGCCGTAGGCGTTGGCCACGTTCTGGATCACATACTTTTGCATCAGCGTCCAGTCGGCGCGCTCAACCAGGGTGCTGAATTTGGTGCCGATTTCGCACTGGCCAGCGCCGGCGACTTCGTGGTGATGCACTTCAACCGGCACGCCCACGGCTTCGAGGATCATAGACATCTCGCTACGGATGTCCTGGGTGCTGTCGACCGGGGGCACGGGGAAGTAGCCGCCCTTGACGCGGTTGCGGTGACCGCGGTTGCCGCCTTCGAGCTTGGTGCCGCTGTTCCAGGGCGCCTCGTACTCGTCGATGGCATAGAAGCTGTGGCCTGGTTCGTTGCTCCAGCGCACGTCGTCGAACAGGAAGAACTCGGGTTCCGGACCGAAGAAGGCAGTGTCGCCCAGGCCGGTGGCCTTGAGGTAGGCTTCAGCGCGCTTGGCGATCGAACGCGGATCGCGCTCGTAGGCCTTGCCGTCGGTGGGTTCGATCACGTCGCAGATCAGAACCAGGGTGATCTCTTCATAGAAGGGGTCGATGAAAGCGCTGTTGGCATCGGGGATCAGCAGCATGTCGGAGGCTTCGATGCCTTTCCAGCCGGCAATCGATGAACCGTCAAAGGCCTGGCCCTGCTCAAACTTCTCTTCGTCGAACTGGGACACGGGCACGGTGATGTGCTGCCACTTGCCACGGGTATCGGTGAAACGGAAATCAACGAACTTGACTTCGTTGTCTTTCACCATCTTCATCACGTCTGCGACGG
>JACCDG010177192.1_pt1 | contig 15666 bp, 13 predicted proteins | sample 7442471 | NCBI WGS metagenome assembly JACCDG01 (sample SAMN15323444, study PRJNA562643) | freshwater metagenome | isolation source: river surface water | place: USA:Blue River Watershed | collected 2017-08-17 | reverse complement strand
GTCATTAACAATATTTTAAGGTAGATTCGTATAATTATGAACCTGCCTTTTTTTATTTTTGACACCTTAAATATATACTAATGACAGTAGGAATAGACGCCATTCAATTTGATGTTCCAAAATTGTATTTGCCCATACCCGAATTGGCAGAACAAAGAAACATTGAACCGGATAAACTCACAAAAGGATTGGGTTTACAAAAGATGAGTATTTTAGATGTTTCACAAGATGTAATTACCCTAGGAGCCAATGCCTTGTTGAAATTAATCCAGCAAGAACAACTTCAACTGGATGAAATTGCCAAAATCTATGTGGGAACAGAAAGTGGTGTCGACAATTCAAAACCAGTGGCTTCCTACATTATTGAATTAATTGAAAACAAATTAGGTACCAAAGCATTTCAACATTGCGATGTGGTTGATTTGACTTTTGCCTGTATTGGTGCCGTTGATGCATTGCAAAATTGTGTCGATTTTATCCGATTACATCCTACAAAAAAAGCTATTGTTATTGCGACTGATTTTGCAAAATATGATTTGAATTCGACAGGTGAATATACACAAGGAGCTGGAGCTGTTGCCATGGTTGTAGCTGCTAATCCAAAAATCATCGCATTTTCAACAGAAACAGGAGTAGCTACCTCAGGTGTTTTTGATTTTTTTAAGCCCAAACAAACGCTTTTAAAATCGGTGATTACAGGTAATGATTCCAATGAAAATTGGTTTGATGTATTAGAAACCGAAATCACATTGGTAAAAGACCAACCGGTTTATGACGGACATTATTCGAATACATGTTATATTGATCGTATTACAGCAGCCTATGACCATTATAAAAAAGAAAGCCAACAATCTGGTATACTCTTTAATGATTGGGCCTTCATTTTTATGCACCTACCCTATTGTTTTCAAGGCAGACGTACTTTCATTGAAATATATGCACAAGAAAATCAGCATTTACTCGAACAAACAGCTGGAGAAAATACCAAAGAAAAAATAAAAGGATTGGCAAAATCTCAAGCTTATCAAAAATTAGTGGCGGAAAAGATATATCCTACTGAAATTGCTTCTGGAGCGGTGGGCAACCTTTATACCGGCTCTATTTTTTTAGGGATGTTATCTGCATTATATTATGCTGCAACTAATGAAACACAACTCTCAAATGAAAAAGTAGGATTTATCGCTTATGGAAGTGGTTCCAAATCAAAAGTTTTTGAAGGTACACTACAAAAAGAGTGGAAGGCGCAAATTGGTAAAACAAAACTCTTCGAACAATTAGAATTGCGCACAGCCGTTGATTTTAAAACCTACGAAAGGTTACATAAAAAAGAATTGAAAACGGCAGTTTTAAAGCCACAAAACGAATTCATTTTAAGTAAAATTGAGACCGAAAATCCAATTCGAAAAGGAGCGCGTTATTATAGCTTTGTAAAATAATTACTGTCCAAATAAAAATTGAAAGGGAATATGTAAACGTTTTTGCCACGCCATTTCTGAATGATTTTCTCCTTCAAATTTTTGAGTGATCCAATGCTGCACATCAAATCCTTTTTGTTCCATGATTTGATCAACCTCCTTTTGCAAAGGTTCGTATAATGCATCTAACGTTGCGGTGCCATAATCAAAATAAAGTTTGTGGCTTTTGGGATCGGGTAACTTTATTTTCAAATACTGGTAAAAAGCTATTGGAATAGGATTTTTATCAACCTGGAAAATACCCGGCCAATGCGTAGATAAACAAGCTGCCCCACCAAATACTTCAGGGTATTCACAAATAGCATACATCGAAATCAACCCCCCCATACTACTGCCTGCAACATAAGTATGTGCTCTATCTTTATGTACTGAATATTTTTTATCGATTAAGGGTTTTACTTCTTGCACTATAAATTTTAAATAATTATCAGAACTTACACGACCATTAAACAGCTTTACACCTGCCGATCGCTCTAAACTATAAATAGAATCTTGTTGCTTTTGAGTAAGCATTTCAAACGGTTTTTGCGGAAAATAATCAAAATGACGCGTTTCGCCTCCATTCCAAATACCAACAACAATTACGTCTTGTATTTGTTGAGCCGTTTTCAGTTTTGCCATCACTTCATCAACTTCCCATGCTTGTTTATTCCATGTTTGTTCGGCGTCGTACAACATTTGGCCGTCATGCATATAAAGTACAGCATATTTTTTTGATGTTGAATAATCTGTTGGCAACCAAACATCAATATTTCTTGAGGTTACAAATTTTGAAGCAAAATTTTCGATACGTTCTACTTTACCTGATGTGACTTTTGGTAATTCTTGAGCAAAAAGCACTTGCGTAATAAGTGCAACAATAAAATACATTTTTTTCATAACTTAACTATTATCCCAACCACCCTTCTCTATCCAAACTGCGGTACTGAATAGCCTCAGCAACATGATGACTTTGAATGGTGATTGCTGTTTCTAAATCGGCAATCGTGCGCGCTACTTTTAAAATGCGATCGTAGGCTCTAGCCGACAAATTTAATCGTTCCATCGCCGTTTTTAATAAATGCAAGGAATCGTCGTCTAAAATACAAAATTCTCTAATCAATTTACTACTCATTTGCGCATTATAATGGATGCTGTCAAAATTTTCAAATCGAACCGTCTGAATTGCACGAGCATGAGTAACCCTTTGTCGAATAGCTACACTGCTTTCTGCCTTCTGTGTTTCGGTCAATTTTTCAAAAGGAACGGGAGTTACTTCGATATGAATATCAATACGATCCAACAAAGGGCCGGATATCTTACTCAAATACCGTTGCATTTCCATAGGCGAACTCGTTACGGGTGCATTGGGATCGTTAAAATAACCACCGGGACTCGGATTCATACTCGCCACCAACATGAAGGACGAAGGATAAGTAATTGTAAATTTAGCTCGCGAAATGGTTACTTCTCGATCTTCTAAGGGCTGACGCATTACTTCTAAAACTTCACGTTTAAATTCGGGTAATTCATCTAAAAATAAAACACCATTGTGGGCCAACGAAATTTCGCCCGGTTGGGGATAACTGCCACCGCCGACAAGGCTTACACTTGAGGCAGTATGATGTGGGCTTCTAAACGGTCGTTGCGCCATCAAACCAACTTCTTTTGTTTTACCGGCAACAGAATGTATTTTGGTAGTTTCCAAGGCTTCTCGCATCGTCATAGGCGGTAAAATACTAGGCAACCGCTTGGCCAACATGGTTTTTCCCGAACCCGGAGGTCCAATTAAAATGATGTTATGACCACCCGCTGCTGCGATTTCCATACAGCGCTTTATGGATTCCTGACCTTTAACATCACTAAAGTCATGTTCTGGAAAATCTAGGGTTTTATGGAATTCTTCTGTGGTATCAATATGTGTTGGAATTAAGTTGTACTTGCCGTCAAAAAATTGAATGACTTGCGCCACATTTTCAACACCATACACGTCCAATCCTTCTACAATTGCGGCTTCTTTTACGTTTTGATACGGCAAGATCAATCCTTTAAACCCTTCCTCTTTAGCTTTGATCGCAATAGATAATGCGCCTTTTATGGGTTGTAATCCGCCATCAAGCGAAAGTTCACCCATGATGACATAATTAGAAACGGAATCCGACTTAATTTGACCCGAAGCGGCTAGTATACCAATGGCCAAAGTTAGATCGTATGCCGAACCCTCTTTGCGTAAATCGGCAGGCGCCATATTGACGGTTATTTTTTTTCCGGGAAATTGATAATTATTGTTTTTTAAGGCAGCAGCAATGCGATAACTACTTTCCTTGATGGCGGAATCGGGTAAACCGACCAAGTGATAGCCAATGCCGTTATCGATATTGACTTCAACGGTAATGGTGGTGGCTTCAACGCCAAAAACGGCGCTTCCAAATACTTTTACTAACATGGCGTATACTAATTAAATGGCTGATAATGATACAAATATAGAAATTTTTTTGAAATAAAAAATCCCGATTTCTCGGGATTTACTTTATTTTTTGAATTGGGAAATACCTTCTTCTAACCATTTTTTATAAGCATCTGCGTCGGGAGAATAACCAATGGGTTTTGAAATATCCTTTCCATCCGTATCTAAAACTACATAATACGGTTGGGCATTATTTTTATATCGCGTAATTTGGTAATCACTCCATTTGTTTCCAATAGTAATAATTTCTTTTCCGGTTTCTTTGGATACGTATTGTGCTGCTTTGGGCAATTCTCTTTTATCGTCTACATACAACGAAATCAAAACTACTTGCTCTTTTAAAACAGTCAGAATTTCGGGTTTCGACCATACAAAATCTTCCATTTTTCTACAATTCACACAGGCATGTCCGGTAAAATCTAACAAAACGGGCTTTCCTATTTCTTTAGCGTAGGCCAATCCTTGCTCATAATCATGAAATACCGAAATACCATGCGGTCCCACCTCAGCGTGATCCGGTAAAGTGTTAGTTGAAACTTTATTATCTCCTGAAGTTCCAATACCATTTGGACTCTCACTATAAGTCATTGGCGGTGGAAATCCGGAAATAATTTTTAACGGCGCACCCCACAATCCAGGAATTAAATAGATGGTAAATAGTGTAACAAAAATTGCCATGAATAATCTGCCGATTGATAAATGAGTCAACGGACTATCATGAGGCAATGTCAATTTTCCAAACAAATAAAGTGCCCAAGTTCCAAATATGGCAATCCAAATGCCTAAGAATACTTCACGTTCTAATAAATGGGCCTGAACTACTAAATCAGCATTGGATAAAAATTTGAATGCTAATGCTAATTCTAAGAAACCAAGTGATACTTTCACGGTATTCAACCAGCCGCCCGATTTAGGTAGGGTGTTCATCCAACCTGGAAACATGGCAAACAACATAAAAGGTAACGCTAATGCAGATGAAAAACCAAGCATTCCTACTATTGGTGCTAATCCGCCTTTTGATGCAGCTTCTACTAATAAGGTTCCTACAATAGGACCGGTACAAGAAAACGATACAATAGCTAAGGCTAAAGCCATGAATAATATGCCTACAAATCCGCCTCTATCAGCTTGTTGATCTACTTTATTGGCCCAAGAATTAGGTAATACAATTTCAAATGCACCCAAAAATGAAGCTGCAAAGAATACTAAAAGTCCGAAGAAAATTAAATTAAACCAAACATTTGTGGACAACGCATTTAACGAATCGGCACCAAATATTCCGGTTACCAATGAACCTAAAACTACATAAATTAAGATGATTGAAACGCCATAGAGAATGGCATTACGTTTTCCTTGAGCTTTAGTTTTACTTTGTTTTGTAAAAAAACTAACCGTCATTGGAATCATGGGAAATACACAAGGGGTTAATAATGCAGCAAAACCTCCTACAAATGCCAACAGAAAAATAGACCACAATCCTTTCTTTTCTGTAACAGGTGCCGAAGTAGTAACAATATCAATTGTTGGATTTTTCGAAACTATCGTTGTAACTTTTGCTGTATCTTTCGCAGCTGAAGTCGAATCGGTTGTAGCTAAATTTGTGTGTATAGCATCTTCTTCTTTAACTTCTGGCAATAGAAACGTAAATGTATTATCTTGCTGAATACATTGCTCTTTACAGGCTTGATATTCTACAAATACTTTAACTTCTTTTAGTTTCGGATTGGTCACTTTTATAAGTTGCTTGAACTGAGCTGTTTTGGAAAAATAATACTCATCCACCTCGAAAATATCATTGAATACTTTTTTGTACGGACTTTCTTTGGTTTTACCCACTACATTGTAATTGCCTTTTGTATTTTTATAAGTAAAAACCGTTGGCAGCGCTCCACCATCTGGCGTGTATTGCGAATACATATGCCACTCATTTTCGATGGTAGCCTCCATTACCAATTCAAAATCTGTCGCCGATTTTTGAATAATTTTACTTTTCCATTTGACTGGATTTAAAATTTGACCTTGCGCAAAAAAGGTTATTAACAATAATATGTAGGTGAATTTTTTCATTAGCTTAGTTCAATTTTTATACTATTCTTTGTTTTTTCTTTAACGATAAAGCGTTCATCAGCACGTTTTCCAATAACCCAAACAATTTGGTCTTCCGAACACAACAACCACTGATTTTCTTTTTCCAACAGTGAATATTTTTCGTCTTTGAAATATTTACTGAGTTTCTTTTTTCCTGTCATTCCCGAAGGATAAAAATAATCTCCGGTTTTCCATTTTCTAAGGATTAGGGGAAATGTAATTTTATCTTCATCGACAAATATACAATTTGAATCGGATTCCGAAAGGTAACTTACGTTACAGAATGAAATATTTAAGGGAATATTAACTATACTTTCTTTAGATTCGATGCAAAAAATAGCTTCCGTAGCCGATTCTTTTCTTTTCGACAAAATTAATTTTTCACGGTCTTTTAACAGTACATGTGTAGGAGAAAAAACCTGTTTTCCCGATTGAGTTTCTACCAAATCATACACGTCATTCCAAGCCGTAAAACCATATTGTTTAAGCCATTGGAACAAATACGCTTGGTAATTATGGAATTCAAGTAATGGTTTCAAATGAATTTCGAGTTGATTTTCTTTTTCTATAACCACTTTTTCATAAACTAATTTTGCAGCATCATCAACTAAACTTTCTGCTTGTAGCAAATGATGTAGTGTGTTTTGAAACGAATCTAAAAACCCCGCATTCAATTCTTTTAATAAAGGAATAATCGAATGTCGTATTTTATTTCGAAGATATTTATCGGATGCATTACTCGAATCTTCTCGCCATTGAATTTGATTTACTTGTGCATATTTTTCAATTGCTTCTCTTGAAAAAGGCAATAACGGACGAACAATGATTCCATTTTGAGCCGGAATTCCTGTTAATCCTTCTAAACCAGTTCCTCTAGTAAAATTGATTAAAAACGTTTCGACATTGTCATCCAAATGATGTGCTGTAACCAAATAATCCAATTGATTTTTAGATAAAAGTTCTTGAAACCAATCATAACGTACCTTTCGAGCGGCTAATTGAATGGAAAGTTTATTTTCTTTGGAATATTCTTCAGTATCAAATCGAATGAAATAACTTTTAACTTTTAACTTTTCACTTTTAACTTTTACAAAAAGTTCATCTGCATCGCTTTCCTTTCCTCTTAATTGGAAATTACAATGTGCAATCGCAATATCATAATTCAATTGCCGAAACAAATCCAACAAAACCATACTATCAATGCCACCACTAACCGCTAAAAGTAGTTTTTTGTTTTTTAGTTGGGCAAAATTTTGCTCTATATGGTTTTGGAATTTTATTAGCATTCTCAAAAGTAATTAGTAAAAAGGGAAAAGGGATTAGTTTTCTGATAATTTATTGATTAGTGAATTTAGCATTTTTTCTATTTCAGTAGAAAATTCATTGATTTCTTTACAATCTTCGCTTGAAATAAAACCTAAATTTAGTGCAATTTCTATTTGAGTTTGACATTCAAACAAAGAGCCTCTTGAAATCTGCAAAAATCGTGAATAATCTTTTTTATAATTTCTGCCATAACCTTCAGCTATATTTGAAGGAATAGAGACAGAACTTCTTCTTATTTGCAAAATTAATCCAAACTTTTCACTTTCAGGAATTTTTGAGGAAAGAGTATAAACCATCGTAACCCAACTCATCGATTTTTGCCAAACTATTAAATCTCTATAACTTTTCATATCTATTGATTTATACTTTTCCCTAATCCCTTATTACTTTTCCCTATCGTAACACTTCAAACATGGCTTTTGCCTTCAACAAACATTCTTCATATTCTTGTTCAGCAATAGCTTGAGATGTAATAGCACTTCCTACAGAAAACGAAAGATACTCATTTTTAGCATTATACAAAATACTTCGAATGACTACATTAAAATCAAAATCGCCAGTTGGAGCAAAATAACCCACTGCTCCACTGTACAATCCGCGTTTGGTTTCTTCTAATGCTTCAATAATTTGCATGGCCGAAATTTTTGGCGCACCAGTCATGCTTCCCATCGGAAAAGTAGTACGTATTATTTCTACAGGTGATGCAGTAATAACCACTTCTGAAACTACCGTTGAGATCATTTGGTGCACTTGTTTGAACGAATAAATTTGGCACAATTCTTCTACTTGAACACTTCCTTTTGTAGCGGTGTGCGATAAATCGTTTCTGACTAAATCGACAATCATTATGTTTTCGGAACGCTCTTTTTCGTTTTGAGCCAAATCGGATTTTAATTGTTCGTCTAAAATCAAATCTTCACTTCTTTTTGCTGTACCTTTTATAGGTTGAGATATGACTTTATTCCCTTCTTTTCGCAAATACCGTTCGGGTGAAGCGGAAAGCAAATACTGGAAATTATTTTTGAAATATACGGCAAAAGGTGGTTCTGAAATCGCATTCAGTTTATGATACATTTCTAAAGGTTCCATTTGAGCGTTTTCGGAATAAAATTCCATGCAAAAATTTGCTTCATAAATGTCTCCTCGCTGAATGTGTTCGAGCATTTTTGATGCTTTTAACAAGTAATTTTCTTTTGAGATGCGTTGGTTTATGGTAATGGGTAATGGGTAATGGATAATAGGTGCTATTGACGTAATTTCTTCGAAATCAGCATCCATTTCATCATCACACATTCTTAAATAGTGGATTTCAACCTGATTACCTTGGATCAAAAACAACTTTTTAGGTTGAAAGAAAAACAAATCCGGAAACGCTAATCCATCAAAATTAGTGGACTGTAGATTCTCGCTATCATTTTTTAAATCATAGGATAAATACCCAAACAACCAATCTTTGGTTTGATTTTGATATTGATATAAATCTTGAAATGCGTTTTCATAATCGGTTTGAATGGATGTAAAAGCATCAACCGCCAAAACCACATCATAACTCGAATACTTTTGCTGATGGGCATTGGAATCCAATAATACCACCTCGCTGAATTGGTTGGCCCATAACAGCAGTTGCTTCGTAAAGTTTGGAAAAGCGGCAATATTTTTTGTAATCGTTGTTCTCAATCTACCCAAATTTGAACCTCAAAAATACAATTTTCAAAACAAATAAATTAGTATATTTGGTAGATTAACCAATAAAACAAACAAATTATGAGAATCGCAATTTTAATTGTACGAATGTTACTTGGAGCTTTTATGGTATTTGCTTCCGTAACGTATTTCTTTAATTTAATTGAAGCAGAAGCTCCTACAGGGAATCTTTTGACGTTTATGACCGGAGTCATGGCATCAAAATACCTATTACCCTTAGCTAAAGCTGTTGAATTACTTGCAGGAATAAGTCTATTAAGCGGTAAATTTATGAAAGTATCTTTACTAGCTTTATTACCTATTTCCATCAACATTTTTCTAATTCATACCGTTACCCAAGTTTCTGAAGTACCGGTAGCAATTTTTGTATTGGGAGCCAATTTATTTTTAATGTACGCACATTGGAATTCCTACAAAGGATTGTTTAAAGATTAATTGTTTAAATTACTTTATTCAAACAAAAAAACCAGCAAATGCTGGTTTTTTTGTTTGAAATAATAACTAAATTACAATTATTTCACCTCTAAATTACCTATTTTTTCCCAATTTGCATCAGCAGTCATAACTACTCCAATATACGTGTCGTTTTTTCTGTTCATAACAACTCCGTTAGCCAATTGCGCTTCAATTTGATCTGGTGTCAAACGATACATAGCACCTGAACTTGCATCGATTATAATACCTATTATACCCCCAAAAAGAATATTACCCCAAATCCAACCATTAGTTTTTCTATTCAAAATTAATTCATAAGGTTTATACCCTTGTAACTCTATTTTAACTTTTTGATTTTTCTTGATTCGTTCCAATTGTGCAATTACTGGAGTAACTCCTAAATTAACATCATCTACCCATACAGTTGCACCTGATGGAGTAGAATTGAAATTAATATTTTGTTTGCTACCAGAAACTATTGAAGCACAACTTGGCAACAATAATGTAATACTTAACCCAGCTAATAAAAATGTTTTTCTCATTTTAATAAAATTAATTAAACGTGTAATGCTCTATTTTCTGTTGCCGCTAAAGCAGCTTCTTTGATAGCTTCTGCAAATGTTGGGTGTGCATGAGACATTCTTGAGATATCTTCTGCACTTGCTCTAAATTCCATTGCGGTAACCGCTTCTGCAATTAAGTCAGCACATCTTGCTCCAATCATGTGAACACCTAAAACTTCATCTGTTTTAGCATCGGCTAAGATTTTTACAAATCCGTCAGTGTCGCCACCTGCTCTAGCTCTTCCTAACGCTTTGAATGGAAAACTTCCTGCTTTGTAGGCTACACCATCTGCTTTTAATTGCTCTTCTGTTTTACCCACAGCAGCCACTTCTGGCCATGTGTAAACCACACCTGGAATTAAATTATAATCGATGTGTGGTTTTTGACCTGCTAAAATTTCGGCAACCATAACTCCTTCTTCTTCTGCTTTGTGTGCTAACATCGCTCCACGAACTACATCACCAATTGCGTAAATATTTGCAGCCGAAGTTTGTAAATGATCGTTTACTTCGATTTGACCTCTTTCGGTAACTTTTACGCCCGCTTTTTCTGCGTTCAATCCATCTGTAAAAGGACGACGACCTACAGAAACTAATGCATAATCTCCTTCTAACGTAATGATTTCACCTTTAGCATTTTCAGCTTTTACCGTTACTGCATTTTTAGCTCGCTCTACCGATTGTACTTTATGTGATGTGTAGAATTTCATGCCTTGTTTTTTCAACACTTTAGTCAATTCTTTAGATAAAGAAGCATCCATTCCTGGAATAATTCTATCCATAAATTCTACTACAGAAACTTGTGCTCCTAAACGTAAATACACTTGTCCTAATTCGATTCCAATAACACCACCACCAATAATAACCAAATGTTTTGGAACTTCTTTCAATTTCAAAGCTTCAGTAGAAGTAATGATTCTTTCTTTATCTAATTTGATAAATGGTAAGCTGGAAGGTTTTGAACCAGTAGCAATAATGATATTTTTTGATTCAATGATCTCAGATGAACCGCCGGCTTTCGTTACTTTTACTGAAGTAGCACTTTCAAACGAACCAACCCCATTAAAAACGGTAATATTATTCTTGTCCATTAAGAATTTAACCCCTCCAGAAGTTTGATCCACAACCGCTTGCTTGCGTGCAATCATTTTCTCTAGATTCACTTTTACCTCACCCGAAACTTCAATTCCGTGGTCGGCAAAGTGTTGCAATTCTTCATAATGATGCGATGAAGCTAACAGCGCTTTTGAAGGAATACACCCTACGTTTAGACACGTTCCTCCAAGTGTCGAATATTTTTCAATAATGGCTGTTTTAAAACCCAATTGGGCACAACGGATCGCCGAAACATATCCTCCAGGTCCAGAACCGATAATGGTTACATCAAATTGACTCATGATTTTATATAAAGTTTGTTGTATGACTTAATTTCGGTTACAAAAGTAAGGCTTTTTGAATTAATTATTTACAGATAAATTGGTAAATTATTATAGCTTTTTACAGTTCAAAAGCGGAAGTATTTTTTACCTCACCAATCATAAAGGAACTGTGTGTACTTCCAATATGCTGCAATCCCGTAAGTTTGGTTACCATAAATTCGCGGTATTCGTCCATGTCTTTTACGTTGACTTTCAAAATATAATCGTAATCGCCACTCACGTGAAAACACTCTGAAACTTCTTTCAACAATACCACTTCATTTTCAAAGGTATGTATAACTTCTTTGGTGTGTTGAATCAATTTTACATGACAAAACACCACAAATGCTTTTTCAATTTTTGCTCGATCCAATAAAGCTACATACTTACGAATGATACCTTCGCGCTCTAATTTTTTAATACGTTCATATACAGCCGTAACCGATAAATTCAATACCAAAGAGAGCTCTTTGGTCGTTTTTTTTGTGTCTTCTTGTAGTAATCCGAGGAGTTTTTTGTCAATTGCATCCATAAGCATGTTCACTAGTGATTGGTAGATAATTTCAGTAAATAAGTAATAATCGCAATAAATTTAGATTATTAAACTACAAATATATCTATATAATGAATAAAAAACTAATTTTATGCAATTGCATTGAAAAATAAATTAGTATTTATGAAATTTGATAACTATTCAACCCATAAAAAAAAACCTATGGAACCATTTCATCCGGCTGACCGAATTCAAGATCTTCAATATTTTGGTGAATTTGGTGGCGTAAACCCATCCATTTCAGACAGTTCGACCTATACATTTCTTTCCGCAAAAACCATGTTTGACACTTTTGAAGGAAATGCTGAAGGCTGTTATTTGTATTCTAGACATTCATCACCAAGTAATTTATATTTAGATAAAGCACTCGCGGCTATGGAAGGCACGGAATCGGCTAATGTAGCAGCTTCAGGAATGGGCGCTATTACTCCAACATTATTACAACTCTGTGGCAATGGCGATCATATTGTATCCAGTCGCACCATTTATGGAGGCACTTATGCGTTTTTGAAAAATTTTGTTCCCCGAATGGGCATACAAACCTCTTTTGTAGACATTACCAAATTAGACTTAGTGGAAGCTGCTATTACACCCAATACAAAAGTTTTATATTGCGAAACCGTAAGTAATCCATTGTTAGAAGTTGCCGATATTGCTTCACTAGCAAAGCTTGCCAAAAAACATCATTTAAAATTAGTGGTTGACAATACCTTTTCGCCTTTATCGGTAGCGCCTGCAAAATTAGGCGCAGATATTGTGATTCATTCGTTAACTAAATACATCAACGGAAGTAGCGATACGGTGGGCGGTGTAGTATGTGCTTCGCAAGAATTCATCAACAGTTTAAAAAATGTGAATGATGGTGCGAGCATGCTTTTGGGGCCAACGATGGATAGTTTGCGTTCGGCTTCTGTGATGAAAAACCTGAGAACCTTACACATTCGAATGAAACAACACAGTCACAACGCACTGTATTTGGCTAACAAATTTGAAGCCGACGGCATTAAAACCGTTTATCCTGGATTAGCGAGTCACCCTAGTCATACTATTTACAAAACCATGATCAACCCTGAGTATGGATTTGGTGGTATGATGACCTTAGATGTGGGAACTTTAGACAAAGCCAATGCCTTAATGGAATTGATGCAAGAACGTAATTTAGGCTATTTAGCGGTTAGTTTAGGATTTTACAAAACCTTATTTAGTGCACCCGGTACTTCGACTTCTTCTGAAATTCCGTTAGACGAGCAAGCTGAAATGGGTTTAACCGATGGATTGATTCGTTTTTCAATAGGACTCGATAACGATATTGAACGAACGTATCAAATGATGCGACAATGCATGAAAGAATTAAACATCGTTTAACACACCTAATAAAAAAAGCCCTCAAGTAGTAATTTGAGGGCTTTTGATTTTATTTGTTTTCAAAATTCAGTTTACTGTTTTTACGACTAAAACTAAAGTAAATTAGCAATCCGATGAGCAACCAAATGGTAAAATAAATCCAATTCCATACACTCAATTCGGCCATCATGTACAAACAACTCACTAATCCCAATAAAGGAATTAACGATAAATTTTGACGCCAAGACCAAATCGCAAATCCTAATAATGAAATCAAGAAAATCCACATGGGAATTTTATGTTTAAAAAGGGTAAAACCACTTTCATATTTTAAACTATCGTTGATTGGCATTGCATCCACAATATTTTTATAAGTGGTTTCATCTTCCGAAATTGAACTCAACACTTCTTCTAAATCGGCGTTCGTTTCTTTTACAAAACCTTTCTCTTGCAAATAGACTACAACTGCTTTAGTATCTGCTTCCTCTAATGAAGTCACAATAGTACCAGCCTCATTAATTTGTTTTTCATTGGTGATAAAATCCATTGTAGCCGACTTATTTACTGAAAAAGCAATCGAAACTCCAATGACTAATAATACTGGAAAAACATATTTTGAATTTACATAAGGCGTTTTGAATTTTCCACGCGGAATGTCGGTTCTATTTTGCAACACCAAAACACCTGCACAAACCAATACAAAGGCAAACAAAGTTCCTATACTACACAAGTCAGTCACCATAGTTAAATTTAAAAACAAAGCTGGAACCGCAACTACAAAACCAGTTACAATCGTTGCATACGATGGCGTTTTGTATTTTGGATGCACTTTTGAAAAACGTTTGGGCAATAACCCATCACGACTCATACTCATCCAAATACGTGGTTGTCCCATTTGAAACACCAACAAAACACTAGCCATTGCAACTACGGCACTTACTGCAATGATGCCCGACATCCACTTGAGATCGAGTTTATCAAATACGAAAGCCAAAGGATCACCTACATTCAAATCGGCATAATTGACCATACCCGTGAGCACTAAAGCAATAATTACATATAAAATGGTACAGATAATAATGGCCCACATCATGCCTCGTGGCAAATCGCGTTGCGGATCTTTACATTCTTCGGCAGTGGTTGATATGGCATCAAAACCAATATAGGCAAAGAAAACAGCCGAAACTCCTTTTAATATTCCACCTACTCCATTTGGTGCAAACGGATCCCAGTTTGCCGTATCTACATAAAATATTCCAACTGCGATGACTAACAAAATGATACACAGTTTAACCACCACCATCAAGTTACTGGCGTTTCGCGATTCTTTCATACCTCGATATACCAACCACGTAATAATGACGATAATCAGTAGCGCCGGTAAATCGGCAACCAAATGAAAACCACCAATTGTAGGCGATGTTGTCCAAGCCGTGAATGCCGATTGTAAGGATTCGGATAAATTTTCAAACGATTTGCCACCATTCATTAATGCTGTAGCTTCTTCAAAACCCTTGGATGCCGTTAGATAATCCATTTGTATCCATTGAGGCAAATGCAAGCCGCCACTTTCGAGCAAACCCGTAAAGTAATCACTCCAAGAAATGGCCACCGTTATATTACCAATGGCATATTCCATAATTAAAGCCCAACCGATGATCCAAGCAATGATTTCGCCAAAAGCTACATAAGAATAGGTATACGCACTTCCCGAAACCGGAACCATTGATGCAAACTCGGCATACGCAAAAGCAGCAAAACTACAGGCAATAGCCGTAAAAATAAATAAGAAAATTACCGCTGGACCACCATCAGCACTTGCTTTTCCAATTGTACTAAAAATTCCCGCACCAATAATTGCCGCAATACCAAAAGCAGTTAAATCTCTAGCCGTCAAATGTTTTCCCAACGAATGATGTCCGTCTGCTTCATTTTTAGCAACTTGTTTTAAAATATCCTCAACTGTTTTTCTTCTGAATAAATTTGAAAAATTCATATATAATTGGGTATTAGTGTGAAAAAATTATGAAAAACAAATATAGGATTTTATTAGTTAGTAAAAACAAAAATTAGCACATCTGTTCTATAAACAAAATCTATATTCAAATAAAAATTAACCATGACTTAACTATAGTTGTCGTTTTTTTATTCGTAAATTTGCAATAGAAAATTATTAATTATTTAAATAAAAACAATTATGGCATTAGTAGGAAAAAAATTCCCAAACATTACTGTTGACGCAATATCTCACATGGGAGATAATTTAAGAATCAATGTATTAGAAGAAGCAACTAACAATAAGAAAAAAGTATTG
>JACCDG011455808.1_pt1 | contig 15668 bp, 25 predicted proteins | sample 7442471 | NCBI WGS metagenome assembly JACCDG01 (sample SAMN15323444, study PRJNA562643) | freshwater metagenome | isolation source: river surface water | place: USA:Blue River Watershed | collected 2017-08-17 | reverse complement strand
GTCTAACCCATATATATGGCTATACAAATCAAATAAACCGTGTTCCGTGTGCAGTTTATACCAGAGAATTTGATAGATTCTACAAATTCCTTCTTTGTATGCTTCCAAGTCACCTGTCCATTCAAGTTTTGAGACATAGTCAAGGAAAAGAATCATCCATAAAGAACAAGTTCCTGAACACCAACCCTCGTCATTCATTTGAAAGTTAAATGTAACACGACCTTCTTCTGTATACTGAATCACAGGGCGAACAATTGTTACATTCGATTCATTTGGTAAAAGGTGCTTACAAAGTGATTCAATCCATAGGGATTCTTCATTAAATTCCACACATTCAAATGTTTTGTATTGTTCTAGAAGAATAATAGTTGAATCAATAACAATCGTTGGAAAACAGTGGCTTGCAAATGGTTCAATTGTTTTATTAATAAGTGTCCAACGGATAAAGATAGGAATTCGTGCTTGTTTTGCCCAGGATAGAACACGTTTTTCATCATCCGTACAGACTTGATATTCTTCTAATCCAGTTGTCGTCTTCCTAGTCACAATATCTGGTTTTATTAAACATAGCCACGTTTCTGGATTCTCCCATGTGAATACATACCTAATCGAGCCATCCTCGCGAATGGCGCGATTCTTTAGTCGATTCGCAATTGTAGGACTGTAGTCTTTGAATCTATCACTTGGAAGTCGTGAGTCATTTATTGGAATAGAAAGCACCTTACGAGGTGGTTGATATCTTTTTTTCAGTGGTTGAATTCTTGAAAGACTTTTTTTGTAGAGGGTAGTTGCTTGTTCTAAATGAGACACCATCCTAGGCACAGTTGCTAATAGAAGTTTAGGCCTATGTATGTATCGCGTGAATCGTATCGTGCCAGTCTTCGTTCTTTGGAAATGACTCAGTTGGAAGCGCCTTCCAACCCCAAATAGCCCAAACCATTCCATCTTTTCCCATATTGGATGGACCCATATTGATATACTCTGTATCACGGTCTTTTTGTTTTACCCATTTTGCAAGGGTGGGCGGCAGAAGGTCTACAGGATAAATAGTACCAAGTCCTAGTTGAATTCTATACTTAAGAGGAAGTGCATAGAGCCAAGTAACTTCGGATTCTGGAATGTTATTTGACAGTGGTTCCATCTGTAGCAGATTGGAATGTAGGCCTTAGGCTGAGGTGTATCCCGGATGTATACATTGCGGTTGGAATGTATACATTTTGTGTAGACCCCGGTGTAGAGATGTATCTACTCGTGAACACGCTCACATTGTCCACAACCCCTTATGGTTCTGCAGAACAACTGTATGTCGCCGTTGGGAAGTTGGTAAGCGAAGAATGTAAGAAGACTGTTCACGATGCCTTGCGCACTCAAATCACACACCTTATAAATCTGGTTAAGTCGGTGGCTGGGGAGAATGCCTCATGTATTGTTGTGGAAGAACCAAAGAAGGTCACTGAAGCAGATACCCTTGAGAAACCAAAGGAACAGCCTGTAAAGGAAGCATTCAAGGATCCATTTAGTACCACATTGAAAGGACAGTGGTTCAATGAAACACGAACCAAGAAAAGTGGTCCAGAGGTTGCACTTCACAAGGTAGACCCAACGAAAAAGACCGATCCAGAAGCCTGTAACACAACCTTTGGCACAAGTCTATCTGATCTCGGCGAACTGAAAGAGTCAATCTTGGCAGATGCTCAACCTGCTACGTATGAATCCTTCGGCCACGATCTAATGGGAAATCCATTTCCAAGCACTGCAACGATTGAGGTAAAGGCTAATGGCGACCTACGTGGATCCCTGCGTATTCCAGCCACACCCTTTAAGTCGCCATATAGTGAGCCAACAAATGTATTGGCACCTACAGATTTACTTCCAAAGAAAGATGAAACTGAGCTCATTTCTCGTGTAATTGAAGAAGTTCTACCTAAGCAAGACTTTGACTTTGAGACTACTGCAAGGGGGGCAGCGTATAATGGTATGCTAGAGTCACTCCTTCCAAAGTCAGATACCAAACGAATCCCAATAGGGGCACCAGTTGATGCTGATAAATCACCCCCAATTACATTAGCATCCTATGATAAAGCATTTGAAATCTTAGAGGGAGATTCAAGAGTATTTTCCTATGAAAAATATAAGAAGTGCGAGGATATGAGTAAAGAATATAACTTCAAACATACAGAGGAAACTAAGAAAAAGTTAGATACACTCCTGAAGTGGTTCAAAGCAAAATACTGCATTGAAGTTCCAAGATCACAGGGCTACCAACGATGGGACAATCCTGCTCAATATTGGAGTCTGTTGACACAACAAGTCGACATAGATGCGTATGTAACACCAGAAGAACTAGATATGAAACTATTGCTCATTGATGCCATACGGCTTTGGCCAAAGAAAGCACTTCAACCAGGGAGCAGTGCATTTTGCAATGATAGGTTTTCTTTTATTATGAACTGGGAAAATCCTAAAACAAAGCGTTTTAATGCCTATTGTGAGTATTTGAAGAATCTAGAAAAGATATTGCCATCACCTGAAAGTTATATGGAGAAGTTCAGTTATGAGAGTAAATATCAAGTGGGTGTAGAATTGATTACACGCACGATTCTTCTAGGTAATTCAGAAAGTCTTCAAGAGCCACTTCAAGAGTGGATTCGGTACCTTGTAAAACACACCACCTACAGCTGGTCATCCGCGTTTACAAAGAGTTCTGACTTGGAGGCAAATCTACGAAACAAACTTCTGGCAATCTTTCTAAACAATTCACCTATCTCAGATAAAATACTAAGTACATTCACGACTCCCTTTTTCAGTAAAACAATGGCCAAAAAGTTGCCAGAATACTCGAAGGTGCGTAAGGGTGCTGGGTTTTTCTATTCTGCAATTTCTCTTGAGCAAATGATCCCTGACACAAAAGTTGTTGAGTCCTATGAAGTCGTAAAGGAAGAAGAACAAGACGATTTCGTGCCAGTTCCAAGTAGTAACGCAGTTGAAACCCTTGCGGAATGCAATAACTGGCAACGCATATAAAAATTGAGTAGGGTTGTGCTTGAGTAAGTAGTACAGAAAATGTCCTTCTCACTTCTTTGCACAACCTTTGCTGTGAACCTCCTCAACACGATTCTTCTTGGTGTGCGAGTCTATCTCGCATACCAAGACAAAGTGGAAAAAGATGAGTAAAAACAGTCGTCCTTCATTAGAATGGAGGCCAACAACGGCGCATCATGGAAATCTGTCGCAATTGGACTTGTCATCGCAGGTCTAGTAATTGTTGGAGTCTTACTTTTTATTCGGTACAAGGATACATCTCCCCTGCAAAACCCATTGCTCCAAGGCTTCAAAAACGCCGAGGGATTCCGCGCCACGAATGTTGGAGGACTCTTGGCGTGTGGAGATGTTTCGAAGGACGCCGAACTCCTCATGTCAAAGTTCGTAGCGCGTGATGTTCAGGGAAGCGAAGATGGCGCAAAAGATGTTGAGAATCTACGCAGCCTCCTCTCCAAGCTTACATGCTTCCAGCGTGATCTCCAATCCCCTGGCCAACTAATTGCTGCAAGCCGTGAAGTCCAGTTCAACACTTATAGTGATATCCAGAATCTTGCCGATACAACGGCGCAGTGCTTTGCCCAACAAATTCCCGAAAGAGACTTGGACATTCAGTTGGAGAAATGGGCGTCCTATGGACGTGATCTCTTGATGAGACTTTGCACTGCAGCCGATATGCAAGAGAATGAAGTAGAAGAGGTCGAGACACTCTTTATGGCAGTTCTTCAACAGACACGCGGTGTTGCCCACAGCCGTTGCTTGAAGAATGTGGCGACTCCCATGTTGAGCCCTCGCGACCCTGCTCCTGTGTTGCCTCAGGAAGTGAAGGACTTGCGTGACTATGCAGAGGCGACGGATTTGTAACTTCTTAGAATCAGTTTGACTGATTGAGAGAAGGTAATATGTTCAAGGCAAGAGCAGATTGACAAAGATCATTAATCCAAGGATCTGGAAGAGATTCTTGGCGGGCTTGGCGACTGAAAGGAGTTCCACCACGACACCATTCCATAAGAGCTTGCCGATGAACGCAAGGATTGTCAAGGCAAGGATGAAAGCAACGAAGGTTGCGAGCGTATCGGCATAGACAGCGCGCTTGGAATCGCCGCCACTGTCTGACATGCCTTCAATAACCGCACGGGCGGCCGAGTTGAGAGGGGACATTTCTACTTGAGGATCGGGTTTTTATTCCTTCTCCAGTACAAGCTTCTCACGCTCCTTCGTACCACGGTTCTCCACAATGTACTTGAGTGCCTCCGTGGCCTTCTCTTCACTCTTCATGTGCTCAGCAAGAAGCTTGTGGATCGTCTTGGGATTGAGGGTTTCTTTAGCCTCCTTCTTGTCATACAGGATTCGACCACCACTGTTCTTCAGATCGAGGGCACCAATATTATTGACCTTCATGGTCTTCAGGACAATCTCCTCGAGGATCTTGACACGCTTGCGCTTCTCACGCGCTTGCTGGTTCAGATCGGCGATTTCCTCGTAGAGTCGACGCCATTCTTGAACGATCGTACTCAGATTGTTGAGTTCGACGGGCTGGTTTGCAGAATTTTCGGGAACAACGGGGTTGCTCATTTACCTAGTAGTATGCTTTATTGTTTTAGACCGGTGTGTGCGTTTCTTATGTGTCTTTCGTCTTCCTCCAGACAGTTCCAGTCTTCCAAGAAATCTTGCCTCTCGTTCTGCATTCGTTAGCGCAGGTCTATTCGGTTTGAATGGAGCTTGCATTTTTGCTTTCAAGGTTTCGATCTGTGCATTGAGTGGCTTATTCACATTTGTGAGCATCTTGCCAACATACGCATTGATGTTCTCAGGGAAGAGTCCTGCTTTGCCAACTGTTTGTTTGTAGGCCATTATGTTTCGGCCTCTGCGACGTAAGTTTTGTAGAGTGTCTTGATACACTCTGCGTACTTCGCGAACAAGTGCTGGTGTATTGAATTCATGCCGTGTAAGGATGCTGCGAAATGGCTCAATGTATGGATTTCCAAATCCATAAAAGGATTGGAGTCCTGCGGGTAAGTTGGGCAGGTATGTTAGTCGATTGTTGCCGCACACGATTGCGCGAAGAGAGTCTGGCAAAGAAGGAAGTTCAGTAAGCTTGTTGTACTCACAATTCAGGGTCTCAAGGCCTTCTGGTAAGGCAGGTAGGGTCGTAAGTTGATTGGAGCGACACACAAGGACTTTTAGGTTTACAGGTAGTGGTGGAAGGGATGTTAGAGCATTTTCCTCTATGGTCAGTTCTTCAAGGGTTGGAGGTAGCGGTGGGAGCTCGGTTAACTTCTTATTCGAAAAGCAACGTAGAACTTTGAGTCCAAGTGGCAGGGCAGGAATGCGTGTGAGTTGTGTATCTGAAAGTTCAAGAGTATCGAGTGCTTCAGGAAAGGCAGGAAGTTCTGTGAGACTTGAAAGATATTTGGCATTCAGGATTCGCAACGTTGGAGGGAGGCCTTCAAGTGATAGTAATTCGGTATTGCCTTCGATAGACAAAATCTGAAGCCTTGGAGGAAGGGGTGGGAGTCTAGTTAGAAAGGTATTGTCCATACGAAGATGCGTAACTGACTCGGGCATAGGTGGCAGTTCCTCATCAGATTCTAAATCGGACAAATTAAGGGCAGAATAGGCTGGATATTGCTCGGCCATTGGATACTCGGCCTCTCGTTGAACCCATTCATCAATTCTTCGTTGCGCTTCTGCAAAGCTGTCAAAGTTGTTGTTATTATTTTGGTTGTTATTATTGTTATTATTATTCGCCATCAGCCTACTTTCAGAGGCCATAAAAATTGACATGTGCTTTAGGTGCCCAGGATGTATCGATACACCATGAATTGCACCGAAGTACGTGAGAGGTTACTTAGCAACGCTGCAATCGGTCATTTCTATAGGCTTGTGTGCAAGCGACGGCTGGCTGACAAGACAATGGTATATCACCAGGATTCTGCAGATATCATTTGGAAGAAATATACAATGGGATTGAATCAAAAGAAGCCGCTTGCTTTAACATTCAAAGGCTACCACGGTGAACCCTATGATAGTCTGTTGCGTGAGAATGGAATCGTCGTGAGCGCTGGTGGACACGGCAATCCATATTGGTACTCCATTGTGGGATTCACGTTGGAAAAAGTTGGAAAGTTCGTTCAACCTCAGTTTCACTATCGATTTAACGAGCCACGATCAGAGCCGATGGAGTTAGCAATTACAGAGTGGGTGAACTTGTATTCTGGAAATCTCGTTATTGAGCGGTGTTTGGCCTACAAAGAGGACTTGATGGCGGCGGCATGGGCTCCTGAGCGCGTACTTCGGTGGCTAGAAGCTGGGATTGAAGTTGAAGATATGTAAATGCTAAAAACTACTTCCATTCACAGCTGGAATCCCTAGGTTGTTTATATGTGCAGTAAATGGATAGGATATATTGATTGGTCCGAATACATACTCCCTTGTCCATAATCCATTTGGATTTGTAACTGTATCAGGTGCAGTATCTTTAAAAATATGGTTGTAAGCATCATCACTTAATAGGCCATCGTTGTTAGGTGTTATTTTATGTCCAAGTCGTAGTGTATAATAATCATAGCCTTCTGTCTGCATTTTATGTCCTGGATTATACACGAGATAGAGGTATCCGCCTTTCCCAGTTTTGCTTGAATAAAACTCTTTTAATACACCAGATGTGCCTCCTTGTTTATTCACGCGTTTCATTGATTCATGAGTCGTATTCATAAATGTTGTAACAACGCAATATCTTTGTAAATTAATTTGCCATACACCTTGATCTAAACTAAACAGGCAGGTATCTTGAAATGTCTGAAATTCATCTGTCGCTCTCGGAGGAAATTGTATGGTTGCCAGGTCTCCTAGAGTTATAGTTTGCCCATTATATTCAAAGGTTGTATTCCAATATGTATCTGGGTCATCATAATAGACACCAAGTTGTTTTGTTGTCTCAAGACACGTTTGATTGAATCTCGCATACATACTGCCAAAGCCGACAAGTAGACTTGATGGAGTAAATTCTGGATTGCTAAAATGCGCAACGCATCCTGCAAGGAAATTTGCTGCAATAGAACCAACAGGTCCATACTCGCCCCCAATTGCCCAAAATGCTCCACACAAAAGATTCAAGCCCAGTTGTAGACCAATATCATTTGAATCTTTCTCAGCCAATAATGAAAAGGATGTTATAATCTTGGCTTGTCCATATTGATTTACTAAATTAACTAGATCAATCATATTTGCTAAATTTTGTTTTACACAAGTAATTTGGTCAGGAGAAGGCATACTATATATGATTAGAATATTTTAATTCTCAATTGTTGGTGTAAAATTGATATGTCCAATACACTAAATTTCTTGTACAAATGGAAGTGTCACCAGATGCCGCAGTGCGATTTCTGGAGAAACTGTGGTATTCCTGGGGTGTCGCTATCATTGATCGATTCGGCGAAGAGTTTGGCCTAAATGAAGCAAGGAAGGCCGAGCTCGTGCGACTGTACCTTAGGCCAAATGACTGGCAAGTGGTCATAGCTCAGGAAAAGTAAATCCTCTGGCTGCTTATTACACTCGCCCTACAGCAAAAGCAAGAACGAAGACCACCAATCGCTTTTTTAATACAATCACGGCAAAAGGTATGGCCGCATGGAATGAGGGTGGACTCAACCGGATTAATAAAGCAAACCATGCAAAGAGGTATCAAGTGTTCATTCTGAGTTGCACGTAATGCCCACAGTACATTTTGAACAACATACAGTTTCTGGAGTGCAAAGATATAAGCGTTGTAGTGGATTTCAAACTCAAACTCCTTTGAAACTTCCTGGATATATGCCTTCATGGATTCAACGATTGCCGATTTTGCTTCCATAGATGGGAGTGTATCAATGATCTTGAGTTTTTCATCAATGGTTCCAATCGATTTCAAACGGCTTTCAAGTTCTTCTGCTTTGGCCGAAAGATCCGACACGACGGCTGGATAAAGCTTTAGGTACTTGGTCATCTGTGCTTGAAAGTGTTCCGCTTTTGACAGGCCTTGTGGTAAATCAAGTTCCTCTTCAAGCCATGCCTTTGCTGGAGTAAGATCAGTTGTTAAAAGAAGTTCTTGAATTGTGTTAAATTTGGGAAGTTGATTCGTACTGATGCGTCGCAGGAGTTCAAGGGATTTGTGAAGAGGTTCCTCTTTTGCGGTTAGTTGCAACAGGAAATCAAAAAGGTGGACTTGCTTGTCCAAGTAAAAAAGAGAGAGCGAATCCTTATACTCTAGGGTAGAGGGATCTGCCTCTGGATTATTCTCTAAGGCAATCTGCGCTTCGTGATATTTGAGAAGCTGCTCGCAAATGCGTTTGACTGAAAAATTCCCCTCAGATTCAAGTGTGGCAAATGTTGCTGTACCTCCCCATCCTGGAATATCGTCGCCGTCCATCTGTTGTGTGTTTAGTTGCTTCCTTAGATGGCGTCAATGTTGACCTCACCATCTTCACCGATTGCAGTGCGCTTGTCACGATTACGCTGCGAAGGAATTGTCTTTGTCTTTAGGGCGTTGTCCTCTTCCTCATCTTCATCGTCGCTGCCAGAGTCGAAGTAGTCATCATCTGCTGCAGCAGACTCACCGAGAAGCTTGGAGTTTGCAACGGAGGATTCCATCGTCTCGATCGTTAGGAACAGCTTTGGATTGATACCATCCTCTTTCTTGAGCTTGCTAAAGAGAGTAGGATCGTACTTAGCAAGAATATCACCGCGCTCTCCTGAGACATCAACGGACGATGACCCATCAGCCATCTCTTCACGCAGACTCAGAAGAATGATGTCGCCTACCGTAATGAACGCAACCTTCTTACGAAGCTTACCGCGAATCTTACAGATGCGCTGCTTGCCGTCATTACAGTACACGAGCATTCGGCGATTGCCGAGGGAGCGTACAACACGGCCTACCATCTGACCCTCGCCAATCTCATGGAGTTCAGCCTTGACATCATTGCTGTGCTTGCTAGACTTGTACTTCTTACCACCCTGGAGATTTGGCATCTTTCTCGCTGGATTGGTCTACGAGGACGGGAGGCGGGGGGTCGTTTCAATTTTCCTGGGCTGAGCGGATATCGGCCATCGTGCTTAGTTGTGGTACAAAGTCATCGTCGTCCTTGCCAGTAATCACAATTGCATCGTTTGGAATTCTGTCGGCTTGCCAAGCACCTCCCTTGAGGGCGGCTCTGCATGCACCTCCCTTGAGGGCGGCTCTTCGGCGTCTTAAGGTCTTTGCACGCTTCTTCTTAAAAAAACGACGCTTTCGCTGGGTTCGTCTAGGCATGCTCTACTAGTGGGACTTTAATTGCATTCTTGAGTTCCAACAGATCCTCTGATTCTTGAGGAATCTCCATCCACTCAACATCAATACCCTTCTCCTTGCAATGCTTCTCAACCATGCGAACATTCTTCTGAAGATCCTGTGTAATAGACAACTTGTTGAAGTACAGAAATCCTCGAATTGACTTCAGATCCTTCTGGAGTCGAACATTCGTCTTCGGCTCCTTGAGTTTCACGCTCGGCACAATTTCCACTTGCTTCCTTGGCGCAACATGGTTATTACAGTCAGTTGTGAAATGACCTGTTGTGCAGCACCAGGAACAATACGCCTTTGCCCTTAAGAGACAATTCGGCTTGCAACCACCCTTGCAGAAGAGACACTCATTCATTTTACCATGCTTGACTAGAAATGTCGGCTAAGGATATTCAATTTTTACTCACTCTGCGCGAACAGATCAAAGTATACCACTGGCAAACTTCCAGTTACGCGCGGCACAAGGCAACGGACATGGCTATTGATAGTCTAGACGAGCACATCGATAAATATGTCGAAGTCTATATGGGTACCTACGGAAGACCCAAGTTTACAGCCAAAACAGGAGCTATTGGGGTTCGCAACCTGTCAGAAAAACAAATTGTTGGATTTGTGAAGGCTGCGGCGGCTCATTTGCAGAGTGGGTTTATCGCAGGTCTGAAACCTACCGATACGGACTTGGTGAATCTGCGAGACGAAATGCTTGGGGATTTACACCAGTTATTATACTTATTTTCATTGAACTAATTCCCCCCGATTTCTTTTTCATTTTTTATTCGCTGTGAATGTCAAGATGAACATCCCATTCACAGAGATTTCAAGTATTAAATACAACACGATTGCGCAATATGCTCTTTATTCAAACTACTGGACAACCTTCAACCGCGTAGAGGTCTATAATAGCAATGTGTCGACCACCATGACACTTGAACAAAAAATCATACCATACTATCAATTTATAACAAACGATGAACGAAATGCATATACAAATGGACTCTCATTGCAAATGCAGTATTTGGGAGGGAATGTTCCACAAGTCTCCAAAGATATCCCTATTCCGCCCTTGGCAGCAGGACCACCCTATTCACTGCCGCAAATCATAGGTGTCCCAAGTACCCCTGTGACCTATGAGCAGCGTACACTGTCAAATGCAGATTTGGCTGTGTACATAAATATAAGCACTTTCAATGCATCCAAACCTCTTATCCCAAGAAGGTTCACGAGTGAATCTGAGAGGTTGCAGTACAGAATGGCAGAGGCGCAAATCCTGCGGCAGTAAATCATTTGAGAGTACGCAAGAGTGTTGCAATGTACCGTTTCTTTGCAATTGTGAGGGATTGGCGAATCTGTTCAATCGTTTCAGACTCCACTGTCCACTGCCGCGGCTCTGGATAGGGTGTCTCTTCAATCTGCTCCAGGCTCTTCATCTGAAGAGGCAGAGTCTGGGGCTGCTGCGACGGTTGGCTTGCGAGCCCGTTTTTCGAGGCTGGCACGCCATGCTGCGAGTTTTCCAGTGAGTTGATCGATGGCATCTGGCTTGAGAGAGACAGATTTGGTGGCAGGATCGTAGGTGCCGATGTGGAGAGGTTCAGGGGACTGGTCGCAGCAAAAGACGCGATGCTGGGAATCAATGTTGTAGGGGATGCCATGGAGAATCTGGCGTTGCATTGGGGGTCTACTGAAAAATGGTTGTTGACCAGTGGTCAATTTTTACTTGGACTCATCAAATCCGTAGACCTGCACATACTCCTCAGAATAGAACCTCTCAAGAGTCCAAATCTTGGTTTCTGCACTGTATGAGTACTGAGCCTTCCAAGGAGTGTCTCCATACATATAGATATCCACCACAGCGTCCTTCTGACTACGATACACATGCATCGTGATGGATGAATGTGTATGGTCTAGAATATGGTGACGAATCATATCATCTTGAATCTTCTGAAGAAGAGGTTTGTCCTCGTTATAGGAATTGAAGAGAACTTCACCGTTCACTGCAATTCCCCAACAGTCTGCACCAATCCAACCCTTCAGTTCCTCACAGATTGTATTCTGTGTGAACTCCTCCTTCGTATCCTTCGGATTCACGATTGTACACGAGGGAAGGGCTGCCATCTTATTTGCTTCTAGATTCCTGTCTAGGTTGATGGCGGCAGCGGCGACCAATTTTTGGTGGCTACTTGAGTTGGATAACTGGCTGTGGCGGTGCGTGTGACGCAAGAGTCGTCAGAAGATTCGTTGTGAGACGGCTCTTTTCGTCTGCTGTAAGGTAGTCGAAGTTGTTGACAGTCCCCTTCACGACTGATACAAGTCCCTCTACGATTTCTTTCCTAGCAGCCACCGTTGCTTGGGCTTGCTGCTTCATGAGCATTTGCTGGGCGATTTCAGGTGCGTAATTCACTTCTGCTAACTGTGCCGAGTCAATCTTGATACCGAGATCCGTTGTCTGTGACTGAAGCGCTTGCATAAGTTCTTCTGAGATCTGCTTCGTACCATTTCGTAGATCGTGACCATCCTCTGCAATCATTGGAACTTTGCGACATGTCTCGCGTACAACTAGTTCCGCCCTGTCCTTCAGAACATGTTCAGCCTTGAGGCTGAGCGAATACTGAGCAGGATTATCAATGTGATAGTTGAACAGGGCTGCTACACGAATAGGAGTTCCAGTGCTGTCATTGATATGAAGTTCTTGCGTCTTCATAGTCTGTGCACCCACGAACACGCGAGGAGCCTGATCTGGAAAGGGGAACAGGGGTACATATCGCAGACCAGGCTCCTTGACGGTTTCAACGCGACCTAGGCGGTAAATAACTGCGACTTGGTTCGGCTTCACAGTCGTGAACCTGAAGGGGGCAAATGGGATCGAAAGGATCTTGCCAATGCCAATAAGTAGACGCTCGATCTCCGTGTACTTACTAGCCATTTTGATGTCTAGCGTATCGTTTGTTCGCAACATTGTCAATTTTTCAAATGTAACTACCGAAAAAATTGAGCGTGGTTACGGTGATATGCATTGGTACAAATAAGATGGCGTCCAAGATCGTACTCGTCTTTGAGTCCAAAGAGGATTGCGATTATTTCGTATCTGGTGATGCAGATCACTGGTGGTATATGAGTTCTAAGGCTTGGTATGGTGCAGTGCGCATTAGTCCCACGGAGATTGAAGTGAATGAGTCGTATCGGCCTGTCTTCCTAAATCCAGTTAATAAACCGTCCATTCACATGGGACTGAAGGGGAAGGTTAGTCTGAAGGCGTGAAAATTGAGTGCGGCTGGGGGATGGTAGATTTTTATACACAGAATGGCATCCTTTGCTGGCGGCGTACTTCTTGGTGTGACGACGCAGGGTCGAGTGAATTACTGCAAGGGATACGGTAGCCCTCAACAACTTCTTCTGAATGGTACTATCTTTCTAGTTTGCAACCCCTCTGTTGAATTTGGTGTCATGTCTGAGGACGATAAACTCGCCCTTGGACTCGGTCTCGGCATTGGTGTGCCTTTGGGTTTAGTGTTGATTGTCCTCCTCTGGCGGTGGACAGAACGCCGACAGCAGAAGACAGTAGAGGCTTGGACGGCGAGTAGTACGGCACCTGTTTAAACTAGCGGTTAACTAAAAATTGATTGCTTTTTTGATTCCAGGATTCACCAGACACAAAATGCTAGGGTACAAGGCAGCCAAGCACAGCGAGACACGTGTTCTCATCACTCTGGAGATTCCAGACGATGCGAAAACGAATCTTAACCGACCAAGTATTGTAAATAAAGAGACTGCAACCTATCGTGCAGACAAGGTCAAGGTTCTCAAGATTGAGGATGCAGATGGAAACACATATACATCTGCCAAGTCTTTTATGAATAATGCTCCACTAACCTATACAGTTGGTGAGACGGTTACTTCTGCAGGATATGACGAAGACCCTGAGAAGAACGGCGCAGGAATCTACTTCTGTCTAAATCGCCAAGTAGCAGAATACTATCATCTCATTAAACTACAGAATGGTACTATCACAAATTATCACACAAATGGCCGAAAGAGTTACGAAACCCCATTTGTAGATGGGGTTCATCACGGAGATTTTAGTGCCTGGTACGAAACTGGAGAACTCGCAATGAAACATACCTATGTGAATGGATTGCTAGAAGGATGGGATACCTATTGGGACAAGAATGGAAATGTTACGGGGAAAACACACTATTTGAATGGACATCCTGATGGTCTTCAAGAGTTCTGGTATAAAAAGAATCCCAAACAGAAGATGTCTGAAACGCCCTACAAGAATGGTGTAATTCATGGAACACATCGTCAATGGCTTCTTGATGGAACGCTAGTTCGTGAAGCGGTATTTGAGAACGATGTAATCGTTAAAGAAGAGAGATATGAAGGCTATGAGAACTATGATGATGAGGACTATACCGATAAGGAGTAATTGCCTATATTGTGATACATCCTTGCGAGGTTCATCAAACGATACCAACCAATTTACAAGATCATCCAGATGATAATTCTGCTTAAATGAAGGTGGATTCTCGTATAAATGATATTTATCATTATGTTCATATAAAATAGCAAATGGTTTTTCATTAAACTCCAATTTTGATTCCCTCTTTAAAAATGGAATTAGTTCTGTATGTTCTACAGTATACCTACAAACAGCGATATGAAGAGAGGGGTGTTTATATAAACGGGATGGCAAATATACCATAGTAAGAAAGAACATATGATCTGCTTCATGTGAATATATCAAATGAAGCACATTCTTGTTAGCCTTTTTAAAACTATGCCAACATGTAAGGGAGCCCTGCATTTCGCTTATGGCTGTTTTTTTTGAATCAGACATTGTTATAGTGGAATGAAAACACGATTTGTTTAGATGATTGGTCAAACTGAGTCCAAAAATTGAAACCATCGTATTTGTGTAGTTGCACATAAATACGATGCTAGGGTACAAGATTGCAACGAGCAGCAAGACCCGTGTTCTCATCACTCTGGAGATTCCAGACGATGCGAAGACGAATATCGACCGTAAGTATGTTGTTGATAAACAGAAGGCGAAGCATCGCACGAACAAGGCAAAGGTTCTCAAGATTGAGGATGCAGAAGGAATGTATTATGAAACAGCTGAAACTGCATATTCATCCAAGAAACTCACCTACACGGATGGACAACTTATTGAGGAACCAACCTTTGACCCTACACTTGAGCTCGTGTGTGCCGAAGGAATTCACTTCTTTCTGGACAAGCGTGTGGCAGAACTCTTTGAATGGAAGCCTCCCAAGGACTGGACGGGTACGTGGGCAGAATGGTATGACAACGGTCAGATGAAAGAGGAGAAGACTTATGAAAAAGGAATCGTTGTTGGCACTTCCACAGAGTGGTTTGCATCTGGAGTGAAGAAGTCTGAATCAATTGGACTGGGTGGAAATAAACTTCAGGTGATCTGCTATTATACCACAGGTGAGAAAGATAAAGAGTGTATTATTGATACTGTAGATGGAATCCAAACTAAAAACTATAAACATTACTACTACACAAATGGTAAGTTGGAAAAAGAATACTCCACACGGAATGGAAAACACGAAGGGTATTATGTAGAATGGTATGAAAGTGGGTTGAAGAAAGAAGAAGGTGTTTATCAGAATGGCGAGCGAACTGGACGTTGGCGTTGTTGGTATCCAAGGGGCGAACTAGAAAGCGAAATGCTCTATTTAAATGGGAAGCGACATGGCACACACACTTCGTATGATAAAAATGGTAAAATGGCTTGGCAAATTCCATATCTAAATGGTAACTGTCACGGAACTTCAACTGAATGGTCTGAAGATGGAACCGTATGCCATACAAAGAACTACAACAACGGGGTCGCAGAATGCTGCACGATTATGTAACGGCTAGGCAGTGAAAATTGAGTGTTTTTTATTTAGATGAATACATAGAAAACGGAAAAGATGGAACATTTGACGTACTATGGCACAGATACGCCAGAAGTGGGTCAGATTGTCTTCGCAAAAGTCAAGAAGATCAGTGATATTTCAGTAACGTGTGAACTTGTAGAATATGGTGGAAAAGAGGCAATGATTCCATCCACAGAACTCTCGCGCCGACGGATCAAGTCTATTCATTCCTTGGTTCGTGTTGGCAAACTAGAACCAGCCGTTGTCTTGCGAACTGAGGGTGGATATGTTGATCTGTCGCGGAAAAAGGTGGATAAGAACGAGCTTGTGAAGGCTGAACAGCGGTTTTACAGCCGAAAGAAGCTTCTTTCAGTCCTCCATCATTATAGTCAAGTGTATGGAAAAGACTTTCATGACCT
>JACCDG011732003.1_pt1 | contig 15669 bp, 13 predicted proteins | sample 7442471 | NCBI WGS metagenome assembly JACCDG01 (sample SAMN15323444, study PRJNA562643) | freshwater metagenome | isolation source: river surface water | place: USA:Blue River Watershed | collected 2017-08-17 | reverse complement strand
GTCGTGTACTTTCCGTTAGCCGATTCCGTCATCCGGATTGCATCCATAATGTAGGGAAGGTTTGCCGGGGTTGCTTGCTTTAATGCCATCTCTGACTCCGATAATGGGGCATAAAGTCCTTGATTTTGATAAGATGTCGGCTGATAATTAACTGATGGACTACCTACACCTGATCCTAGGCGTGATTGCGGTTGTGTACGCTCGAAAGTACCACTCCCTAATGTCTGAGTTGAGCCGCGCATATACGGCGAGTTGTCCGGCGCGACAGTTTGTTGCGGACGTGATGTCGGGGAAGTACCAGCGGGACGAATCAGTTCCAGAGCCGTTCCTCTGGTCGCACCCATGGCGGACCGTTGGAGAAACCGCCAAAAGTGATCCGCCCCCTCAAGAATCCTAGCTTGTGTCGGAGCTTTTGAAAGCACAAGCGCGTATTCCGGCTCCATAGCAGCTCTAAATAAAAGTTCCTGTATCCCCTTCTTATTCGCCTGTCCGACCATCTGACGTGTTTTTTCAATTATACCAGCCAGTGGACCACTTCCCGGCAGAATAGATCCGTTTATTGCGTCGTTGAGGACCCCGCCAACTGTCTGCCGCTGAGACGTAACAGAGTTACCTTTACTTGCTTTAAAGGCTACATCCCCAACCCTACTTTCACTGCGCAAATCATCCAGTATTCTGTCCAGATTTTTATAATGGGAGTCGCCAAACAACTCCTTTAGAGCGCCTTCGTTAGAGTTTAAAAACCGTTTCATCCCATTAGCGGTGATCTCGTCGTTAGCTGTGCGCGGTATCATATCGGCTACGCCGCGCCGCACTTCATCCAAGAGATCGGGGTTGTCTTTTACAGCCGCTCTAAGTTCCTTGATCGACTGCGCATCTCCCTTAATCGCGTTAGCTAATACATTCGACGGTCTAGCATTTTGCGCAGTGAGCGACCCACCTGCCGTACCCTGTGCAAATAGCGCCTTTTCCGCTGCGGTTGCTTTGCGGGCGTCTTGCCAGACTTCATAGATCTTCGGCGGTAGCCCCTCGGCGGCAGCGTCATCTGTAAACTTCTGGATCTGCGCTATAATAGCTTTTTCCCTCGGGGTGATATTAGCATCCCTAGATAACGCCAAGGCGTCTGACCGTATGTCCTGGAGTGCGCCGGAGGTTATCTGTGGTTCCTTCATTAGCTGAGAAACCAGCGTCTCTACCCTTCGATCTAGTGGCAATCCGGCCTGCTTAATGTTTACGGCGCTAGCAAGTCCGTTTTGCGCTGATGTAATATCCACCGGAAAATTACGTGGAAACTTTTCCCAGATTTTAGCTTCCGCCTGGCTCATCTGGTTTTGATTCTCACCAGCGGCCTGCATCAAACGTGTGCCTAGCCCTTCCTTATTAACAGCGGGAACTGGCGAAAGTTGGTCTATTAGTTTTTCCCTAGCTTGATTCCTGAGATCTCCACGTTGTGCATATAGACGCGCAGGTTCATCGGCTGCCGATAGAGTTTTTTCTATCTGCGCCATGCCTGCGTTATTGGTTATTTCCGCCGTGGTCATCAGCGAACCTAGTTCATCGGCTGGTCGATTCTGGATGGCTAGTTCTATATCACTAGGCTTCAGCCCAGTGGTCTCCTTTAAAGCTAACGCCGCCGAACCTGCGATCTCGCTCGCCGTTGCCGGTCGAAAGATAGATCGTATACTATTCCAAATACTTGCAATCCCTTCGGGTGCAGTCCCGCCAGCTACAGCACCGATCAAAGGCACTACCGGGTTATTCGGCGCTACGTCCTCCCCTAACTGTGATCCTAGGCCCGCCGTTCCTGCGGACACTAGCCCCCGCACTCCGCCCATCAAACCCACCGGACCAAGCGCCGCCTGTGGTCCCATAAACTCACCGATTTTTCTGGCGTAACGATGCTCCGGATCGGGTGTTGCAACTAGCTGCTTCACCCCGCTTTCCAGCACATCCCAATTTGTCGGTTGCCCGGTTACTTTTCTACCAAGCGTGTGTAGCATGTTCCCGGGCGTTCCATAGTTGGCTAAGAAGCCCAACAAAGATCCGATACCCTCAGCGCTGCCCGAACCGAACTGTTTAGCCGAATCCCAAAGGTAAGAACCTAACGCGCCGCCTTGATTTTGCGACCCGTACCGGCTGTTAAACTCGTCTAGTGATAGCCTTTCAGGACTATCGGACGGAGTTATAGAACCAAGATAAGTTGCCCCGCCACCACCGCTAGAGGCAGTTGCAGCGCCGCTTCCGTATCGCTTCTCGAAGTCGTCTATTGATAATACTTCTGGTCCCGGCATTACTTCACCTCAACCATGTGGTTACCTTCTTGCCGCCACCGTTTGCCGTCGGCTGTGGTCATTACAGGATCGGGCTGTATCTCAGCCGGTGATAGATAAGTGACGCCATCTGGATCTAATTCCGCATTTGCCGCCTGCGTTCGGTAAAAGTCCCGCGCTGTATTAAACTTCGTTGCGTACTCATTATATCGGCGTTGCGCTATCCGCAGAATACCAGCGCGTAGATCAGGTGACAGGCTAGATTGCCCCGTTAGTGCCTTGTCAATCGCACCCTTCCATTGATCTGGGATTGCGGCTGAAGCAGCTACCGCTGCCTGCTCGCCTTCCCTTACAGCCATACCTGGTTCGATGGCCTGAATTGCGCCGCGTATTAGTTCTAGATCAGAAGCTGCGCTTGGATCGTTGATTGCCTTTTGTAGCGATTTAAACCCGATGTCGCTCGCTACGAAGTCCTGTATCTCAGGCTTACCAGAAAACTCTTTTCTAAGATCCATTAGGCGATCAGGTGCATTTAGTCGGCGCTGCGTCAGCTGCGCCGCTAGGCTTTCGTTGCCCTGTAATGCCTCTAGGTTTTTCTGGTAGATGCTGGCAGCGTCATTACCTGTAGTCAGAGATCCCGCCTGTAACCCCGGCGTGGCGACGGCTCCGCTTTGAGTCCCCATAGTGGCAACTCCCGACGGCGCAGCGGCCTGGTCACTAAGTCCGAATACCTGATCGATCTTTCCAGCCTGATACGGGTGCTCCGCTTTAGCCTTTAAGATAGCTAGTGCCGCGTCGTTCTTTGCCTGACGATTCTCTTTTAGTCGTTCTAGCTCTAGCTGATATTGTGCTTTCCGGTCTTCAGCCGCATTTGCTAGCCGATTTTCTAAAGCAAAGATCGACCCCGCGTTATTAAGCCCAGAGTATATCGAAGGCGACATACCAGAAGGTCGTTCGATGCTGTTTCCGGTTAACGAGCCTTGCAATACAGCCTGCGCTAGAGAGTTCTGTTTGTCTCTATAGCCCTCGGTCATGTTATGGGCAGCACCGCCGACAAGCCCGGTAATTAGACCACCGGCTAGAAGTTCGCCCATGTTGTAATCGGGCGCACCCTTTAGGATCATTGTGCCGATGTTGTTGGAGAGATCCTCAAAGCCCCGAAAAGGGCTATTCTGCTCCGCTTCTTTGTCGGCTGCTACAAGACTTTGGAAAATCGCGTCTAAATTCACGTTACCACCCTTATTAGGAACCTGGAGGCCCTGAACTAAACGGTACACCGGCTGGGGTTGAACTTCCGCCACCGCCGCCGCCTCCACCGCCGCCCGTCTTCTTTAGCTGCTGCCGCTGAATGTCTAACTGTTGCTGCTGTAGATTGGCGTTTGTCGTAACATTGAAAATGTCGCTAGCGTTTGGCTGATTATACCCAACCGGGGCAAAGCCCTGAAAGTTAGGCTGCAAGAATCCAGCCTGTCCCACCTGCGCTAGTGGGTTCAGCGCCTGAAGCTGGAACTGGTTTCCTGCGGTAACCGCAGAATTGCGAGCATTGGAGAAGATCTCGTCGTACCGTTTGTCGAGGTCCCCCATCGAATTACTGTATGCACGGGAACCAACGGGTATCCCGCGCTGCGCTAGTTGCTGATCGAGATCTTCCCTTTCTCGTGCCTTCTTTTCGTCGAAACCAGAGGTAAGCTGTTTCTCGTACGCCTTCTCATAATTAGAAAGCGGGACGCCCTCCCCACTAGTATACGCAGACCCGAAAGCACCACCGCCGAGCATCCCGCCGAGAGCTTGATTAGCCGTTACAGAATTGCCCTGGATTCCTCCGACGACATCCTGGTTCGGCTTGGAAAGTACTTGCGTAACAGTCGGCTGACCGTCAGGGCCAATGGATACATTCTGCTGCCCGAACTGATTGATCTGGTTCGGGTTGGTAAGCAGATTTCCCTGTATCTGGCCTAGGTAAGAGGTGTTAAACCCGGCGTTGATCGCATCTTGCCCGGTCTTTAGCGGCATTTCACCGTTAAAGCCGACATTGGGGTTAGTTAGACCCTGCTGATTAGCACCCGGGACCAGTGGCGTACCGCTCTGCGTCTGGCCTGCCGGAAGGCTCATACCGTTTAACTCAGAGAAGCTTCCAGACAATCCGCCGTAGTCTAAACCGGATAAACGGCCGTACTCTTGATCGGCCTGTGCCTGATTAATTCCGCCGCTTTGTACCTGGTTATTCAGGTTGCCTTGTGCCTGCGCTAGCATCTGCCTGCGCAACTCGGCCTGCGCCTGCTGTGGCGTAATCGCCCCCGACGCCACTTGCTGACTAAGCGCCTGCTGCGCTGTAACTAGATCGTTCGCCATTAGTATGCGCCCCCCTCTTCCATAAATGCTTCAAAGCCCCGGAGTTCATTAAGCTCGTCTGCCGCATCGGTGCCGACACGAGAAAAACAGACGGATAAGCGCCGCCCCTGTCCCGCCGGTGCCAGCTCCTGAATTGTGTCGCTGTCTGCGTCTACAGCGGTGCTGGCTGTGTCCACCGTTGGGGATGCGGGATCGATTAGCTCAGTCGAAATGCTTACCGAATTTTTAACGTTTCCAGCGTTTGCGACATTCCGCCCTAGAACCCGAATCATCTTCATGTCTTTGACGAGATGCGAGCCGAAATCGAAAAACGGAGTTTTCCAAGTATAAGTTAGCGCACTAGAGGCGCTGCCAGCCGAAAGATCGTAGTACCAGATCCCATAATCGCTGGAGCCAGTACCTACCATTAGGTAGCCGTCAAAAACTGCTAAAGCGCGAATAGTCGAGTTACTTGTTAAGTCCCCGTGTTTTATTCGTGACCAGGCCCCGCGCTCATAGTTCAAACAGTAAATATCTCCGATGCCGTCTCCAACATTATTCGGAAAGTAAGCAAACGGGTACGAGGTATCAGCCGTCGGCTGTATACTAGACAGAGCCTGATCTTTGATCCGGCGACTGGCGGAGTAGTACGGCGTCTGGGCCTCAGAACCTACAATCGTAGACGATAACGGAATTACACCCCGCACCGTTGTTACATACAGTTCGGTCCCTAAACGCAGATAAGGCTGGTTACGAAAAGGGAAGAAAAACTCCGGGATTCTAGACCGGGCGATCAAAGTCCAGTTAGCAGCGTCAGGGTAGTCGCCCTGAAACATCAGAACCTCGCCTTCTGAGTTAACAGCCACTAGAAAATCTTTGTTTTCCAGTCCTTGGTTAAGTGTCCAAGTCGTAACAAAAGACAGGTATCCGGAGCTTTTAAAAACAGTTCCTAGATCCAGTGCTCGGAAAGTTCCAGATATAGCATCAACGCCGCCGTACCAAAGTGTAGTGCTACTGCCTTCAACGATATAAAGGCGGTGATTGTAGCTGGTGCCTTGCACTAACAGAGCCGCCGTAGGTCCAGACGGGGCAAACGCCGCAACGTTCCCTGTCCCGAAATCGTGTACTAGCGGTGTGTCTATTCCGTTAAAAAGGAACAATCGCTTATTATGGTAGCAGGGTTGCCATTGATTGGTAGTTATAACCGCTGCGCCGGTTATGTCAGTCCCAGATACAGCGGTTGGACTATCAAGACGGTAAATCTTGTTATCCGTCGCATAAAACATTCGGGCGTTTTGCGTACCGGCTTGCGTGTAGGGGTACATCATTGCGACTTCCGCACCTGTCGAAATACTTTTAGTCGGTGCGCCAACCTGTCGGATGCCGAAATCAAAAACCCGAAAGTTATCCAGTACCCGCGCCTCAGTCATCTTGTAGTCCGCCGGTCCCGAAATCAGATTCAGGCCATCGAGTGGCGGAGGTACAAACGTTGAACTGATAGTCTGCGGTTTACTCACTTCCTAGCGGCCTCCGCTAGTACTCGGAGGTTGTTTAGGTAATCGACCAGGGCTGCTAGTCGTGCCACCTGCGTTACAAACTGAGCTTTCTTGTTCTCGTCTAGGTAGGTCTTTAGCCCCTCGGTCACACCTTTGATCTGCTCTAGCGTTTCCTCGGCCTGCTGCCGAGTGCCGGAGTCAATGACTTGTGCAACCGCCGCGGCTACCTTACCTGCCTCAATTTTGGCTACCTCAGTATCAGTGTTGAAAGCTGCTACAATCGCGTTTTTAGGCACGGTACGATCCTCCCTTGCCGTCGGCATAAATCCCTGGCGAGAGTCGAGTCCCCTTCGGCGGGTATTTGCCCGGTGTTGTCGTAGTAGCTGGCGGAGGCGTGGACATTGCCCCGCCCTTATCCCAGTCTATATCTATAGTTCCGTGGTGCTCGTTAACCGCGCCGTTCTGTAGCAGCTGGTTGGCGTACGCTATTCGCTGGTCTAGAGGCTTATTAAACCAATCTGGATCTTTTTCAGCTAAGGCTGAATAGTTTACGATGTCTTCCCCGCGAAGATCGGCAACGTCTCGGCTCTGGTTGAACTTGTTGTTGACCCAGTTTCCGCTGCTGTCTCTGCCAATGAAGTCCGCTGGCAAGCTCGTTACCTGCATCGAATCAAAGGAGCGTCCGCCCGTTGGCATCGAGTCGATCAGATTCTGCGGTATGACTACACCCTTGTCGGCAAGGTCCTTCAGCCGGTTGCCTTCGGTTTGCCACTTGTCCTGATCGCCAAAGCCGAGCTTGTCTTTGATAGGATTCCAAAGTAGCGAAGCGCCGAAAGTCGGTAGAGCTAAAGCGGCCTGTCCTATTCCGCTAATGTCTTTACCCTTAGCCGCATCCCAAAGCCCCTTTCCCTGCTCGAATCCGGTGTACGCTCCAGCGGCAATGCCTGCTGCTGTCGGTAACGCGCTTCCGCCTCCTAACCACCCTTCGGTCGGTGCGGCCTCAGCTGCTCCGCCTCCCGATCCCCAAAGGCTTGAAAGAAAACCGGGGGATTCGGCACCCGCTTCCGCAGCTACCGGTACCCCAGGGGCAGGTGCACCTGCGGTAGCAGCGCTAGCACCGGCTGCCGATGTCCCCGTAGTTCCGGCTGTAGCTGGAGTCGAAGAACCACCGCCGCCTAAAACCTTTCCCCATCCAGACCAGAAATCAGGCTTTAACGCGCTTTGCCCAAGTGTCATCGCACCAGCCGCCGCCGCAAATGGAGCGATAGTATCTAGCATCCCCGGTTGCTTCGGCGGTTCTGTATAGATAGACCCGTCGGGATTCAGCCCGTGTTGCTGGTAGTAATCAGCCTTGTACTTCGGATCTTCGTAGTAGGTGTCGGTAGGCGGGTAATACAGCAAGCCAGTCTGTTCGCCCCATTGCAGATAGTTCGGGCCTACCTGATTGCCGTAGTTCTCGGGCTTCTGTGCGCCCGGTGACTTCCCACCTAAATAAGTTACCTTGCCCATTAGAAACTAAACGTCTCCGGAATGTTCGGGTTAACAGCCGCCGGTCCATACGATCCCCCCGCTGCGGAAAGAATCTTTCCTTCGTTCAGCCGCCCGATCTCCGCTCGGATAAAACGGTCGTAATCGGCGCGAAGTCCGGCGTATTCCATTCCCCTAGCCCGCATGAAACGCCACTGAAGCCCCAGGATCATTAACTCTTCATCAAACAGGCAGAGGTCTGTATCTTTTAGAATCGAGTCATAGACATCGGTGTAGTGCGTCCAGGTGATCGTGCCATCGGATACAGTCGTACTGGTCCAGGTCGGAGCTATACGCCCCGTCTTCATCGCGTTTGTCGATGTCGGTCCAAAGGTCGTGGCCCGGTAGTATCGGCCGCCTGTAGTGATGATGTCGCCACTAGATACAGTGGTCATACCAACCCAGGCAGTAGTCGGAAGGTATCGCCAGGTAACCGTGTTGTCGGTTATGTCGGTATCTTCGGTCGTGCCAGTCGGCCCGCCGGAGCCATCCGAAGTTCCACCAGTTCTACAAACGTACAGGTTTCCGCCGTTAGTGATGTAATCCCCAGGCCCGTACAGGGTGGAACTATTCCAGGCAGTCGGTAGAATATAGGTAAGGAAAACGCCGCCGTCTTGGCCGGTGCCATACGCCATATTAGGCGGATTGGTTCCGTTCGTTGTCCCTACCGAGTGACTGTAGATATTACCGGAGCAGTTAACGTAGTCTGACGCTGAGACAGTCCCACCACTAGTCCAATGCTTAGGGCAAAGCCAGGACCGGCTAATATACTCAAAGGTTAGCGCCGCGTTTTGTGAAGCGTCCCCCGGGATCGGGTTTATCTCTAGCTGTCCGCGATTGTCGTTTGGGTTAAAGCTTCCGAACTCCCTGAAGCCTTTTCGGTTCTCGATTGTGACGTAGCCGTTAAATCGGAAGTTCCAAGACGAATCCCCCATCGGCCCTTGCATCTGCCAGCGGTTCGACTGGTCCCAGTGCGTCCGAGGCAAGGCTGAGTAATAGTCTAGCGGTAACTGGTACTGTGACCGCCCCGACTGAAGGAATATCGTGTGTTTCTTCTTTAGCTGCGACCAGCAACCAGCTTTTAAGAGTTCTCGTCCCGTCTCGTAAAACAGCTCTATAAGCTGTAATACTGATGTGTCTGTCGCACTAGCTAACGCCGTCGGAGGCGTGATCTTAGCCCCATAACAAGCGGACTGAACAAGCTGTAATACTGTTTTTGACACACAGAACCACCTTTATTTTACGGTGCTTCGTGGAAGATGATCCAGTTAAGCGTTGCCGTGTCGCTTGTTTCGCAAGCAACCGTGAAGCTAACTCCGGTGGAAATTGACTTAACGTAGTAATCGCCGGTCGTGTCAGCGTCTAAGCTTGTACGAGTCAGGAAGATTCGACTTCCGGTCGTCGCACAGGTCGTTGAGGTGACGACATCCGACGATCCGTTACAGGTGAGAGTCCCCATGCACTTGTCGCCAGCTGTCGCTTCTTGCAAAGACACGGTCTTGCCTGAAGCAGACAGGACTACGTCACCCGCCGTAGCTGTAATGTCGCCAGCGGTAGCCGTGACACCGCCTGCCGTGGCAACTAGACCAGCTGCTCCGGTAACAACGCCTGTAGATGAGACAGAAGCCTTTTCAGTCCCGTTAACCGTAACCGATAGCTTCTTAGACGTTGCAACTGGCAGAACCAGGTTACCCGTCGAGTTAACAAGTACCAGTGACTTTTCGATGTATCGCGCCAATGCCGGCGGCATACCGAGGGCAACAAGCTGATCACCTGAACTCGATACAGCTAAGGCAATCGCCGGAATCGACGTGGCGATAAAAATCAAAGTTGCAAGAACTACTCGAACTGCTTTTTTCATTGTCTTAGGCCGCCTCTGTTACGGCTTCCGGCAATGCCTGCCCCTTCCGCCGTGTTTTGTTCTTACCGTTTTCAAGCTCTTCCATACGGGCCAGAAGTGCGAAGTAGTCATCCTCCCGCTTCTTATCCAGTTCCCGAAGTTGCCTGTTTTCCTCGATTACTCGGAGCAGTTCAGCGTTATCCTGCGACGCACGGTTCCCGGCTTTTGTATCCAGATGGCGCTTAGCCCGTTCAACGAGTTCGGCACCGCCGTTACCCAAGCGGAAGATCTGAGCACTAGGCCAGGAGCCTAACTGCTCAACCGTCGCAATCCCCAGCATAGCGAGTTGGAGCTTTTCAGAATCATGAGCCGCATCCCAGTTTTCAATCAGGGTATCGCTACTGTCCTTCTGCGTCAGGAAACGCTCATACAGCGGCATAGTAGCTAGACGCTGCTCGTTGCTTAGGTCTTTGACCCACACAACGGATTCGCTGTATGGGTCATTCTTAAAGACCGCTACTTCAATTTGATCGTATACCTCCTTGCCCTCAGCAGCTGACCGCTTCGCATTGTATTTCTTTTCAAGGCGAAATTGGACGCGCTGGTGGCCTAGGTTCCCGGTAACCGCTCGAAGAATCCCACCTTGATTAGTTTCCTGCCCAATAGTCGGAATCTTAAACTCTGCCGGTGCTGGCATACGATCTACTCCTGATTAGTTTGTAATGCTGGTATTGACGCTGAGAAGAACACCCGAGCGAACTAACGACAGTGCCGCCCCGGCAGCTGCGCCAATCGTAAACAGATCATGAATCACGTCTGTTCCGTCAGTGCCGTCTCCGACCTGTCCAGCGGTGGTAGTGAGCAGCATCTGAACGTCGGCAGATGCCGAGTCCTTGACGTATGCGTACTCGTAGCCCTCGCCGCGCCAGAACCAGCCCCAGTAATTGTCGGCTAGGCCGCCGCTGGTAACGTTAATCGCCAACGGATACTGCGTACTGTCACCCTCTGCATGAGTTACGGTGTCAGCGTCCCAGGTGCCCTCTGCAAACTTAACGATGTAGCCTTCCGCTACAGCGCCATTGGCCTGCATATAGATGTAGAGTCCTGAGTCAGCCCGAACGGTATCCCCGGGGCCAAACTCCGGGGTAGTGCTTGCCGACCCAACGGTTAGGTTAATACCTACTGCTGAAGTTACTTTTCTCATTTTCCTAACCCCTGATTACGAGTCGTACATAACGCCCTGGAGCTTCGCCGCCGAACAGGTCATGTTACCCATCCAGATCGAGAGCTTTACCTTTGCGTCTTGGTTAATCGAGTGAACTTCCGGCAGCGGCTCAAAGTTCGCATCCTTATGGACGCGGATCTTTAGGAACCGGGTATTAAGGAAGTATGAGAGGTCGGTCTGTACCTGTGTCTGTCCACCGAAGTTAACACCGCCGCCATTAAAGACTGGGATGCCTTCGTAAATCAGAGTTTGATAACCGGCTTTAACAGTCATCGCCGATTCGCTTACGACGCGCTGCATTGCTTGCAAGGCGGTCTGAAGCATCTGGTAATGGGTCTGCCCAGCGTATATCAGCTTGGGTCGATCCATATTCCGGGTCAGGCTGTTAATGCAGTAATCGTAGTAAGGCCGAATCAGGGTTGCTGTGGTCGCAGCTCCGCCCGGTGCAGGCGCAGTAGAATCGGTGGTGGTCGCGAAGGTGAAATTCTTATAATAAGCACCTGCCGTAGTGTTACGGTCGATTCCGCCCACTGTGTTGGTCGGGGTCTTTGCAACAATCAGTTTCAAACCACCGATCTGTAGTCCGCTATCTGCCGTACCGTCAGAGATCAGGTCAGTCTGAAAGTTGTTATCAAAGGTGTATTCAGCAGCCTTAACTCGGGCTGTGGCGAGCTTGATTACGCCCTCTTTGCCCGCGCTCATGCGCTCTTCACGACCGTTAATTACGACCGCGATAGCAATCTGCTTCCAGTCAAATTCCGGCGAAGTCATTACCGGGTTTACAGCAGTAGAGATCTGCTGTGCGCCGAAGTAACGAGTATAGGTACTATTCTCCGCGAAGAATTGCTCCTCGAGAATCGAACGTCCGCCCGACTCCTCTTCAATCGCGTCGTACTCCTGCATTGACTTCAGGAGTGGGTTGTTATTGGTGATATTGTCTCGGGCTACGCCCTGCCGTCTGCGCTGTAGCGCGGTGACGTATTCTGATAGTCCTGGTTCGCCCACTTGGCCCATACGGCCAAGTAACTAAACCTTGGCCGCCCCTTAATGCGTGTTGTTAGACATCAACGCATCCCAAACAGCCTCGGCTGATTCCTTTACGGACTCACCGGCTTTCGCCCTGCCAATCACTGGTGCTGGAGCACCGCGACCACGAAGGGACACGGAAGCGTTGCGAACTTTTGCTGTTTCTTCTGGGGAGGTCTTAGGCCCGAGCGGTGCCTGTCCGGGGATTACCTGGCCTCGTCGGATACGGTCGAAATGGATTGCCCGTTTCGTCGCTTCCGCCCAGGAAATGCCGGGGTTGGTGTCCCGCTCGTACTGGACTAAGGGTGCTAGCCCTTTTTGCCGCTCGTCGTCGTGAAGCTCCGGATACAGGTATGAGCCTGTAATCGGGTCCTTTGACTGTCGAACGGAGTCAACGTCCATCTGTGCTTGCTGCGTCGCAGAATACTGCGATTGCTGCGCAAGGGTGCGCTGGACGCCTTGCGCCACCATGTGCTGGATTTGTTCCGGCGTCAATGCTGTACTAGGCTGAGACGGCGCCTGCGATACGTGCCCGCTTAGGTACTTATTGATCTCTTCAAGCGGTGCTCCGGTCTTCTTGATTAGATCAGCAACAGCCTTCGGCGCGTTAGTTACGGCCTCGTGCCAAGTGCCAAACATCTCTGCTACGGCTTGGGATTCTGTAACACCGCGTTTATGTAGGATCGGCGCATAGTGACTGATTATCCGATCTAGTTCTGCATACTTCCGTTGTTGCGGTAGTAGTTCCTGAATAACCTTTGTTACCCCGGCTTCCTTATCCTGAAACCATTTAAGCGCCTGCTTCTGAACTACAGGGTCCTGCTTTTCAAACCATTCTTTGTCTTCTGCCGGCCACTTTGACGGGGGTGGTAGCTTAGCCGGTGCTGCCGGTTGAGCTTGTACAGCTTCAGGCTTCCGCCCTAAGTCTAGCTCTTTCGCCTCGACCGTTTGCCGTTTCTTCCCCTTTTTGGCGTTTGCGAGAGCGCGTCCAGCTTCAGACGGATCGATAGAGGTGTCCTTTCTAGCTGCCTTCGGCTCATCGTCGCTTTCTTCTCCAGACTCAGGAGATCCTTCCAGTTCCGCAAGAACCGCCGCCATCGACTCATCCATCGACTCTGATTGCGGTGGTTGAGCGTCCTGAACATCCTCATCACTCAAGGATGTTTCCGTCGTCATCTCTAATTCGTCGGTCATAGTTGTAGTGCTCCAAATTGTGGTCCATTAATCGGCAGCGTTCGCGGTCTAACTCGGTTAGGTGTGGACTCATGCCATCTCGGATCTCGTAGTAAGTCCGCTCGGAATCTTCCTCTAGGCGTTTCTTGTAGGCTTCGGTCTGGTAAGGGCTTTCGCTCTTCGCCACGTAATTAACCTCATTGCCGATCTCAATAACTCCAGCCCGTTTATAGTGCCGTCTCAGCTCAGTCTTAGATGTGTAGATTTGCCCGTTGACCATCGACTTAATACCGCGTCCGAAGTTCACTTCGTCGGTGATCACGCCGTGCGTCTCTTCTTTCCGCTTCTTTTCGACCGGAACCATTTTCGTTCCGTTCCAAGTCATCTTGCCGCGAAATCCCTCGCTCATTGCTCTATAGCCTCCTGAGTGAATTTGACGCCTTGTCGAATCATCTCGCCTAAATCTTCCGTCGCTCGTATGTCCCGCCCCGGAAGTGAAAAACCGCACAAGGGACAACCAACGAGATCTTGATCTATCGGCCGTTGAAGCCTGCCGACTTCGCAGCATGGGCAGACCTGCGCCATGTACAGCGCCAACAGTTCGCGCGTCTTTCTCACCGCTTGCCGTCCTTAATTACGTACAGTTCCTTCCGTCTGGCCTCGGGCGAGTTTGCCCATTCGACAGCGGCCCTAGTGGTGTCTCTTATCGTTTGATAGCTGCTCCAAACGTCGTAAGAATCGAGTGGCTTTGGTTTTGTGTCGCTCGGAGTCAGCCGTATAATCAGCTTGTCCCAGTCCATCACTTTGTCCCCCCTTGTATTGTCGGCTTGAAGTTAACGGTAAGCGGTGCGGCTGCCTCTTTTGTCGGCCCCTGCATTTTCTTCATCGCAATGTCGCCAATAACCTTCATCTTCTGAGCTTCAGCTGAATCTACAGCTTTCTTTTCCTCTAGCTGCGCCTCCATCTGGGCTTTGATTACTGCCGTCTGTGCTTCGACTGCTGCCAACTGCTGCTGATTCTGTGCGTCTTGCTGCTCTAGCTGCATCTTGTGTTGGGTCTGTCGGGCCTCCAACTCGGCTTCGATCTGAGCCTTTTGCAGTGCTAACTGAACGTCTGATTGCGCCTTCATCTGGGCTATCTGCATCTGCATCTGCGCCTTCTGCTGCTCAATCTGCATTTGCGCCTGCGCCTTCACCATCGCCGGGTCTGGTGCTGGCTGTTGCGGCTGCATAGCCTGTTGCATCGCCTTTTGAAGCGACGCCTCTAGCTGCTTACCTTGCTGTAAGCCTCGGACAACCAGAAGAACGGCTTCCATAGCTACAGGCACGTAGGCCGGGTTGGCCTGCGCCGCTTGTGCTATCGTGTTAATGCCCTCAAAGAGCGATTTAGCTAGGTAGTTCCGCTGCTCGATCTCAGCGTTTTGATTCATCGTGATCGTCGAATCAGTTTCGATGTCGATCGTGATCATTCGCTGGTCATCATCCCTCAGAAGCTGTAGTACCTGTGGCCACTTCTGCTGTTCCTCCGGCTTCATCAGATGAAAGCCCATGATGGTAAACAGCTTCTTTTCCGGGAATAGCTTCAGGGCTAGGTCGATCATCATCTCGATCGAATCGCGCACTAGGCGTTGAAACTCACGCTGAATTGCGGAGAATCTAAGGGATAGGAATTTGCCCTTTAGCTGCTGCGCTGCCGCCGTTTCGTTCGGGTCTGTAACCCCTCGAAGAATATCGGGTACGCCATAAGCCTCGTTGAACTTGTCCTCGTAGACCTTGATGATGTTCGTAAGCTCTGTTACGGCCTGCGCATACTCAGCAGTTGGGAAGAATTTAAGAATATTCTCTAACCCGCCATCCTTAACTAGCTGGTCAAAGTTCTTAATCAGCAACCATTCCGCCTCATCCGTATCGTTCAGAAGGGCGTCTAGTTCGGCTACGCTACCATCCCCGACACCCCGACGCCTAATAGCTCTGATCAGCTGCCGTAGGCGCTTGGCCATGCTGTGCATCTGCAAAATCATCGGCTGAAGTTGCGTATGCGGAGGCACTGGGAAAAGAGAGTCTGGGCCTACGGTGCCGAGAATGAAGGCCGGACAAGGGAAGAAATCCCTAAGCCCATACGGATCTTCAACGTCGTCTAGCCATTCATTATGACCTTCCGCCAGCCAGTACACTCGCTTTTTTCGCTTGTCCCATATCTCCCAGATCTTGGCGTAGGTAGCGGCAGTATCGGACTTTTTCTGTCGGTCCTCGTCGGTTTCTCCAAGCGGTGTATATGTAAGCTCGCCCGATATAACCTCGTTTTCTTTGTCAAAGCGTTCGGCTACGTCCTGCCGAGTCATGACGTAGTTAAACGCCATCCAGTCTATTTCCTCCGGCGTCCGAGCGTTCGGAGTATGCCGTATATCAGAGTAGTGAACAGGCTCTATCGTAACCTTGACGTACTCGACCTCTTCTACCTCTTGGACTTTGTAGAAACCTGTTTCGTCGGACTCCACATCTTCCCCTAACTCTTCGCCCTCGCTCGGGGTAAAAGCCGTCCGAACGGAGTTTTTCTTGATCTTCCCCTCAAACCGGATGCGCGGGGTAGCCTTGTCGGCAAATAGGAACGTATCTCGAACCGAATAAAATACCCGGTCAAACGGGTTGCAGCGTATTGGGTACTTGCCGAGACGCTCCGCACCCAAGGAGCATAGACGGCCCAGTTCGTCTGGTAAGTCGCTGAATGCCTTCTCTGTGATTACTACAGGGGTACGACTATAAATAGCCGGTTGTACTGTGC
>JACCDG010058159.1_pt1 | contig 15682 bp, 15 predicted proteins | sample 7442471 | NCBI WGS metagenome assembly JACCDG01 (sample SAMN15323444, study PRJNA562643) | freshwater metagenome | isolation source: river surface water | place: USA:Blue River Watershed | collected 2017-08-17 | reverse complement strand
AAGGTGGCGTGGGCGACGATCATCCCGAAGTAACCGATGTTGAAACCAGCCGGCGAGAGGAAGTTGCTATAGGTATTGCTGAAGGCAACGCCAGTGACGATGCCAGGAAGCGCGATCGGCAGGACCACGAGGAGATTGACGGTGCTTCTACCGAAGAACTCGAATCCCTTCATCGCAAAGGCGACCAATGTCCCCAGTATCGATGCAATCACCATCGCACCCGTCGCGACCAGGACCGAGTTCCAAAGTGCTGCTCGGATCGGTGCGTAATCACTGGCGAAGATCCACCACTTGGTCGAGAAGTTCTCGATCGGCCATCCAGAGATCTGCGATTCGTTGAAGGAGTTCAAGATCAAGACGAATAACGGGATATACATGAAGGCGAGCACGATGGCCACGATGAGGATCAGAAAGGCCTTCGTTGCGCGAGAGAGTCTTAGCATCGCTACATCCTCTCCAAAGACCCAGTTCGACGAGCGACCATCAGATAGATGACAACGAATGCGATAGGGATCATCGAGAAGGCTGCTGCTACTGGTGGATTGAGATTGATGTTCGCGGCAATCAGGCTTCCAATCATCTGTGTGGCCCCACCTGTGAATCGTGCCGCGAGGTAGTCACCAAGACTCAATGAGAAGGTGAAGACCGAACCAGCGATGATCGCTGGGATGATCAAAGGAATCACGACGCGATAGATGGTCATGAAGCCACGTGCACCAAGATCACTCGATGCATCAAAGAGATTATGTGGGATCTGGCGGATCGCGGTGAAGACCGGAAGCGCCATATAAGGAAACCAGAGATAGGTGAGCGTGAGGATCACGATCGGGACCGAGAAGCCCGGACCTTTGATCCCAAAGGGAGCCATCGCCCAGTTGAAGAAGCCTTCTTCAGTGAAGACGAGACGCATGGCAATGATCTTGACGAGGTAACCGGCCCAAAGCGGCAGGGTGATCGCGACCGCCAAGAGATTTCGAATCCAAGGACGCGCGATCTTGGCCATGTAGAGGCCAAGTGGGACAGCGAAGAGGATACAAAGGAACGTCACCGCCAAGGCGATGAAGAGCGTCCGTAGAGAAGTGGAGAGATAGGCGGGCACGGTGAAGACATCGATGAAGTTATCGAGCGTGAATCCCGGTCTTACAAGTGACGAGAATGGATCGACGTACCAGAAGGCCGTGATCAAAAGTAGGAAGAGCGAGACGATGTAGACACCGATGATCCAGGTCATAGGAAGTGCGAGAAGTCCGATCAGACGGATCCGAGGATTGCGTAGCAAGAAGGATGAGATTGGTCTGCTCTTCGTACCAGTCGCCATCGTCATCCTTTGATGAGGTAATTACGTTGGATCTGTGGGGGCCGATCACTCGGCCCCCACAGGATCGTTATCAACCTTTGACCGTCAACCAAGCATTGGTCCACTCCTGGAAGCTTGTGCACTTCACATCGGTGCGACCATCGACGCAGGTTTCGATCGGAGTAGTCCAAGGCCAGACTCGCTTGAAGAACTCCTCATCCTCTGCTGCGAACTCGTCGCAGTGAGCTTGTGCCTTTGCGCTCGTTGCGCAGAAGGCGATGTTCGCTGGCGCCATACCGAAGTTCATAGCAATCGCGCCGTTGACATCTGCTCGGCTGGTGTAATCCATCCAGGCATAGGCACAGTTGATGTTCTTGGTAGTGGAGCTCACGAGCCAGGAGTCATACCAACCTGTCGATCCTTCGACCGGCAGTGTGGTCTTGAGATTCTCCTTGGCAGCGAACTTCCTCAAGATCTCCCATGAAGTTCCGACGACGGTGTTACCACCGACGAAGGAGGTGATCTGAGCGACTGGATCTGACCAGTACTCACCGATGATCTTGTTCTGCTGCTTGAGCAGATCGATCGCAGCAGCGAGTTGATCCTGATCGAGTGCGTATGGGTTCTTGATGCCCAATTCAGGCTTGTGATACATCAAGTAGACAGCAGCGTCTGCGATGTAGATCGGTGCGTCGTAGGCAGTGATCTTGCCCGCATATGGGCTGTCACTCTCCCAGACCACGTCCCAACTCTCAGGAGCACCACCGGTGACATCAGAGTTGTACTGCAACAGGTTCGCGCCACGGCCGATCGGCACACCATATGGCTTGCCGTTGACGGTGTCATAGACATTGCCCTTCATTCCGGCTGCGATCTCGCCGCCGAAGTTCGGGATCAAGTCGATGTTGAGTGGCTTGACATCGCCACCGACGATGAGGCGAAGTGCCGCATCACCAGAGGCCGAGACGATGTCGTATTGACCGGTACGCATCAAAGTCACCATCTCATCGCTTGTACCTGCGACACGTGGATTGACCTTGCAACCAGTTTGGGCTGTGAATTCATCAGTCCAAGCGGGCTCGACGAAACCGGACCAGTTGACGATATTGAGCTCGCCCTCAAACTCACCCATTGCTTCGTGCATTGGGATATCGGGCACTTCGATGCTCACACCGCCGCTCTCATCTCCGCCAGATGAACATCCCCCGATGATCAACACGGAAACGGAGAGCAAGCTGAGAATCGCTAACTTCTTCCCCTTCATTATCTTCCTATTCCCTGACCGAAGTCAGATCTAGACGGATATCTGAGAAGCATGGCTCTTGCGCCATACCGCCAGTACCCGATCACCTGTCGCAAAACGAACATTCTGCGACGGTAATTCTTGGTTGAGCGTGGTCACGCTGATTCGCGCACCCGCATCGGCTTCAATGATGAAGATGGTGTTCGCCCCTAGATAGGCGACCTCGGTCAGCAGACCTACGAGGGCACTCTCTTCACCAGAAGGTTTGTATGAATCCGGTTCGATTCGAATCCGCTCTGGTCGAATGCTGATCGACGTGCCACCACCACCGACCGCACGCGAAGCCTCGCCCTCCAGGATGTTGGAGACTCCAAGGAAGCCTGCGACGAAACGCGTGGCTGGATGCTCATAGACCTCTTCTGGTGTTCCAACTTGTTCGATGCGCCCTTCGTTGAAGACCACGATGCGATCGCTCATCCGCATCGCCTCTTCTTGATCATGAGTGACGAAGATGAAGGTGATGCCTGCCTCTCGTTGGATGCGCTTGAGTTCGATCTGCATCTCTTCGCGCAACTGTCGGTCGAGCGCACCGAGTGGCTCATCAAGAAGGAGTACCTTCGGGCGGAGGACGAGTGCACGAGCGAGTGCGATGCGCTGCCTCTGTCCACCAGAGAGTTGATGCGGAAGGCGATCTGCGACGTGAGCCAGTTTCACCGAAGTGATCGCCTCTAGGGCTTGTCTTGCTCGCTCTGCTTTAGCGACTTTCCTAGTACGCAACCCATATTCGACGTTCTCTTGGATCGTCATATGTGGAAAGAGTGCGTAATCCTGGAAGACGGTATTCACATCTCGATCGAAGGGCGGCAGATGTGTGATCTCCTCGTCACCGAGTGTGATGACACCTTCATCAGGGCCCTCGAACCCAGCGATCATGCGAAGGACCGTTGTCTTACCGGAGCCAGAAGGACCAAGGAGTGTGATGAACTCTCCGGATTCGATATCGAGAGTGATCCCAGCGACGGCGGTAACTGAACCGAAAGTCTTCCGGAGACCTCGAACCTGAATCAGCGCCACTTATGCGCTCCTGACTGGCTCATGAAGGGAAACAATAGGGGCAGGCTTGGTCAAAATGAATGAACGGGAAGATCAATTTTGGGGAGGAACCTGCAAACCTCAATGCCAACTCAAGACTTTTTGGCGAGTTTCCGCTTTCCGATCACTTGCCCGGCGAAGACCAGGGCGAGGGCGATAACGAACATCAGCGTGCCGATGACATTGGCCTGCGGTGGTACACCTCGAAGCGAAGCGGTCCAGACATACTCCGGGAAGGTGTTGACGGTTCCAGAGTTGAAGTTGGTGATGATGAAGTCATCGAAGGAGAGCGCGAAAGCTAAGAGTGCGGCAGCTCCGATACCGGGCGCAACGAGTGGAAACGTCACTCTTCGGAATGTCTCCCACTCATTGGCGTAGAGATCCCTAGCAGCCTCTTCGAGTTTGGGATCAAGACTCGCAACGCGAGCCTTCACCGTGACGACGACGAAGGAGATGCAGAACATGATGTGCGCGATAGTGACCGCCACAAGGCCTGCACCGACGCTGATATTGATGAACATAGAGAGGAGTGAAGCGCCGAGAACGACTTCTGGGGTTGCCATCGGAAGGAAGATGAGGAGATTGGTCGTACTTCTTCCCTTGAAGTTGTAACGCCCCAACGCGAAGGCGATCATCGTGCCTAATACTGTGGCGATGATCGTCGAGGTGATTCCCACTTTGAAGGAGTTACCGAGGGATTCGCAGATACCAATCGGCTCACATGGGTTGAGCCACGCTTCGAGGGTGAAGCCACGCCAGACGATGTTGCGCTTATCCGCGTCGTTGAAGGAGAAGGCGATGGTGTAGAAGATCGGAAGCAGGATATAGAGGATCGCAATCGCTGCATAGATACGGATGAGATTTTTCGAGAACCAGCGGCTCATACCAGCTCATCCGTTCCGGCTCTTCGAATGTAGATGACGACCAGGACCAAGATCGTTGCCATGAGGATGAAGGAGAGTGAAGCGGCGGTCGGATAATCAACGACGCGGAAGAAGCGTGAGTTGATCACATTGCCGATCATGTAATTGTCCGGGCTCCCCAAGAGCTGGGCATTGATGTAATCACCGGAGGCCGGGATGAAGGTGAGGAGGGTGCCGGCTACCACTCCTGGCATCGAGAGTGGCAGCGTCACCTTGCGGAAGGTCGTCGCACCGTTTGCGTAGAGATCGCCGGATGCCTCAAGGAGTCGGTAATCGATCCGATCCAGTGATGCGTAGATCGGCAAGGTCATGAAGGGGAGGAAGTTGTAGGTCAATCCCATGATCACGGAGAAGGCGGTCGCAGTGATCGTCGCATCGGGTGGCAGGATGCCAAGGAATTGAAGCGTCGAGACGACTGGGCCCTCAGCGCCAAGGATCTGTTTCCACGCCAAAGTCCTGAGTAAGAATGAAGTGAAGAATGGCGCCACGACCATGAGCAACATGAAGTTGCGCCATGCTCCGGCGCGAAAGGCCATCGCGTATGCGAGCGGATAGGCGATGGCAAGAGCCAAGAAAGTGGCGAGCAATGCATAGACGAAGGAGCGATAGAACTGCTCTTGATTGTCGACGAAGGCGTCGATGAAGTTCATGAAGCGGAATGTCTGGACGAACTCGCCAGTTTCGAAGGTGGGTGCCGGTGTCTTCGTCGATGTCTCAGCGAGATTGATCAGTGGATAGACGAAGAAGATGATGAGCCAGAGAAGACCTGGTGCGAGAAGTAGATATGCGGTCTTCTTGCCTCGCTTCTTCGGTGCATGTGTCTGCTCTGCAGCACCTACATGCGCCATAGCCATACCGAGACCTACTTCGAGGAGCCGTCAGCAGCGGCATCGAGAGCGAAGGTGAACTTCGGCTCCCACGTGAGCGTCACTGGATCACCTTTGACGAGATCCGGAGCACCACCATCGTTCTGCTCGAAGACCACCAATTCTTGCTTCCATGGCATCTCAACGAGGTATTGCGTGCTCACTCCGGTGAAAGAGATGTCGGTGATCTTGCCGCCAGTCAAGACATTCCCAGAGACGCTATCGCCGGGATCATGAAGATTGAACTTCTCAGGTCTGATGCCGACCTTGAGCGATTTACCCGTTGCGTTGTTGCGCGACTTCGGGAAGGTGATCCGGGTGCCATGGATGTTCGCAACGATGTTGGCGCCATCGCTCGATTCCACTTCCCCATCGATAAAATTCGACTGTCCGAGGAAGTTGGCTACGAAGACCGTCTTGGGATTCTCGTAGAGGTCGGCGGGAGAGCCCATCTGTTCGATCCGACCCTTGTTCATCACTGCGACGGTATCGGCCATGGTCATCGCCTCTTCTTGATCGTGCGTGACGTGGACGAAGGTGATACCGACCTCAGTCTGGATCCATTTCAATTCGATCTGCATCTGACGTCGTAATTTGAGATCGAGCGCGCCGAGCGGTTCATCGAGAAGAAGGAGCGCAGGGCGATTGACGACAGCGCGTGCGAGCGCAATGCGTTGCTGTTGACCGCCCGAGAGTTGACTCGGCTTTCGCCCCTTGAGATGGCTCAGTTCGACGAGGTCGAGGACCTTCATCACTGCCTCGTCGACATCCTTGATTCCGCGTCTACGAAGACCGAAGGCGACATTCTCAAAGATGGTCAGATGGGGAAAGAGCGCATAGTTCTGAAAGACCGTGTTGACCGGACGCTCGTAGGGTTTGGTGTAGGTGATGTCGAGATCGCCGACCGAGATCTTTCCCGAGGTCGGCTCCTCCAACCCCGCAATCATTCGCAGAGTCGTCGTCTTGCCACACCCCGAAGGTCCTAAAAGCGCGAAGAAGGATCCTTTGGGGATCGTCAGCGAGAGGTCATCGACTGCTACGAAGTCACCGAACGACTTGGTCACATGAGAAAGTACGAGGTCGCCGTGTACTTTCTTGATCTCACTCACTGCGTGATATCACTCTCCAGAGTCGATCGCCTTGATCAGGCGCCGATTGCCTCTTGGAAGGCGGCCGAGAAGTTGAACTCCTCCTCCGCTTCGAGGCCACGGAAGACCTGAACCTTCGAGAGTGTCGCGTCATCAGGGAAGATGAAAGGACTCGATGCCAATTCTGGATCGATCTTCTCCATCTCAGCCTGCGCACCCTTGACTGGGCAGATGTAGTTGACCCATGCAGCGACCTCAGCAGCAATCGCTGGGTCGTAGTAATGATTCATGAGGGCTTCAGAGTTCGCTTTGTTCGCCGAGGTCGAAGCGATCAACATGTTGTCGCTCCAGAGAGTTCCACCTGATTCTGGGATCGCAAATCCATAGTTCTGACCGGAGAGGTTCTCGGAGAACATATCTCCGCTCCACCCGATAGCGGCAACAGCATCGCCATTGGCCATATCCTCAAGGTAATCGTTGCCCTTGACCTGACGGATGAAGCCATCAGCGATCATCTTCTTGAAATAGTCGATCGCATTCATGAATTGGTCCTCAGTGAATGGCTGCGAGATGTCGACACCTTGGTACTGAAGGATGATGCCCATCGTGTCACGCATCTCGGAGAGTACGACGACACGACCCTTGTTTGCGGGGCTGAAGAGCTGTTCGATCGTGGTGACATCCTGCTTGATCACATTCTTGTTCCAGCAGAAACCTGCGAAGCCTGACTGCCAGGTCAATGAGTAGTTACGACCTGGATCAAAGGAGACATTCGCAAGGGTGTCGAGGATATTGCCCTTATTCGGGATATTCGCCGCATCGAGTTCGCGCGCATATCCAAGGCGGATCCATCGAGCAGCCATCCAGTCGGTTGGTGTGACGATGTCATATCCGATGTCATTGCCAGCCTTGAGATTCTCTTGCACTTTGCCGTAGAACTCATCGTTATCGTTGTAATCGACGAGGTAATCGACGGCGATGCCGGTGGCGGCGGTGAACTTGTCGAGCGATGGATAGGTGCGCTTGCCATCGACTTTCTTTTGATCGAGATATGCAGTCCAGTTTGCCCAACGAACAGTGCCGCCGACATCCTCGGGGAAAGTCGTTGTCGCTGCCTCTTCAGTGTCTCCACCGCATGAGGCAAGGAGTGCAACGCCTGCGACGCCACCAGTTGCAGCAAGGAAGCCACGGCGTGACATCTGCGCACGAATCAAGGATCGTGTCGTCGGATCGGATGGAAGGGAGCGATTTACTTTCTCAGTCATGTGTCGATGACTCTCTCTTCGGGGTCCTTGTGGACCAGACTGGCTGAACAGACTCGGACACTTTAGTGGGTGAAGCCTCGGGTTTTAAGGCTTCACCCGCTGAGAATCTTCGACTTTAGGCGTTGAGGTTGGTCATCACATGCTTGATGCGGGTGTACTCCTCGAAGCCATAGCCAGAGAGATCCTTGCCATAACCGGAGTGCTTGAAACCGCCATGCGGCATCTCGGCGACCATCGGGATGTGGGTATTGATCCAGACCACACCGAAGTCGAATGCCTTCGACATCCTCATCGCACGACCGTGATCCTTGGTCCAGACGCTGGAAGCGAGACCGTACTCGACGCCGTTTGCCATCCGTACCGCCTCGGCCTCATCCTGGAATTTCTGGATGGTGATGACAGGAGCGAAGATCTCAGTCTGGATCATCTCATCGCTTTGCTTGAGGTCGGCGACGACGGTCGGAGTCCAGAAGTAGCCGGGGCGATCCAACTTCTTGCCACCGGTCGTAACACGAGCGTGTGATGGGGTGCGATCAAGGAATCCTTGGACCCGTGCGAGCTGGTTTGCATTGTTGACCGGACCGACGAGGACATCCTCATTCGGCATACCGACCTTGATGTTGTTCTTCGCCTGCTCGGTAAGGAGCGTCACCACATCCTCATAGGCGCTCGCCTCGACGATGACGCGGGTCGCTGCGGTGCAATCCTGGCCAGCGTTGAAGTATCCGGCGACGGCGATCCACTCGCAGGCAGCCTCGATATCCGCATCATCGAAGATGACGACAGGTGCTTTACCACCAAGTTCGAGGTGGACGCGCTTGAGATCCTTCGATGCCTGGTTTGCAACCTCCATGCCGGCGCGCACTGAACCTGTGATCGAGACGAACTGTGGTGTCTCGTGATCGACAAGGAGTCGCCCAGTCTCACGTCCACCTACGACGACATTCATCACACCTTCGGGAAGGAATTCCTGCATCAACTCCGCCATCCATACGGTGGAGACCGGAGTGGTATCGCTTGGCTTGAGGACGACGGTGTTACCCGCTGCGATTGCAGGAGCCCACTTCCAAACGGCCATCATCATCGGGTAGTTCCAAGGGGTGACTTGAGCACAGACGCCGATCGGCTCACGTCGGATGAAAGAGGTATGACCCTTCGAGTACTCAGCCGCGGATCGCCCTTCCAAGTGTCTCGCTGCACCTGCGAAGAATCGGATCTGATCGAGCATCGGACCCATCTCTTCGGCACGAGTCACAGCGATCGGCTTGCCGGTGTTCTCCGACTCAATCGCGATCAACTCTTCACTTCGCTCCTCGATGGCATCTGCGATCTTGTTGATCGCCTTCTGTCGCTCACCCGGAGTCGAATCTCGCCATCCTTCAAATGCGGTCGCAGCCGCCTTCATCGCTGCGTCGACATCAGCAGCGTTCGATTGCGGCGCCGATGCGAAGACCTCTCCTGTAGATGGATTGATGAGGTCATATGTCTCGGATGACTTTGATGCGACGGACTTGCCGCCAATGAAGTTATTGAGAGTTTTCATGCGGCGAGATTACTCTCTTCCCTATGGCAGGCAACCCCTACGAGAAGCGCGCTACCCCGATCAAGCGCCTTCCCCATAAGGAGAGCCATGACCGTAAGGATCTAATTGAGATCCTGAACCGCTCCCGGATCGCTCATGTCGCGATCGACGATGGCGGACCGATCATCCTGCCGGTGGCGGTTGCACCGTGGCGAGATGGCGACGAACTCCTCCTCCATGGATCTGCCGCTTCACGTCTCTTCAGAAGACTTGCAGAGGGTGCGCCTGCTTGTATTTCCCTGACTATCTTGGAGGGATTAGTCCTGGCTAGGAGCGCCTTCGAATCATCGATGAACTACAAATCCCTCATCGCCTTTGGAGTCGGACGCACATTGTCGGGAGATGAGAAGGTAGAGGCACTTCTGGCACTGACCGAGCATCTCTTCCCGGAGAGAACTTCGGAGTTACGTGATTCGACGGAGAAGGAGTTGAAGGCGACGACGATCATCGCCTTGCCGCTCGATGATTACACGGTGAAGGTCTCGGATAAGGAACCCGAAGATCCAGAGAGCGACCTAGGAGAGCGAGTCTGGGCTGGAGTCGTTCCTGTGGCTCAAGTTCTTGGGAAGCCGATCCCCGCTTCGAATCTCGATCCTTCGATCCCGACTCCTGGATATATTGATCGCTGGCATTAGTTACCTAACCGCTCGCTTGCTGCTAACTGGCCACATGCGCCATCGATCTCTCGCCCTCGCGTATCCCTTACGGTCACTGGGACTCCGTAACTCTCAAGCGTCTTGACGAAAGCGCGTTCATCTTCAGGTCTCGAGGCGGTCCACTTCGAGCCCGGTGTCGGATTGAGCGGGATGAGATTGACGTGAGCATGTCGATTCTTGAGAAGTTTCCCTAAGAGGTCAGCACGCCATGCTTGATCGTTGATGTCGCGGATCAAGGCATATTCGATCGAATACCTGCGCCCGGTCGCATCTGCATATTTATCCGCTGCCGCGAGGACTTCGCCAACTTTCCAGCGTGAATTGATCGGCACCAAAGTATCTCGCAATTCATCATCGGGCGTATGCAGTGAGACCGCAAGGCGAACCTGCAACCCCTCCTCCTTCAACTTCTCGATGCCATTGACCAATCCGACGGTCGATATCGTGATCGAGCGCGCTCCTATTCCGAGACCATCAGGTTGCGCAGTCACCAGGTTTCGAACTGATCTCATCACGGCGTTGTAGTTGGCAAGTGGCTCTCCCATGCCCATGAAGACCACATTCGAAAGTCGAGTGGCTCCACCGGGCAATTCACCTTCGGCACATGCGCGAGCAGCCGCGACCAGTTGCGCAGTGATCTCGCCAGCGGTGAGATTGCGAGTAAGGCCAGCTTGTCCGGTCGCACAGAATGGACAGTTCATCCCACATCCTGCTTGCGAGGAGATACAGATGGTAGTTCGCTCGGGATAGCGCATCAAGACGCTCTCCACCAAGACGCCATCGTGAAGTCGCCAGAGATCCTTACGGGTCAGACCGTCATCACATGTGATGGATCGAACGAGTGTGATCAAGGTCGGGAGGAACTCTTCTCGCACTGTTTCGCGTAGGTCCTTTGGGAAGTCACTCCAACTGGAAGGATCGTCGTTGTAGTGCGTGAAGTAGTGCGTGGAGATCTGATTGACACGGAAGGTCGGGATGCCGAGCTCCTTCGCCCTTTCCTTGCGTTCCTCGATCGTCATATCTGCGAGATGACGCGGAGTCTTCGCCTTCGGCTTGGGTGCGTCGAATACGAGTTTGATCTCACTCACGAGAGAGTCTTCGTCAGTTCAAGGAAGATCCAAAGCGCAGGCGCGGTGAGTGTGGCAGAGTCGATCCGGTCGAACATCCCGCCGTGTCCTGGCAAGAAGGAACTCATATCTTTGATCCCGAAATCTCGCTTCAATGCGCTCTCGATGAGATCACCGAAAGTCGCAGCAAAGACGCCGACAAGACCGGCGCAGAGACCGAGCCACCAAGGCTTCTCTAGAAGCGCATCGAAGGCGTATGCGCTGACCGCGGCGGTAGCAATGAGGCCGCCGGCGAAACCTTCCCATGACTTCTTTGGTGAGAGCTTTGGCGCCATCCGATGCTTACCGATCAATACTCCGGTGAGATAGGCGAAGGTGTCATTGAAGGCGACGATGATCACAAGCATCGAGACCAGGGCAAAACCATCGCTATCTGACGCTAAGAGGACGATGAATGAGGGCAGCACGCCGAGATAGAGAAGTGTGAACGCAGTCTCAGCGGAGCGTTTGGCGAATCCTTCTGAACCTTGCCCAAGGACCAAGATGAGATTGGCTATGAGTGCAAGCGTCGAGGCGATCACGATTCCCTGCGTGCCAGAGAACCAGGCCGTGAGCATGATGGTCGCGTTTGAGATCATGATCGCCCAGTGATGGAGCGCGACCCCAGTGCGCGTGTAGGCGGTGATCAATTCATGAGTTGCAATGGCAAAGGCAAGGATGACCACCAGTGAGAAGAGGAAGGGAGCGAAGGCGAGAGTCGAGAAGATGATGGCAAGGAGGACGAGTGCGATCAGGATCGAGGTGACCAACTGCCTTCCAGCACGTTTGTTGATCGCTTCGTTGATCGCGTGAAGGTCAGACATGGGTTGGCTTCTCGCGTCGTCCCTAGACTTCGAGAAGTTCCGCCTCTTTATGCTTCAAGATCTCATCGATCTTGGCAACATGGTCAGAGGTCGCCTTCTCCATATCCTTCTCGGCGCGAGCAAGGTCATCCTTACCGATTAGACCGTCCTTCTCCATCTTCTCCATCGCCTCTTTGGCATTACGACGAATGTTGCGAAGTGAGACCTTGGAGTCCTCTGCCTTTCCGCGAGCGACCTTGATGTACTCCTTGCGTCGCTCCTCTGTCAGTTGCGGGAAGTTCACTCGGATCACGCCACCATCATTTCCGGGATTGACGCCGAGATCAGAGTCACGGATCGCCTTCTCGATATTTGCCATCGCACCCTTATCGAAGGGACTGACCAAAGCGGTTCGTGCCTCAGGTACTTGTACTGAGGCAAGTTGTGAGAGGGGGGTGAGGGTGCCGTAATAGTCGACCATGATCTTTGCGAACATCGCCGGATGAGCACGACCGGTGCGGATCGCCGCGAAGTCCTCTTTCGCGACCTCGACAGCCTTGCCCATCTTCGTCGTCATATCCGTAAGGACTGACTGTAACTCTGACATCTCTTCCTCTTCTCTGAAGTGCTTTCCAAAAGCCCAAATCTCTGAGCCAAAGACTAGTTGACCAATGTGCCGATCTTCTCGCCTCGGACAGCCTTGGCGATATTGCCCTTCTGCATCAGATCGAAGACGATGATCGGAAGTTTGTTCTCGCGGCAGAGGCTGAAGGCTGCGGCATCAGCGACAGCGAGCGACTTGGAGAGGACCTCGTCATATGTGATGGTCTCGTACTTCTTCGCATCCTTGTCCTTACGAGGATCCGCGGAATAGACGCCATCGACACCACTCTTCGCGAGCAAAAGTGCATCCACGCCGATCTCAAGTGCGCGTTGAGCTGCGACGGTATCGGTGGTGAAGAAGGGCATTCCTGCTCCGGCGCCGAAGATCACGACTCGACCTTTCTCAAGGTGTCGGATGGAGCGACGAGGGATGTAGGGCTCTGCGACCTGACCCATGGTGATCGCAGTCTGCACCCGGGTATCGATCCCCTTCTTCTCGAGGAAGTCTTGTAAGGCTAGACAATTCATCACGGTGCCGAGCATGCCCATGTAATCGGCGCGAGCGCGTTCCATGCCTCGCTGTTGAAGCTCAGCGCCACGGAAGTAATTGCCACCACCGACGACGATTGCGATTTCGACACCGCTCTTGACCACATCGGCGATCTGTTCTGCGACATCAGCGACGACATCAGGATCGACTCCGATCCCCTTCTCGCCTCCGAAGACCTCGCCAGAAAGCTTAAGAAGCACTCTGTGATAGCCGTTCTTCTTATCCGCCATCACAGGTGCTCCTTATCTTGGACGCTCTCGTCTTTACTCGGTGAAAAGACCTGTCGTTAGGTTACTGCCCTACTCGGAACCGATAGAAGGACGACACAGCAAGGCCGGCCTCTTTCAGAACCGCTTCGACAGACTTCTTCTGATCCTTCGCGAAGGCTTGCTCGAGAAGGACGACTTCCTTCATGTAGCCGGTGACGCGACCTTCGACGATCTTCGGCAAGGCTGCATCTGGCTTACCTTCGTTGCGAGCAGTCTCCTCTGCGACACGTCGCTCGTTCTCGACCGTCTCGCTTGGGACCTGATCACGATTGAGATACTGCGGTGCGAACGCTGCGATGTGCTGTGCGATGTCGCGACCAGTCTCACCTGGCGCCTTATCGAATCCGACGATGACGCCGACCTGTGGTGGCAAGTCTGCGCTCGTTTGGTGGAGGTAGATCGCGCTGGGTCCTGAGATCAGCGCGATGCGACGAAGTTCGATCTTCTCTCCCAAGGTCGCATTCGCTTCATCAACGAACTCTTGGACGCTCTTGCCACTAGCAAGCTTTCCTGCGACGAATGCAGCAAGATCGCCACTCTTCGTAGCGTGAAGGTGGTCGAGCAGTTCCTTCGCTACCTCTTGGAATCGATCACCTTTGGCGACGAAGTCGGTCTCGCAGTTGAGTTCGAGCATGACAGTGACATCGCCCTCGCTCTTCGCTGCGACGAGGCCATTGGAGGTGGTCCGACCTTCTCGCTTCGTGACGCCCTTCAAGCCTTTGACGCGGATGATCTCGACTGCCTTGTCGAAGTCGCCGCCTGACTCTTCGAGCGCCTTCTTGCAATCGACCATTCCGGCAGCGGTCAGTTCGCGAAGTCGCTTCACATCTTCTGCGGTGTAAGAAGCCACGAACTACTCACCTGCCTTCTCTGCCGCGGCATCTGCCTCAGCGTTGCTTGCGAGCAATTCCTTCTCCCAATCAGCCAACGGCTCTCCCGCAGCGACACTCTCTTCGCCAGCCTTCGCGGCTGCAGCATCTTCCTTCGCTACCTGCGCAGAGCGAGCCTGAAGGCCCGCAGCAACCGCATCAGCGATGACACGAGTGAGGAGTGCGACCGATCGGATCGCATCGTCATTTCCTGGGATCTTGTAATCGACCACATCTGGGTCGCAATTCGAATCGAGGATCGCAACGACAGGGATACCGAGCTTCTTCGCCTCAGCGACAGCAAGGTGTTCCTTCTGAGTATCGACGACCCAGACCGCCGCCGGTGCCTTGGTCATGTTGCGGATACCGTCGAGGTTCTTGTTCACCTTCTCGCGCTCACGACGGAGGAGCAAGTACTCCTTCTTGGTGAACATCGCGTCGTTCTTCGCCTCGAGAGCCTCGAGTTCCTTGAGGCGCTGGATGCGCTTGTAGACGGTTGGGAAGTTGGTGAGCATTCCACCGAGCCATCGCTCATTGACGTATGGCATTCCGACTCGAGTCGCCTGTTGCTTGATCGGCTCTTGCGCCTGCTTCTTCGTTCCGACGAAGAGGATGGTTCCGCCCTTTGCCACAGTGTCCTTGACGAAGTCATAGGCACCTTGGATCAGTGAGAGCGACTGTTGGATATCGATGATGTAGATGCCGTTGCGTTCTGTGAAGATGAAGCGCTTCATCTTTGGGTTCCATCGACGAGTCTGATGTCCGAAGTGGACACCGCTGTCGAGGAGTTCACGCATTGTTACGACCGCCATGGCGGCACACTCCTTCATTTGCACGGCACGAGGCAGTGCACTCGGTTGATGAACTAACGGTTGCTAGTTCCCTGGCGCCCGACACCGACCGATCTTTCGATCGGACCGAGGTGGTTCTCTTTGGGATCAGTGAATGATCTACAGAGCGGACACGCGAAGTCACATCCGAAGATGTGCTGGGCTGGAGTCTATGGGAGGTTCGTTGCAGCCCCAAATCGACTAGGAGCGAACCCCGCGGATCAGCAGATTGCGGGCGGTGTGCTCATCACCAACGAACTCGACGATATCGACGGAGTACCCGGCGCCCCGAAGTCTCTGGCCTCGAAGTGCGTCAGTGGCCAGGTCAAGAAGTCGCTCATCCACGATTCCATCTCTTCCGAAGAATGAGAGATCGCCAACCTGTTCCCGTATCGCGGCGGCTCGGCTTTGATGGCAACACGGCACGATGAGAGCCACTTGAGCCCCCGTCTTGATCACATAGTCGATCGCGTCATCTGTCGCAGTGTCACAGGCATGAAGGGCCAAGACAATCTCCACATCCTCAAAAGGCGCAGATTCGATGTCACTGTCAATAAACCGAACACCTGAAAGACCTGCGGTTCGTGCAATTTCTCTCGCTTTCTCAACTAGTGCCGCACTTCGTTCGATTCCGACAGTT
>JACCDG011987996.1_pt1 | contig 15684 bp, 18 predicted proteins | sample 7442471 | NCBI WGS metagenome assembly JACCDG01 (sample SAMN15323444, study PRJNA562643) | freshwater metagenome | isolation source: river surface water | place: USA:Blue River Watershed | collected 2017-08-17 | reverse complement strand
GTCGTCCCTGAGATCGAAGGCAACGTCCCCGCGCAGGCACATGCACCACACCCCGCCGGGGGAGTCGTCGCCGGAAGCGCCATCGAAGTATCAATCTCGATGTTCTCAGCGGTCCACGACCCGGCATCGTCCCACCAGTACCCGAGCCGACCCGTGCAAGACGGCTGAAGGTCTCGGTCAAGCTCAGGACCGCCGCAAATGGTCTGGGGCGTGAAGTCCTCGCCGACGTTCAGCGTGACGGCTTGAACCCTGGGCTTTCGTTCGCGCGTGTCGTAGCCGACGCCTGCATGAGACTGGCCCGCGACCGTCAGGACCAGGGCGCCATCGACCTTCAGCCGAAGCTCAGTGAACTCCGCCGCCCACGCATCGCACTCGGTGGCCGTCAGTTCCCAATCGTCAATGTAGAATTCCCATTCGTCGCCGCTGAAGGTCTGGTTGATCCCGCAAATCGGCGAACTGATATGGACCGTATAGACCGGGCTCGAAGGCAAGGAAACGCTCGTCGGAGTCGTCTCGTAAATCGTGATCTGCCAGCCCGAGTACGGGAACGGCAAGCCCCACTGAAGCGTAGCCTGAACGTAGTTGACCGAGCCGTTGTTAGGGTCTTGGTCAGACACCCTGGACGGCATCGAGCCCGCGAACTTCCAATTTGTGGCCGCGACTCCGGGCTCAAGGTAAAGCCGACTCCCGCCCCCACCCGACGCCGCCGCGAATTCTTCATCGAACCACCCAAGAGGCTCGATTGACTCATCGAACCACTTCGGAGCCGATATCAGATCATCGAAAGCGCCTACCAAGAGATTACGAAAATGGCACCGGCTCCACCGACACCACCGGCCCCGCCGACGCCTGACACGTTAGAAGTACCGCCTCCTCCGCCGCCTCCTCCACAAACACCACCGGCACCACCAGCAGCGCCATCGCCTGCAACCGCGAACGACCTGCAACCACCACCGCCGCCGCCCTTACCGCCTCTGAACTGGTTGCCGTTGGTCCCGCCCGTGCCAGCTGTTGGAGGGTTGCCATTGGTGCCAGCCGCACCACCGCCACCGCCTGTAACCTGGGGGCCACCGCCAGCCGTTGGAGCGACCGCCGCGCCCGCCGTTTGGCCTCCGCCGTGACCACCGCCACAACCGCCAAACATCGATCCACCGCCGACACCATGAGCCGGGGCGTTAGTCGATCCCCCGCCCGCGCCGCCGCCATACTCCGCACAAACGGGGTTACCAGCCGTGGCGAGAGAGTTTGCCCCGCAACCGCCATTAGGGGTTGCCGGAGCGCCGGGACCACCACCAGTAGCCGCCGACGCCGTGCCGGTACCACCAGCCGCCGAGAGTCCGCCACCTGCCCCGCCAGCGTTTGCCGCCGATGAGTTTTGGCCGGGAGCACCACCGCCGCCACCAAAAGCCGTGAGAAGGTTTACGCCCGATGAAAATGTGGTGTTTCCACCTGCTCCGCCCGATCCACCTGCGCCACCAGCAGCGATACCGCCAGAACCGGACGTGCCACCATTGGCAACGCTCCAGGGCTCTGTTGAGCCAAGATCAGCCGCCGCATACGTGCGTTCGGCCCGTGCGCCGCCTCCACCACCTGCGCCACCTGTGTGGATGCCACCTGAAGCAAGTGAACCGCCGCCCCCTCCGCCTCCTCCGCCGCCGTAGCAAACCACGGTGACGAATTTAGGGGTAAACGCCGTCGGCTTTGTCCATCCGGTCGTATTGCCGCCCGTGGTCGAAGACTGGATGTCTACCGGGCCACCTGCATACACACTTGACGGTATGCCACCCGCCGAGAGGGTTTGGAACTTGTAGAAGTCGTACTCGACGCCTGCACAGGCCAGAAACGTACCGGCCCACAGCTTGACGGTCGTGCTTCCGTCGTCATGCTGAATCGTTACAGTCTGCGAGATTGTATCGACGTTGCGCACCATCAAATGGCGCACGTTTCGGTCTGTGCCACCCGCTGGAGAGCCGACTACAGTTGTCGTTGTCGCCGTCGTTATCTGGGTGTTAGTGCGCCCAGGTGCCGCCGTGGTTCCGGTGAGGTCAACCCACGACGCATGAACATCAACGTCAGCACCGGTAGCGGTAACGATTTCAACGAGGTCTGTCGATTTGACGATTATCATAAATCAATCCTAAGCGCCCGCACCACCACAACCGCAGTCCCCGGGCTTCCTGGCAGGCAATCCGTGCGTTTCCTGGGCCTTGAGGTACTTGGCCTCGTAATCAAGCACTTCCTGGACACGCTGAACGAGAAACCTCATATCGTCTTCGGTCAGGTGCGCCGGATGGACTAAGCTGATGGACCCGCTCACGAGATCCCCGCAATGCACGGGCGATTGAAAGCGCCCTATTCCTCGGTCCAAGGCTTCAACCTCTCCATGACGTAGGTCGACGGACGCCACTTCTCGTCGATCCCGCCATCCTCACCTTCCCGGTACCGAACGTCCGGATCGAGTTCGATGTCAATGCTCGGAATCGACTGAATCACGTAGGTGCCCTTCCCGTAGGCCTTGATCTTGTCGCCGCCGGTCAGCGGACACCCGTTAGGAAGGCGAAGCATCTCGCACTTCATCTCAGCGATGTATCGGTAGTTCGACACCCTCGGAACCACGCACCGTAGCGCCCGGTTCACGGCTTCCTGCGAAGTCAATCTGTGGTTGAAGATCCCAAGCACCCGCTTGGCGCCAACCCAGCGCGGCCCACGCCCTGACCGGGGCAGCGTCGGGTCCTGGGCGACATCATCACGCCACCAAGCCCGGATAGGACCGCGTGAAAACGGGTCCATGCCGACCATGTAGACTTCGTTGGCCTCCGGTGCCAGCGGGGTTTGCCGCCACTCGCGCCACACGTGGAACTCTGGCCGGTCCTCGATGTCGAGCCCGCTCAAGGCATCCTCGGCCCGCTCGCGGGTGTCGAACAAGAGCGTCGCGTCGTCGTCGATGTCGAGCCGGACCTCCAGCGGGTCCGTGATCTGGTTGTCGCCTTGAACCGACCAAGCGACCAAGCGCTGAATGTCAAGATCGAACCCCACCGGAACCACGCCTGCCGCGTAGACGATCCGGTTTGGCCGCTTCAGCTTCCGCCGATGCGCCGCAATGATCTGCTCGTAGGTGCCGATTACCCGGTCAATGAGCTGCATCTACTCGTAAATCCTGCGAAAGACGAACACCGAACCGCCGGGACGAGGCACGATGCGGGCGAAGTCGAAGGGCGCGTAATCGTCCATAAGCCGCTGAACCCAATCCGCCGCCGTATCGCCAACCTTGATCATCGGCTCCATCGAATCGTCTGCCTGGATTCCGACGCTAGGCAAAGTGAAGCCGGGCACCTGCTCGATGTCAATCGTGGGCGGGTCAGCGTCCGAATTGAATGCGCCCGTGGCTTCGACGATGAATTCAAGCGCCTCCGCGAACGTGTAACCGGCAAGCGACCACCGCGACGGGAACCGGTAGTTCTCGAAATCGGTCCACGCATCGGTCACGTGGATCTCGATGGTTTCCTGGTCTTCGTTCCAGTGGTCATCCGTGATCGGTGCATCGGTGCGCCCGTCGAGAATCGGGTTCTCGAAGCCGTCTTCACCAAACCGAATCAGCAAGGCCCGGTTCGCCTGCTCACGAATCAAGGGGTCGTCGTGGTCGTCTGCGATGCGCTGAGGGTTGCGCAGGGTCATTGAGGCCCGAGCGCCGCCGATCGCGTCAGGAAACGAAAGCGACAGGTTAGTGATGGCCGCGCCGCCCTGGTCCTCGGTGTCCTCTTGGGAGTCCAGCAGAAGCCGAATCTCCTCGGAGCCATCTGTAACGTCGGTATACCCGCGCCAACCGCCCTGCGCGTACCATAGCGCCGTATTGGCGTAGGTGCCCGTGAGCGCGAGCTTCACCCGTAACACGGTGCCCGTCGTCGAGTTGTAAGGCGTCACCCCATCTTCGCCGACGATGGTCAGCGTGGCACCGGTCAGCGTCTTCACGACGGTCGGGACGCCGATGGGCCGGTTCGGCCCCGGTGGCTCCGTCAGATAGATCGGATTCGAGATGATGGTGGCCGTGGGCGAGCACTGCAGCTTCGCGAGCTGCACGTCGGCTTGAACGTTGGTCGTTGCGCCCGCCGGATTGCGCACCCACCACCAGAACGTCGTATTCGGGACGATGGTCGTTGCCGAACTTCCTGACGCGTCGACGTCGATATCGGGAAAGCTGAAGAACTTTGATCGCCCCGTCTGCGTGCAAGTGACGAGCAAACCGCCAAGCATCGGTCGAAGCGCGAACGCCTGGAAGCTCTTGGGCTGTGCCATTCCCTGGCCGCCCTGCTTCGTCCGTGAATTCGAGCCCCCGCCACTCTCCGGGCTGAACAGGTCCGACTCGCCGATCAGGACGTTGTAGCGGTAAACCTGGACCTTGCCCGAGGGGTAAATCTTGAGCGAGCAGTACGCGACGTTATCAGCCGAACCCGCCGCACCCCAACCGCATTCGAGCCGGGTGCCGTCGTTGGTGTTGCCCGCATAGGCTCCATCAGCCCAAACGAACCAAGCGATTAGCATGGCCTGATTGACCGCGCCCAGGACGGCGGACGTCGTGACCGCCTCGTTCACGTCAGACGACACGAGGAAATAGTTTCCGGCCCCTGACGCTGTGTGCTCGTACCATGACGCGCTCGTGGTCAGCGTGTAATCGGCTTTCCGATACTTGGCGTTGATGCCCGAGTTCGATGTCAACCACGCCGGATAGTAGTAAGCGGGCCGAAGGAACACAAGCCCCGTCTCCGCGTCGTGGTAGGCGTCCGTGCTGAATTGCTGGTCCCAGTCCTGGCCGTTGCAGTGCCAGCGAATCGGCTCAAGCGCCATCCTGCGCTGACCGCCCTTGTCGAGCACGATGTCGATGTAATCCGGTTGCGCCGCCATCGTTTAGACCCTGGAATCGACAACCGAATTGATGAACCGCGCCGCCTCTCGTGGAGTGACGCCCTTCGAGCCAAAGAACCCGCCGCCGATGATCGCGTCTCGCATGGCCTCTCGCATGGCGCGTGTGTTCTGGGCCGTCTCGCGCGTGTACTGGGCAATCTGATCGGCTACAGACGGGGCATTGACCGGGGAGTCTCCCGGCAAATCTTCAGCAGTGAATGGCTTCTGCTTGGCGGCTTTCTTGCGACCAAGTTCAAGCTGCATCTCGAATGCGCGACGAGCGTTCGCCCCTTCGGTGGCAGGGTCGAGCCCTTGGCTTGCCGCCATTGCCCGCGCGACCGCCGGTAGAGGGCCGAGCACCGGAGCCAGCAGGTTCCACAAGTCGCTCAAGTTGAGCACGATATTTCGGATCGTAGCTGCCAGCGTCGTGGCGATTTCGAGGGCATCGAGCAAGAATCCCTCCATCGCGGTCTTGTCGGTTGGCAGGTTGAAGAAGTTCATGATGTTCTCGGCGAACGCCTTGAACACCCCGGTATTCGTGAACTCTTCCACGACCTCACCGAAGACCTTCAGGAACGGCATAAGCCCCTGATTGACAGCCGTGCCCATCGACACTTCAACCAAGTGGAACGCGTCGGCTACGTTGTCGAGCGTGTTTCGAGATGAGTCGCCCGCGCGGGCACTCTTTTCCATTGCCTCAACGAGCCCCGCGAGGACCATCTGCGAGGTAATGCCGCGCTTCTTGAGTTCTTCTGGGTCCGACGTGCCGAACTTCTCTTTAACGAGCTTGTATGAGGGAATCCGCCACTCTGAAAGCTGATTGAGTTCGTCGCCCTGAAGGAACGGGGTCGTCGCCATCTTCGCGACAAGCATCATGATGTGCTTGAATGCTTCCTTACCGCCGCTTGCGAGTGCGTTCTGGTTTCCAAATTCCTCAACGAGCCGGAACGATAGCCGCTGAGACAGTCCGGAGTTCACCAGTTGCGAGAACCCCGTAATGGCCTCTTCGTTTCCGAGCCCGGGCTTCTTTGCCGCCTCATGCAGCAGAGTCAGCGCAACCTTGGCCCTCTCCGCTCCGCCGACGATTCGAGTTAGGCTAGTGACGAGCGCTTCATGGTCCGCCGCTGCTACTACCGACGCCTTGCCGATAGCGATGAACCCGCCCGCGATGGCCGCAACCGCACCCGCGAACATTCCCACGACCACAAGCCCGGCCTGAACCGCGCTGATGATCCCAGACATGGCGCTTTCGATTCGGGACCGCATCCCGCCCGCCGCCTTCCCTACGTTGTCGTCGATTGTCTTGGTCGTGTGAGTGACCACAGCGCCGCCCGTGACGTACCCGGATGGGTCCAAGGTGTACTTGGTAATCAGTTCGTCAACGGTTGTTGCCATAAGCTGTTGTAGAATCTAGGGTGTGATCTGCTCGAAATGCGGAATGCCGCTCGTCGTCAATGAACCGAAATGCCCGCGCTGTGAATCTCCTGTCGATTGGAGCCTGCACCGTGCTCAGGGTCGAAAGCGTGGAATCGTTGCGATTGCAACTATCTCAACGTCGTTCGGTGTCGCCATCATCATCGGGGCTGTTTGGGGCATTGGAGCCGCCATCATCGCGCTTGCCGTCGGAATGATCTTCTTGGCGCTGACCCTCATCCCACTCAATCAAGCGAAGCACTAGGGCTTAGCCTTGTTCTTTTCTGCTTCGAGGATCGCGAACGCCTGGAAAGACAGAAAGTCCTCGTACTGTTCCGGGGTCCAACGCCTTGGATGGACGCCCTTGAAAACCTCAACCCCGTAGGAGACCATCGCCCGGTAGAACGGGTCCGACTTCATCCTTTTTTTTCGCGCGCGATCGTGCGGCTGTCTAAGGTGCGCTTGGCCTGGACTTGGCCCGCGTCTACTTTGGCGTGGATTGCGTCAAACACGACCGGGGCCATGTTCGCGAATCGTAGCCACTCTTCGAGCGACCACTTGGCACGCATCTCGCCCACGACCTCATAGCCATCTTCGCCGAGCACGCTCGATGCGTACCATCCGACCATCGTGCGCTCGCAAATGAAGGCCAGCGCGTTGCGTTGCGGGTCTTTGCTTGCCGCTTTAGAGAGAGCGACCGGAACACCCTGGACGAGCCGCGCCGCCATGCGCGTGGCTTCTGCAATGATTGTCTGCCAAGAGCCTGCATCCTGAACCGCTTCGAAGAGAAAGACCTGCCCATGAGGGAGGATCACGCGGAACGGTTCTTCAGGTGGCCGGTACTCGTTCAGCAGCGCGTCGAATCCGCCGCCCGGCTCTGGGGTCTGAGGCCCTACTGAGACCTCCGCGAGTGCATCGGGTACAAGTTTCTTGGGTGTTCTCATATGTTGCCGTTGAAGCCTGAAACCTGGCTCCTGGTCCTGTCTTGGTTGCTCGTTCTGCTGGCCGTTTTGACTGTCGCCGGGGCTTTTGCCAGTGTCGATTGGCTTGCGGGTTGGTCGTGCCTGGGCTCGGTCGCTCTGGCCGCTTTTCTGGGCCTGCTTAGGATGTTCCGTAAGTGACAGCGCCGCGCGGCTGGAGCTTGCCCGACATGCTGATGATGTCGTTCTCCGATGCCCTGCCACTCAGCGTGTGAATGAACGCCGTTCCCGCCATCGTGTTGCGGCCCGTGCGGAAGTCGAAAGCGACCGTCGGAGGGGTGCCGAACGCCGCCGCCGTCAAGATGTTGCCCGTGCCAAGCGTGCCCGGGGTGCCACGGTTGACGATCTGAAGGGTAAGAATCTGAATGTCGTCGTTCACGATCTTCAGGACCGGCTTGAACGAGCACTTGCCCACGACCGTGCAGTTCCCAATCACGAACGAGTACCCGCCATAACAGACCGCCGACGCGCCTTGGAAGTTGGCCCTTGTCGCCTCTGATGCCAGCGTGTAGATGAATGGGTCGTCGGTGTCGCCCGCCGAAACCATCAACTCGACGCCAAACACGACCTTCTTGCGGCCCATGATCGGGTAGCCGTCGATGTCGCCAATGGCCTTGCCGTCGGTCTTGGTTGGCTGGTTGGTAATGTCGAAACTGATGGACTTCGTGCGAGTCTTGTAGTCGGTCAGGGATGCCGGATCAGGACCGATAGAGATGGTCGTACAGTCGAGCCCAACGTACTCCGCGAAGTCGTCAGGATCGGAGCCGTCAGACGCTTCAGTCGCGCCCGTGCTCATCATCATGTCGAAGTCCCACATGGGCGCGCGGCCCGCGAAGACTTCCTTATCGTAAATCGAGTTGATGCCCTTGCCGTCGGCATAAATCGCGCCGGGGTCCCACGTCCACGCCTTGATGTCATGGACCCAGTTCGTTCCCCCGATCGAGAGCGTGGCCGCGTCGGTGTAAATTGCGTGATCTGTGATTCCCATTGTTTTGTGACCCTTACGCCGCGCTCATTTCGCGCAGGATGATGTACCGAGACTTCTGAACCGTTCGCCGGTTCTCAACGACCCAAATCTTCTTCAATTCCTTCCAGAACCCACGGTCGACCATGCGACGAGTGCCGCCCGGCCTGAGCACGAACTTGGATTCAGGACTGACGTTCTGTAAAATCAGCGTCTGCGTGCTGCCCGATGGTCTCGGCATCAGCCGCCAACCCCTGAGCAGCCGCCCCGTCTGGACGTTGATGGGGAGCAGCGGAGCCGACATCGCGACGTTGCCCGACAGGTTGACCCTCTGGCGAGAACCGCCCTTCATGGTCATCTTCGCGCCCTTCTTGCCCTGGGTCACGAACGGAGTCGCGCCAACCCGGATCGACTTGCGACCCTTGCCCCTACCAAACGGGTGCCCCATCCGGGCCAGCGCATCCGATCGAATCCCGCCACTCGTCAGCATCGCGGCCTCATAGGCCATCGTCTTGCCGAGTTCGTAGTGTTCGATCTTGAGCGAGCGAATCGTGGCCGCGATCTTTCGCCGCTGTGCCGCTGCCAGCGCCTGCGGTGAATGGTAGGTGCCCATATCGCTAATCCGAAGGCGTGATGATGTCGGCCACCACAGAGACCGAGAACACGACCGTCGTTTGGTATGCCTCTTCGAGTTCCGCCTGCGCGTCCGATGCGTCGTTCTCGTCGTAAACCGTCTGCTCCACCAATGGCTCAAGTGCGCCCGGGAACGGCCTCGGAGCGTTGCGCATCAGCTCATCCTTGAGCTTCCACCCCTCCGCGATCTGGAGCATGAGCAGAGGCGTCTCGGTGTCCTCGTAGACCCCGAACCGCGTGATGGTCGTTACCATCCGGTGCCGCCGAGTCGAAACCGAGTGCGGTTCTTGCGTGACTACCGGGATCTGAACCCGTAGATACGGCCTAACCTTGACCGGGAACTGAGGCTTAGGGCCAAGTTGAATCCGGTTCTCTTCGACCGCCTCCGGGAACACGTCCATCAGCAGCGGAATCAGCCAAGCTAGATAGCGTTCTTCAGGGGTCATGAGGTTGTGTGGTCAAGCAGTTCGAGCGATACCTGAGCGAACCGAATCCGGCGGATCGCGTCCCATTCCATCGGCTTCACCGCAACCCGGTAAACCTTTCCGGGCTTGTGGGCGAACGTCAAGTCGTCGCCCGGCGCCATCTGCTTGCCGATCTCAAGCGGACAGAGAAGCATGTGCGGGTTCGAGAGTTCGACGCCGGTTCGCTCGAACGATGCCGACGCCGGTTCTGGCGTCAACTGCGCCCGGAACTGAACGCCGCGCCCGTCGCGAGTCGTGGCCGTAGCAACCCCGCCCGCGCTGTTGGATTGCGCCTGCTTCCAGAATCCGATGTGAGGGAATCTCACGGCTTAGAGGTTCACGCCGCCAAGCGAACAGAGATACCGCTGAACCTTGTCAAGATTCCCAGCCGATAGCACGACATTGAAGCTCGCGCACTCCATAAGATCGGCTTCTACGAACGTCGTCCCGTCCGAGCCGATCACGATCGGGCCTGCGGTGTTTGCCGCCGTTCCTGCGCCTGAACCCGCTGTGAGGTTGTGATAGACCGTCACCGCACCCGCTGCCGCTTTGGTCACAGTCGCAAGGAAGAACAGGCCATCGGTCAGCGTCACCGCTGCCGTAGATGTCGCCGTACAAAGACCCGTAAGGCCCGCTGAGCCCGTCGAGATGCATTGAAGGTCGACCGGGACCGTAGCACCCAATCGAGCGATGCTCTTGGCGGTCCCTGGCACTTCACGCACCCGGCAAAGGGCGAAGAATGTGAACGGGGCAATCACGTTGCCGGGGTTGCCGGTGTCGCCCCGAATGATCGTCGTGAGCTTATCGTTCGAACCGTCGAATTTGAGACATGGACGGCCCTGCGCGTCGTACTTCATCAGCGGCGTGTTCGTCGCTTCATAGAAGTCACGCCCATAGAGGCTCCGGTCAATCCACGTCCCTACCGCGTCGCCGTGATCGAAGTCGTCCACGAGATCCCAACCACGCCACCATCCATTAAGACCTGACACCTCATTCAGCGAGAACGAGTCTGGCCGGTCAACGGTCAACGTGAATCGAGCCGACGTTTCGCGCTTGAACGCACCAGCGCCACCGTCCCGCTGAAGAACGATCCATGCGTCCATGTCGCGCGTCGCGCCCGGTCTGATACCGCAAGCACCGAAGTGCGTCGAATCCGGGGTGTACTCCCACAGCGAGCCGTTGCGGGTCAACTCATACGAGTACGAATTGGCCTCGTAGGTCGTGGAGGCTTCGATGTCGGCGACGATGAAAACCTTGTCGTTCGTGGAGTCGTAGGTCAGGCCAAGGTCGTTCTCATCAAGGCGGAACTTGAGAGGCGCGATAACATCCGATCCAACCGGAACCGTCACCTTGACGCCCGCGCTCGTTTTGATTGGGCTGTTGGGGCCACTGATGACCGACGCCGTTAGAGGGTTTGCTGCTGTGCCCATTTACTTCTTCACCTTCTTGGTTGCGCGGCGTGCTTGAATCGCCTTCTCATAGGCCGCTTGATTCGCTGCCGCCTCTTTCTGCTCGTCCTCGGTCAGCACCTTCTTTGGCTCTTTCGGGCTGTGCGTGACGTTGAGCGACTTCGGCACCTCGGGAGCCTTGACGCCGGCCTCTACCAGCACGTCCCGCAGTTCGAGCGCCGTGTGGTACGGGTAGCGCCCGTAATCCAAGGCCTCGTCTACCGTGAGCGTCATGCGCCCGCCAAGCATCTGGACCTCCAGCACTTGGGCATCAGAATCAAAAGAGATGAGTTTCATAGACTTAGAACCTGCGATACCTTGCCGCCACGACCATCGAACCGCTTACGATCCGCTGAGCCCTGGATTCCTTGCCCTCTTGGATCGTCACCGGGCCTTGAGTCAGTCGCCCACCTGCGCCGACCTCTTCGCCGTCAATCGTTGCCAGCACTTCCGCCGCCGCCTTCTTGACGATGGCAAGTCCCGCGTCCGCCGGGTACTCGCTCGCCCAACCTTCGGTCACGGTGAGGTCGATTGCGGCCCGCTCACTTGCCCACGGATCGCCCGTGAACATGATCCGCGTCTTTTGGGTCTCATTGTCAGGAAGAAGCGTATAGTCGGTCCCGTCAACCATCGCGACGCCCGAAACCGTGAACGCTGAGATTGCGGTGAAGTAGTTCGGGGTCTTGATGTACCACTGGCCTGCGCCGTCGTCGAACATGATGTCTTCGGGCTCGAAGGTCCATGAAGCCGACGCCGACAAGAACGGGGCCGAGTTGGTTGCCTGCTGCCACCACAGTTCAGCCGCCGCGAGTTCCGAGTTTGCAAGGTTCTCCGGGCACTCGAACCCCATCGACTCAAGAAGCTCTACAACGTCAGTGCCCGAGATTGTCATTATTCAGAATCGTCTTTGGTGCGGCCCTTGGTCGCTGACGCGCGCTTGATGGCCTTGTCTTCAGCCATAACGTGGGCGATGGCCTTAGCCTCTGCCGAGTGCGGCGAGTCGGCGACAATCCGCTTTAGCTTGGCCTCGATATCGGGGTCCCATCCGCCGAGCGCGAGCGCTTCCTTTGGAGTGCATCGGACCTTCGATCCGTCATTCATCTCTACCGTGTAGAGGGTTTCGGAGACTTCGAGTAGTTTCATAAGTGGTTCAAAGAGAAAGGCCCCCGGTTGGTTCAGGGGCCTTCGTAGTCGGTCTTAGACGTTGGTCATGATGAGCGTGTCATCAACGGTTGAGCCCTGCGTCACGCCAGCTTGCACCGGCTTGGACAGTAGCGCGATCACGCCGTCAATCGTGGCGTTTCCGCCATCTCCACGGGTAACTGCGAGCCGGTAGTACCGGTGCTGCAGATCCGAGATATTGACGACGCTTACCTTGTTGTCATCCGTTGCCGTGACCTGGGCAGTCGTTCCGCTCGTGACCGCTGTCCAATCCGAATCGTTATCCGAATACTGGAGAGCAAGGTCAATCGAAGACGAAGCCGCCATCGTGCCAGACAAGAAGATGATCGTCAGTTCGTTGTAGCCGCGAGTATCGATGGTGCCAGTGTTGACATCGGACGTACCGGCGGACAAGATGAAGGTCGTGGCCGCAGTCGCATCAGGGACAATGCGGCGAATTTCAACGTTCTTTGCTAGTCGTTCCATTTGTGCATTTCTCCTTATGCGTTGTCGGACTTGAGGACGCGCATCCGGAACGGTTCCGCAACAACGCCGCCGAATCGCTTTCGGCCAAGCATGACGACCTGGTTGGTCTCGGCATAGATCTCAGTGAGAACCCGAACCGAGAACCCGGCGTGATTTGCCAGGTAGTAGCCCTTGAGGTCGCCGTACACGCCAACGAACGCGCCGTCGGCGATGTCTGCGCAGAACGCCGAGTAGACGATGGGATCGCCCGCAAGGCTGTCCGGGTGACGCTGGCCGAGGCCGTTGTCATACTCGCCCATCCGGAAGATGAACTCGCCCGACACGCCCGCAAGACCAGCAAGCGTCTTGCCGACCGAGCCGCGGTTGAACACCCATGCCGTGTTCTCGTTGATGTACTGCTCAGGCACATCATAGGGAAGCTGGCGAATCTGGGTGGCGTCGATGTTGTTGGCCGTGCTCGAAAGCGTGACCGCCGGTTCATCGGTGCCGCCAGGGTTCTTGAAGATGCCGTGCGGACGAGTGCCGATGCCGGTACCGTTAAGGATCTGGTTGTCCTCAAGGAGCCGGTCAGTATCGCTGAAGTGCTCGGTGGCCCAACCCAAGAGCGGGAAGTAGCTATCTTCGAGCAGGTCGCTCGTCAGCGGCATGGACATCATCCAAGTGCCAATCGTGATTCGTGTCTGGCCGAACACCGGATCAGTGACACGGGCCGTGGTTGCAGCCGCTGGCGTTTCGCCGGTCAGCGTGACACGAACGCCGGTCGAATAGATGTTGTCGGTCGAATAGACGACGCGCGGAAGCACGACCTCTTTCGAGGAGACCGGGATGCGTCGAACCCTTCCCGAAACCCGCGTCGGAGCCGGCTTCTTCATGATGAGTTCGCGAAGCATCTGGACAGGGACGAGGTAGCCGCCTGCGGTGTCCGTGCCTTCCGCAAGGGTCTTGCGGTCCATGCTGTCGAGCCGGTCAAGATCGCCCGCACGACGCACGTAGGCATCGAACGCCTTGAAGTAGGCGTCATCGCTGATAGCCTTCATCTGCTTTTCAGACAGAAGGTGTTCGCCGCTGGAGTAGGCAATCGTCTTGCCCTTGGAGTCGGGGTCGAGCACGGTTTCGCCGCCCTCGGTGACGCCAAGAATGCGAGCGCCGGAATGCTTCATCTCGGCGTTGATCGCGTTGACTGAACCCGCCGCCTTTGACTTGAACGCCGCCGCCGCACTGTTGCGGTCTGCGATGCCCTTGAATTCGGCCACCTGGTTCTCGATGACGACCTGCTCGTCTTGGAGCTTCTTGATGTTTGCCAGGTCTTCCGCTGCCGTGTCAGAGCCCGTGTTGAGCCTTGCCAGCAGCTTATCGACCTCGGACTGCTTCGAGTCATGCAGGGCGTTAAGCCCGACAATCTTCTCGTCGATTGTAGTTGACATTGGTTTGATTTCCTTGATTAGGGTTAGAGCGCCATGCCGCGACGTGCAGCCTGGCGAGTAAGCGCGGCGATCTGAAGCGCGGCAAGTTCCTGGTCGATCTCTTTTGGCTTGTCTGTAGACTCCATGAGTTCGCTCAGCCTTGCGTGGGCCTCCATCATCGCCTCACAAGCGCGGGACATACAATCGCGAGTCGAGCCGGATAGAGTCCTTCCAGCCTTCACGCGGTCGTCTGACCTCGCCTTCAAACGGCCTACCCACTGCTCCAGCGCGTCAACCATGCAGAGCGTGTGATCTTCGAGCGGCATGTCAACCTTGCCACCCTTTGCCGATAGGACAAGAGCCTGCGGATTCGCGGGCACCGTCACTACCGAAACTTCATAAACTTCAATGGACTTGAGGTACCGAACCTGCTTTCCATCGGTCGTTTTCCACTCGTCCTCAAGGATTCGGTATCCGATCGAGAGTCCAACCGACTTGCCTGCCGCTAGTCGCTCTTGTACGACCTTGCGGCAGTCTTGGGCTTCCTGGGTTGTGTGGAAGGTCATCTTCACGAACAGCCCGTTCGCGTCCTCGCGCGCCTCTGCGATCATCGCGACCGGCTGTTTCCAGTCGTGGCCGACCGCGCCAAATCCTGAACGCACGAACTCTTCGAGGTTCTTGTATGCGCCGGGCATGACGATCTCGCCCGCACGGTCAAGGTTCCCGGTCACGTTGCCGTAACCCGAGAGTTCACCCGCGTCGGAGAGATTCGCGCTTTTGAGTTCGAGAAATAGATGGTTCATGGTTCTTAGAGCCCCAGCCCAAACGGAGGCGGTCCCGGCATCCCGTCCGACTGCCTGACCAAAACACAGCGGCAATTCGTGCGGCATTCGCTAGAGCCATCACGAGGATGAGCCGGTAAATCTTTCTTGGTGTACGGCCCGCCTGAAGCCCAGCGCGGGCAATCGTCGCAGTGCTCGTCAGCCAGCATCACCCACCCGAAGGTATCGGTATCAGGTGAAGCCAGGACGAATACCTCGTTCATGGTCCCGCCTACTTTGTTGCCGTACATCCTCAGCCGGGCATCGGCACCGGTCGTGATGCCTTCGGCGACGTCGCCATAGCGCCCGCCTCGCAGGTCTTTCATGAAGCCCTCGAAGTAGACCAGTTCCTTTTCCACGTTGCGCCCCGCAAACAGTTCGTCGTCGAGTTCTCGCGCAACCATGTCGCCCGCCCAGTGCCTTCCAATCACGACGCCGCGCGTGTGGGCTTCCTGCAGGTGTTCGATTACCGATTCCTCGAAGGCGTCAAGGTCGCCGGTTTCGCGCAATGCTAAAAGCGCGTCCTCGATGCCCCGGAACGTGAAGGCCTCAAGGTCGCGAAACTCCGAAAGCAGTACGCTCCCCGGCCCGGCACGCTTGATTTCGATGTAGACTGGGTACATGATAGAACGCGAAGAGTTCGGTAGTGGCGCAATCTTTCATTGGGGTCATATGCGAGAATCCATGTCGGGGCCGTTGCCACACGATGCCCTTATGGCGCTGACCGATCACGCTCTAAAACTCCTGCCAGAGAACGCACTATTCGGGATAGCTGAACCATCAAACATGCATGAGCTGGGCACTGGGCGCGACTTCATCATCACGCGCGTTAAGTACGTGTCACATCTATCCGAGATTGCCACTTCTTAGCCATCCCCTCAATCCACGCCTTCTCTGCTTCGCTCTTGGGCTTTTCGTCATCGGCATCCTTCGGGTCATCCTCTGCCACGGGGGCCGCTGCTGGTTCGTACCACACGCCCTCATCTTCAGGTGCGACCATGTAGCCGAGCTT
>JACCDG010546409.1_pt1 | contig 15684 bp, 20 predicted proteins | sample 7442471 | NCBI WGS metagenome assembly JACCDG01 (sample SAMN15323444, study PRJNA562643) | freshwater metagenome | isolation source: river surface water | place: USA:Blue River Watershed | collected 2017-08-17 | reverse complement strand
TGTGGGTGCGTTGTCACCATGTATGGGCCCGAATTGTGAGCGTGTTCTGTATGAAGGCGATCTGATTACAAGCGATGCTCATGCGGCTGTGTATCTTTTTACCGGTAATGAACGTCGTCCGTTTCCAACCGGTGATGTGTACAAAACCTATTATACCGATTACACCAACATCAAGAAGGTAAGTACAGCCCAAATGGAAGAGATTTCTTTGGGTATGCCAGTATCGGTGAATCCTGGACTCACCTACGACGACGTAAAACTTAAGCTCGTAAAGTTTCCGTTTAATCCAAAAACATATTACGTTGAAAAAGGAAGCGTTCTGCGTCATATTGAAAATGAACAACTGGCCATCGAATTATTTGGTAAAAATTGGAATAAAAAAGTGATAACCCTGCCCGAAATTTATAGTTTGTTTTATACCAAAGGATTGATGCTCAATCAGGCACGCCTAAACACGATTGAATTTAGTATCAAAAATACGAGCACAAAAAGCTCGATTACAGAGGTGCTCGTGAAAGTCGCTGATACGACACAAAATGAAGCGGTGGTCAAAGGGCAAACAATCGCTGTGCTTTCCCCCAAGGGTGTAGTTAATACGATGGTAAATCAATACGTTGATTTTGACTCAACCAATCCAATCACACTTATCGTGACCCGTGACTCAGGAAAAAAAATCGAAAAAACAGTTGACTTGAAATCAATGTGGGCAGGCACGGTGTTGTTAACCGTCGCTGATGAAGAAATGACGGTGGAAGTAATTTCTAGTGTCGTTCCAGAATATGTAAAGACACCAACCGCTTCTTCATAATGTTGTTTTATGGCTTTAAATACCAAGGCAATTAAAGCGCGCGTCAAGTCGGTGAAGAACATGAAGAAAATCACCAAGGCCATGGAACTCGTGTCTGCGGCCAAGATGCGTAAAGCGGTAGCATCCGCTTTGGCCACCCGCACATATGCGCGGTTGGTTGATGAACTCCTTAAACGCTTGTCGGGTTCAGGTGGAAAAACACCGCTTCTTGAGGTGCGCCCTGAAAAAAAGGTGCTCATGATTGTGATTGGCGCAAACCGCGGACTTTGTGGCAGCTTCAACGCGAATGTGTTTCGCCAAGCGCAAAAATTGGTAACATCAACTGAAGCCGCTATTGACGTGCTCGCTATTGGTCGGCGCAGTGCTGCTTTTGCGAAAAAATATCAAAAACCACTTCTCGCGCTGTTTGACAACATTGGCGATAAACCCACGTTTGAAGCATCCCTTCCTATTGTAAAAATGGCCATGGAAGGGTTTCTGAAAGGTGAGTACGATAAAGTGCACGTGGTCTACACGCACTACCAGTCGAGTTTGGTCCAAGTGCCAAAAGTTGCCCAGCTCTTACCTATAACGCGAGAAGATATTACGAGGCTAGCAGAAGGTGGTGAGGGGCATGTAGACACCTATGTTCCATTGGATACAACGCTCTTTGAACCAAATAAACACATGATTTTAAACACGGTATTGCCGCGACTCGTTGAAATGGTGCTCTACCAAATGATCCTTGAGTCGGCCGCGAGTGAACACAGTGCCCGCATGATGGCCATGAGAAGCGCGTCGGACGCTGCGGGAGAAATGATTGAAGAATTACAACTGTCGTTTAACAAGGCCCGTCAGGCAGCGATTACGCAAGAAATTGCCGAAATCGCAGCCGGTGCAGCAGCTATCTAATATACTTACTATGAATAAAGGAACTATTACACAAATTATCGGCGTGGTCATCGATGCGCATTTTCCCGACGCACTCCCCGCGCTCTTTAACGCGCTTGAAGTAAAGACAGAAAAAGAAACACTCGTGCTTGAGGTGCAACAACATATTGGAACGAACACCGTTCGCGCCATTGCCATGGGTGCAACCGATGGGCTTGCACGTGGTGTTGAGGTGATTGACACTGGCGCGCCAATTTCTGTACCGGTTGGTGAAATAACGCTCGGCCGCATGTTTGATGTAACGGGGAAACCAATTGATGGTAAGCCAGCGGTAAAAGCAAAAAAAACCTATCCGATTCACCGCAACGCGCCGAAATTTTCTGAACAATCAAGCAAAACTGAAATTTTGGAAACTGGTATCAAAGTCATCGACCTCCTCTGTCCGTTTTTGAAAGGTGGTAAAGTTGGACTTTTTGGTGGTGCCGGCGTAGGAAAGACGGTCGTCATTCAAGAACTTATCCGTAATATCGCGCAAGAACACGGCGGGTATTCGATGTTTGCCGGTGTAGGTGAACGTACTCGTGAAGGAAACGATTTGTATAAAGAAATGCATGAGTCAGGCGTACTCGATAAAACCGCGCTTGTCTTCGGTCAGATGAACGAACCGCCAGGAGCACGTGCCCGTGTGGCCCTTACCGCCCTTGCCATGGCCGAATACTTCCGTGATGAAGAAGGCCGGGATTTGCTTCTCTTCGTTGATAACATTTTCCGCTTTACCCAAGCTGGGTCTGAAGTATCAGCGCTTCTTGGTCGTATGCCTTCAGCCGTAGGGTACCAACCAACCTTGGCTACCGAAATGGGCGCACTTCAAGAACGTATTACTTCAACTGATAAAGGGTCTATTACCTCAGTTCAGGCCGTGTTCGTGCCTGCCGACGACTTGACCGACCCAGCGCCTGCAACCACGTTTGCTCACCTTGACTCAACGGTAGTACTCTCACGTGCGATTTCTGAACTTGGTATTTACCCAGCGGTTGACCCGCTTGATTCAAGTTCAACTGTGCTTGATCCATCGGTTGTTGGCGAAGAGCACTATCGCACCGCGCGTGATGTACAGCGCGTGCTTCAAAAATATAAAGACTTGCAAGATATTATTGCGATTCTTGGTATGGAAGAGTTGTCTGATGCTGATAAGGTTACTGTTGCTCGCGCGCGTAAGATTCAGCGTTTTATGTCACAACCATTCTTCGTGGCTGAACAGTTTACCGGTCTTTCAGGAAAATATGTGCCTGTGGCTGAAACCGTTCGCTCATTCCGCGACATTTTGGATGGGAAGTATGATCATTTACCAGAATCAGCCTTCTTCATGAAAGGATCAATCGAAGAAGCCGTGGCTGCACAAAGCGCGGCGTAATATATTTTTGCGTATGTCTTTTTGGCGCGGAATACTTGCAGGGCTTGGTGTTGTTCTCGTGATCGGACTTGGTTTTTACTTTGTCACACGTGATGAGGGAAAAGAAAAAACTACTGACACGTATGGCTATACGATTGATACAACCGACATAAATACCATTATTCCAACCGAAGCTACCTCTATTGATTCACCATCTAACGAAACATCTATGCGCACTCTTCCTGAACAACAAGATTTGGCCAAAGAATATAGTGGGGCGATTTTGCACACCGCAAAAGGGGATATTACCGTATCACTGTACCGCGATGAGTCACCTATTACGGTTAATAACTTTTTGAACTTAGCAGAAAAGAAATTTTACGACGGTACTACATTTCACCGCGTGATTCCTGATTTTATGATTCAAGGCGGAGACCCATTGTCACGCGATGCTGCGCAGCGTCGAATGCACGGCACTGGTGGGCCTGGGTACAAGTTTGGTGATGAGTTTAATACGAAACCGCTGGTGCGTGGTAGTCTCGCCATGGCTAATTCTGGCCCGAACACGAATGGTTCACAGTTTTTTATTGTGACTGCTGAATCAACTCCATGGCTTGATGGAAGACATGTGAACTTTGGTATGGTGACTGCGGGTATGGATGTGGTAATGGCAATTTCTGGTGTTGCTCGTGATGTAAACGATAACCCAACGGAGCCAATTACGATTACGAGCATTGAACTCGTGAAATAATATGCTTCATGTTTCCATTGTCACCCCAGAAGGGGTAGTGTACGACGATACGGTTGCGCAAGTCACTGTGCCTACGGAAACTGGTGAGGTGACGGTGCTTGCGAACCATGTGCCAATGGTTTCTGCTATGAAAGCAGGAGAGCTTGTGTTTGTAAAACAAGACGGTGCGCGAGTGCCCTTGGCTGTGTCGCAGGGTGTGCTTGAAGTTCGCTCTGGGAACAAGGTGGTTGTGCTCACCGATACTGCTGAGCGAGCAGACCACATTGATATTGATGCTGCTGAAGCCGCACGCGCACGAGCCGAGGAGGTAATGAAGGGTATGAAAAATGTTGAAGACGTTGATTTTGCTCGTGTGCAAGCGTCGCTTGAACGTGAAGTGGCTCGACTTCGTGTAGGGAAGAAATATCGCAAGTTGCCACCAACGGTGTAAAAAATAAAGGCCGGCCCTATGGTCGGCTTTCATGTATATATGCAACTCCGTTTTCAGGGGCAATATAAAAGTAATCCTCGTATTCTCATGCAACGCGCTGGGTACGCGCAGTTTCTTGACCCAAATACCAAAGAAACAAGTTATGTACGCAAACTCACCGCCAATTTTTACCCCCGGTTTCATTGCTATGTAGAATTAATGGAAGGGGAGCCTGGTTTTTTTGTAAACTTACACCTTGATCAAAAACACGTGTCGTACGAAGGATCTAATAAGCATAGTGGGGAATATGAGGGTGAGACCGTGCTTGCCGAAGCTAAGCGCATAGCAAGCATTCTTTTGAAAGAAAAAATGGTGTAATAATATACAGGTTTTGGCCTAGGTGGCATACCTCTTGACGCCGTGCCTTTGGTGCGCTATACTGCTGCCATTACTTAACGACATGGTTAACGACGCACCTGTCAAGGAGGCTGGGGCGGGCAGTTCCTTAGCGAAATGCTAAGGCGATAAAGGCATTGCCTACATATAGCATGGCAACCAAGAAATCGGCTGGTTCGACCAGGTTAGGTCGTGATTCCCAGCCTAAGTACCTCGGTACTAAAGTCGGTGATGGTGAGTTGGTTCACTCTGGCGCAATTTTAGTTCGCCAACGCGGTACCCCAATTATGCCAGGAAAAAACGTCCGTCGTGGCAAGGATGATACCTTGTACGCGATTGTGAACGGTGCGGTAAAATTTACCGTTGATAAGCGTATCCGTTTTGATGGAAACCGCAAAACCGTGACCTACGTGAGCATTATTCCGACAGCAACCAAATAACCAAAAGGGAGCCCTAAAACGGGCTCCTTTTGTTTTTTAAAGGTGGAATATATCCTAAATTTGGGGTATACTGTACTTGCTATGAATCTTCTTACCTACCCCCCTCGTTTGTTTTTTAAACAACTTCCCATTGTTGTTCCTTTTGGTTTGAGTGTGTTGGCAAATGTAATCACCTGGGGCTGGCTCGCGTGGTTTTTTAAACCAACAAACGAGCCTGTTTTTCTTCATTACAATGTTCTCTTCGGCGTCGATTATATTGGCGACTGGCACCGAGTATTTTTATTACCAATCGTGGGCGTTTCCATTCTTCTTATCAACACGCTTCTTGGGTGGCTACTTGCGTCACGCGACATGGTTGTCGCGTATATTTTACAGATTATTTCACTCCTGTCATCGAGCCTTCTGTTACTCATGGCACTTCTTTTGGTCGAAATAAATACCTAGCGTATGCCAGCAGGGAAGCGTGGTATCGACACAATGCTCCTCGCGATGTTTACTGGCCTTTTACTTTTTGGCCTGTTAATGCTTACGTCAGCTGGTTCGATCGGCGGGTATTTTAAGGAAGAAACATTTTATTACGTTACTCGGCAACTCATGTTCGGTGTTCTTCCCGGGCTTGTGGCAGGGTATATTATGTATCGTGTACCATATTCGTTCTGGGAACGCGCGAGTGTGTTTGTTTTTTTAGGCACAGTGTTGCTGTTGGCTCTTGTGTTTGTACCTGGTATTGGCGCGACCAACAATACGGTTGCGAAAAATTGGATTAACATCGGGAATTATTCACTGCAGCCTGTTGAGTTTGCCAAACTTGGTGTGATTATGTTTTTGGCTGCGTTTATGGCACGGCGTGGTGAAGCTATGCGCACGCTTGAAGAAGGGTTTTTACCAGCACTCATTATGGCCGGCATCCCACTTCTTATGGTGGTGCTTCAACCCGATATTGGTGGTGCTAGTATTTTGTTTGCCATTACCCTCGGACTTTTGTTTGTTGGTGGATCTTCCATGACCGCGGTTGGCGGCCTGCTTGGGCTTGGTGTTATTGGTGTGGCGTGCGCGTCGGCGTGGTCGAGTCATGCGGCTGCGCGTATTGGTTCTTTTTTTGCTTTGTTACGGGGCGGTGTTGGGACAGATGCCATTAGTTACCAGATATATAACGCCCTTATTGCGGTTGGGTCAGGTGGGTGGTGGGGTTTGGGCTACGCGCATTCAAAACAAAAGTTTGGCTATTTGCCCGAAGTTCATGCTGATAGTATTTTTGCAATCATCGCCGAGGAAATGGGATTTTTTCTTTCGGCCTTTTTAATTTTACTTCTTGTGGTCATTGCGTGGCGTGCCCTTAGCGTTGCTCGCAGGGCGCCCGATGCTTTTGGAACATATGTAGCAAGTGGTATTGTGATCTGGTTTATGGTGCAGTCGTTCTTTAATATCGGGGCTATGATCGGTATACTTCCTTTGACAGGGGTACCACTGCCGTTTGTGAGTCACGGGGGAACAGCTCTTATGACTGCGATGGCGGCGGTTGGACTTCTTTTAAATATTTCAACATATACCGAAGGTCGTGCCACGTCGCGAAGAGTATCAAACGAATACCGCAGAGCATCATAGTATTTTTTTATGAAAAGTGTTTCAAAAAAATCATTTCATCGATCACCTGCCCATGCGACTGGCAAAACGCAAACCACCTCGTGGGGCAATGTTGCGGAATGGTATCATGGTATGCTTGAAATGGGCCCTGGTACCTATCAGTACGATGTCATTTTGCCGAATTTACTACGCCTAGTTCAGCCAAAAAAAGGAATGGAGATTCTTGATCTTGCGTGTGGCAATGGATTTTTTTCACGGGCGTTTGCGACGGCTGGAGCGAGTGTGGAGGGTGTAGATATTTCAAAGGAACTCATTGCGCTTGCGCAAAAAACATCGGGTGAGTTACCAATTATATATCATGTGTCATCGGCCGAGTCTGTACCGTTTATAAAAGACGCGTCAAAAGATGTGGTAACGATTGTGCTTGCGCTACAAAATATAGAAAAACCTGATTTGGTTGTGAAAGAATGCGCGCGTATTCTCAAACCGGGCGGAACATTGTATATTGTACTTAACCACCCGGCATTTCGCGTGCCAAAAGCGAGTTCGTGGGATTACGACGAGGCACGCGACATTGAGTATCGTCGCGTTGACGCGTATATGTCAGAAGCACGATTCGATATCGATATGCATCCGGGTGATAATCCCAGCATTAAAACAGTGTCGTTTCATCGGCCATTGCAATATTTTTTTAAACTATTCGGGAAACATCATTTTGCTGTAACTCGACTTGAAGAGTGGATGTCAAATCGCGAGGGTCCGCGTGGAAAACGCGCTCGCGCCAATGACAAAGCTCGAAAAGAAATACCTCTTTTTCTATGCCTCGAAATCCTTCGTCTTCCGTAAAAAAAACACCAATGATGCCTGCGGAAACATCAGGTATGCCTGTCCATAAAGGCGCGCATGTTCACACGGATTACCGCGACACGTGGAAGATATTTCGTATCATGGCCGAATTAGTTGAAGGGTATAATTTTTTGCACAAGCTTGAACGAGAAATTACCGTAATGGGATCGGCACGGTTTAGCCCGAAAGATACCTATTATAAGGTTGCGCAAGGTGTAGGCGCGAAATTAGGGTCGCGTGGGTTTACGATTTTAACAGGCGGTGGTCCGGGGGTGATGGAGGCGGCAAATCGTGGCGCGTTTGAAGTAGGCGCGTCCTCGGTTGGGCTTAATATTCAACTACCCATGGAACAACGCATTAACCCATATGTGAAAGATTCAATTGGGTTTTTTTACTTCTTTACGCGCAAGGTGATGCTTACCTCGCCAGCAAATGCCTTTGTCTTTTTTCCCGGTGGCTATGGTACCATGGACGAGTTTTTTGAGGTGGTTGATGTGATGGACCAACGTTTACTTTCGCGCGCTCCTATTGTGCTTGTTGGTAAAAAATTCTGGGAACCTCTGCTTCATTTTTTGCGTGAGCACTGCGTGGAAATTGGTTCAATTCCACCACAGATTATTGATACATGGCAGGTGGTAGATACGGCTGACGAGGTGTATGATTTGCTAAAAGATGTTGAAGATAATACGCAAGAATGTGATTTGTCGCCAAACAATTTTCACTGCGAAGGAAACATAGATTGGAAGATTTTTCGCGTGATGGCTGAGTTGGTAGAGGGGTATGAGTTTGTGAACGGACTCGATAAAGCGGTTACCGTGCTTGGAACCAACCGTATTCATCCTGACAGTGAATATTATGAGGTTGCGCATCGGCTTGGCGCGGCTTTTGCTAAAAAGAATTACGCGGTTGTGACCGGTGGTAAGCGTGGCGTGGCTGAGGCGGCCAACAAAGGCTCATTTGAGGCTGGTGGGGTGTCGCTCGGTATTGGTATGAAGTTTGGGAATAGGGTGGAGGTCAATCCATACCTCACTCGGTCGATTTTGTTTAGTTTTCCTTTTACAAGAAAATTAATTATTACCGCGCCGACAAAGGCATTCATTTTCTTTCCTGGCGGGCTTGGCACTCTGCATCAGTTGTTTGAGATTTTGACCCTGATGCAGACGGGAAAAATGGAACGACTGCCAGTTATATTGTACGATAAAAAGTTTTGGGGAAATTTGGATACATTTATTAAGCAGATTTTATTAAAACAAGCGAAAACAATTGCTCCTGGTGATGAAACATTGTATCACCTTGTTGACAACGAGCAAGAAATTATTGAGATTGTGTCAGCGCACGAGGCAACGTGGAATAATGTATGATTCCTTGGTTCGAATATCATATTATCCACCTCGGTCCGTTACCACTTCAGGTGTGGGGTCTTTGTGTGGCACTTGGTATGCTTTTGGTGTTTGCCCTGATTGATCGTGAGGCGAAAAAAAAGCAGGTCGACAGCGAGATGGTGTTTAGTGTTGTGCTTCACGCGATCATTTGGGGAATTATAGGTTCTCGTTTTTTTCATGTCTTTTTCTACGCGCCAGGATATTTTTTTTCTCACCCTTTTGAGGCGTTCGCGCTGTGGCAAGGGGGGTTATCGTCATTTGGGGGACTTTCTGGGGCGCTAGGTAGCGTGTTGTGGGATGTGTGGTACAAAAAAAAGAACGGGCCTGTGAGGGGAGCGGTGATTGCCGACCTTTTGGCGTACGCAGCGGTATTTGGTTGGATGGTAGGGCGTGTAGGGTGTGTGCTTATTCACGATCATCCTGGCATGGCCTGCCCCGGATGCTTTTTGGCCACACCATGGCGTGATGGGGTAGTACGATTTGATATGGCGCTCCTTGAGATTATTGGCATGTTGCCACTTGCGATAGTGTTTTTATATGTATGGCGCAATAAAAAGGTATGTGAGGGCTGGTTTGTGTCGGTTCTTTTTATATATTATGGCGTGCTACGATTTGGACTCGATTTTTTGCGTGCAACCGATGTGGTTGGCGCGGACGCGAGATATGCTCAATTGACTCCAGGGCAGTACAGTGCTATTTTACTCATGTTTTTAGGGGGGTGGGTGTACTACAAAGGAAAAAAAGGAAGGATCGCATAGTGGTCGAGTGCACCGCCTTGGAAAGGCGGCATACCTGAAAGGGTATCGAGAGTTCGAATCTCTCTCCTTCCGCAATCACAAAATACTAGCTGTAGCCAGTATTTTGTGATTCTGTGGCAATGCGGAGAGATTCGAACTGAAGGGGGTCGGGGAAACAGTTGTTTCCCCGTGGCGGATTTTTGAAACCGAGGGGTTTCAAAAGGAGCGAAGCGACGTGTTCGAATAATGAAATGCTCTCTCCTTTCGCCAGATTGGTAAATTCGAATCATCACAAATAAGAGTTTTTTGCTAAGATTATTTGTATGAAGCTCAAGAACGACAAATTTCGGAAAAGTAGAGGGGGTTACACAAGAATGCTAAAAATAAGTTGCGAAAAGTGTAGCTCTCTAATTTGTCTCTATCAAAAAGATGGTCCTGGCAATTTACGTCGAATGTATATTGATCGAATTATTAATCCCGTAGTTTCCGTTTCCCAAAAAAATCTTTCTTGCGCTAAAGGCCATCTTTTGGGAGTTAAAATCGTATACGAAAAAGAAAAGCGTTTAGCTTTTAGACTTTTTGTTGATTCAGTGATAAAGAAGATCGTCAAAAGTAAATAATCATGGAAAATTATCTCAAAATTTTTAATTGATCAAATTCGATAAATCATATCAATTTTCCCTGCTTATATTTATATAAAGGTGTTGTTAATAACACTTTAACTCATAATACATATGACAACTATAAACCCCTACATTAATTTCAACGGAAATGCCGAAGAAGCGTTTACGTTTTATAAATCTGTTTTCGGTGGAGAATTCTCTCATATTACCCGGTTCAAAGACATTGCGAGCGCTGAGTTTCCTGTACCTGAAAAAGAAGCAAATAAAATCATGCGCATTGTTTTACCTATTGGCAACAGTATGTTGATTGCCAATGACGTGCCAGAAATGATGGGACCAGTAAGTGAGAACGAAAATAGATCAAAGATAGCTGTTAGCGTAGACAGTAAAGAAGAAGCAGAAAGAATTTTCAATGGACTTTCAGCGGGTGGAACTGTTGAAATGCCAATGGGGGAAAGTCCATGGGGCACCTCTTTTGCCATGTTTAGAGACAAGTACGGTATTGAGTGGACAGTAGAGTTTGATTCAAAGTAGAATGTGAAAGAACGTGTATTGTCAGAAGACCCGCGGGAACATCCGCGGGTTTATGAATATTGTTCAAATGTGGGTAACACACTTGCATCATATAAAAAATGTTGGTATGGTTTTAGTGTGCCTTGACGCGCACAGGAGGATCTCATGGAAAAAAGCTGCGTTCCAACTGACGATGAAATCCGGAAAGTCTTGGTAAGATTGCGACGCTACCCTGACCCGGATGTGGAATTTCCGATGGACCGTGCTGGTTGGCCTACGACCATCAGTGACCTCATTCGTCGTATCGAGAATCGTGACCCGGTCGCACTTGAGATCGCGATGAGGCTCAGCAAACTTGATAGAAGTGGAGGAGGTGTTACCACGTGAGATTCGGTATCGTGAAACACGATTGGTGTGAAAAAAAGGAGGTCGCTGCCCCACCCGGCAGCTTTTCCTTTTGCCCGGTATGCCGGTCTATATGAATAAAACTTTTTTTTTAAATTTTTTTGATGTGTAATCATAATCACACGCAGATCATTATTTCATTATGAATAGTGACAAAAAGATTGACGTGTACATACAACATTTTCCTTCCGATGCTCAGCTTATTCTGAAAAAAATTCGTGCGCTTATTCAAAAAGAAGCTCCTGATGCAATAGAGGGTATGGCTTATGGTATGCCCGGCTACAAGTTGCACGGTCGCTCGTTGGTCTATTTTGCGGCATGGAAAACGCATATTGGATTTTACGCAACACCATCAGGAAATAAAGCGTTTGCGAAGGAGTTGGCAGCTTATGAGGTGGCGAAAGGCTCGATTAAATTTCCCTTAGACAAGAAAATACCCTATACTCTGATACGGAAGATTGTGAGGTTTCGGGTGAAAGAAAACAAGGGCGATAGATAACTTACTTTTTAGCAAAACATTATTGGTGATTTGTTCCTGTTGTAGGTATGTAGGTATACTCGTTAGAGAAGTACTACGAAATAAAGTATTTTATAAAAAATAATCACATAGTGTATATGTCTGAATTTTATAGAGGAAACCCAGAAGAAAATCCTTCAGAAAAAGAAGGCGTGAGGCGCATGTTAGAAAATAAATACCCAGATTTTGAGCAAGGGATAGTTGCTAAAATCAACGAACATCTTGGTGAAACACTTGGTAGCGAAGAGAAGAAGAGGATTTTGGATTACATTTCTTCTTTTGATAGTGATGCGGTCGAATGGGCACCGTTTCTTGGGTCAGAATTGTTACAGAGATTATTTGAGCCACAAGAATATCATGAGAGTTTGCTCATAGGAGAAGAAAAAGAAGTAGAAATTTTTGAAGAATTGTACTTTGCCATGGGTGAGGAGGAGCAGTGCAGTATTGAATCTGCTGGTGGCACGGAAGTATTTCCTGAAATCTTCTTTAAAGAAAAAGTGTTACGATTACGTGCAATGTACTGTTTAGCCATTAATACTGGTAAGGCTTCAGGTAATCTTGTGAAAGAGTTAAGTGCAATTTTCCTTAATAACATTATTACGAAATTAGAATCGGTGTATGGCCATAATGATGTACAAGTTGCGCGTGCGACTGCTGAAATTGACAGAACCGCGGTTGTTGCCTTGTTTGATCGAGCAACGCAACGGTTCGACGATACTGATGACGATAATCTTGATTCCTCAACCGCATCTTTATTTGCAGAAGCTGTAGCAGCAGCGGCAAAGGAAGGCAAATCACCAATGCCCACAGATGAACAGTCTCGTGTCAAAGAAATAAATTTTTTGACAGAATTCAATGAATTTAGGCAGGGTTTAAGGGATGACGCTGTGATTAATCGTGAAAGAAGAGATGCGGAGAGGCGCAAGGAAGAGAAAGAAATAGCGCGGAAACTTCATGAATTTCTTGAATTAAAGGAGGGAACAGTAACAGACGTTTTTTTGCGTATATTAGCACCAGATCAAGCGCCATATTTTCCTGGAATCATGACCAAAAATGAAGTGTCGGGTGCTAATTAAATTTTTTAAAACAAGTCATACTTGCCGTTGACACACGGCAAGTTGCATGGTACCGATAACTGTCTTTCGTTTTATGACTTTATGAACAAAAAGGAAGAAACCATTTATACCTATAATACTGCGGCCGAACGCATGGTGTTGAAATTCGCAAGAACTGGTGCGCGTGTGAACGATATTCTCGAAACCTTAGCGGTAGTTAAAAAAGAACAACCGTTTGTGGTAGAAATTGGCTGTGCCAACGGGCGTGATGCGAAAGAGATCATAAGACACACTGTTCATTATCTTGGTTTTGATGTGGCGTCTCAGTTTATCCAACTTGCGAAAGAGTATGTGCCTGAAGCACAGTTTATGGTGTCCGATGTTGAAACGTTTATATTTCCAGAACATATTGATGTTGTATTTGCTTTTGCCTCGCTTATTCACGTTCCGAAAGAATCCTTGAAAGAAATCGTTGAACGCGTGTATGCAGCGTTGAATACTGGCGGTGTTCTGCGTATATCTATGAAATATGCTGATACATATAGCGAAGTAACAAAAGAAGATGAATATGGCACGAGAACATACTATCATTATTCGGAAGACGATTTACTAAAAATCGCATCACGGTTTACTGTCCTTAAAAATGAACGGGTGGAAATGAATGGACAGTCTTGGGTAGAACTCTTGCTTCAAAAATGATACAAGTTTGATACATTTTTTATTTTTTATGAATCATAAAATTCTTATCGCGCTATTTATGGGAGTCTCGTTGCTCATTGCTGGTACTTTTGTTGCTATGTTGTTACAGGGTCGTGAAGACGTTCAAAGAGCTGTTATGTACCCCAGTGGCATGCCGAGCGATGAAAATGGTCGTCGTATGGCGCCACCTGCGTTAGAAGAACCGGGAGGTAAGTTAAAGGTCGCTAATTTTTCAGGGAAGCTTGAAAAAGTGGATACTGGCTGTTTTGCTGATGGTGAATGTTTCGTGGTTGTAGGTGGTAAACACATTACAACCATCATGGGCTGGCGCGAAGCCAAAGAGCTCGGTTCAATTATCGGTGTAGAAGGTTTTGGTGATTTAGAGGGTCATATTGGTGAAGAGGTTGAGGTGTACGCGAAAGATAATGGTGACAACACATATACGCTGTATGGCAGCAACGGTTTTTATGTACAACTGAAAAAATAGGCTATGCATTTACATGGCACTCAAAAAAACAATACCTTCATTGCGCTTTTGCGTGGTATTAATGACGGCGGCCATTCATTAGTAAACATGTCTGACCTTAAATAGATTTGTGAAGCGTGTGGTTTTTTAGATGCTGTTACTATGTTAGCAAGCGGTAATGTCGTATTTGATGCGCCACAGGGTAGGGTAAAAAAACATTAAGAAAACAGGTAGGTAAAGGAATGTAATTTCAGATTGTGCCAATTATGTTTTTTGTATATATTGTTCGCTGCGCTGACAGGAGTTTATATACAGGTGTAGCAAAAGATGTGCAGAAACGCATACACGAGCATAACTCTTCAACGCGTGGTGCCAAATATACACGCTCGCGTAGGCCGGTGACATTGGTATATGCAAAACAGTATCCCAACAAAAGCGCGGCGCTCAGGGCTGAATATGCGTTAAAGCAGTATTCAAGAAAAGAAAAACTACTCATGATTGCTATGCTTGGGGCGGGAAAAACATTTCATTAAAAAAGGACCCGTATGGGTCTGTGTGGTGGGTAAAGTGTTCCCAGGGCCGATCGCGAACGATTCCAGCCCCGGGTTTTCATCCACGCGCCTCTGCGTAGAGTTGGTACATGCTCACGGCGCCACCATTGTAGACTTCTCGAACCTCGCACTCCTTGCTCCCTGCGATCACCAAGAGAAGACCGGGTAATTCTTTGGAGTCGACTCTACCGGTATGGAGAGACGTTACGATTAGGGCGGTTTCGTCTGGAATCCTAGTTTCGAGACAGGTCAGCTGCCCAAGGTATCTTGACCAGAACAGCAATGTTCCGGGCTTCAGTCGGTTGACGACCTTTTCGTCGATGATGAATTTTGCATTTGCCATTTTTTTCTCCTACTCATGTACCGTAGACAGAAACACATGATAATGTATAGGGGGCTTGTTGTCAATATTTCCCTTTGCCAAGATTGATTTATAGTGTTTTTCGTGATACAGTGCTTTCAATCTTCATATATGACCCCAATGCCAATTAAAAAGCAAGAACTTGTGAACACTCTCCGCGTGGGGTGGTTTTTAGCGTTGCGCCAACTCAAACGCTCCAATAAATGGACCACGTTTCTCATTGTGTCGATCATGGTTCTTACATTTCTCAACCTCGTCGTCGTTTCCGGGCTTCTTTTAGGGCTTATCAGTGGATCGTTTGTACAGTTTCGTGATAATTACAGCGGTGATGTAATCGTAACTAGCGCTGAGGGTCGTACCTATATTCCTAATTCAAATAACCTTATTTCCTACATAAATGGTCATGAGCATGTTAAGCATATTTCTCCGCGGTACGTGGTGAGTGGGCAAATTTTAGGAACCCTTGATCGGTTACCAAAAAAAGAAGAAAAATCAAATGAAGCGGGTATCGCAATTGCTGGTTTTGATCCTGTGCGAGAACAACAACTTACAGGATTTTCTCGCTTTCTCATTCAAGGCCGTATGCTTGAACCGGGTGATGGTAACGGCATCTTGATTGGCGCGAACATGCTCAAAAAATATTCTTCATTTGCTGATGCGAATATTCCGGGTCTCAACCTTCTTGAAGATGTTGATGTAGGTACGAAAGTGCGTGTAACCATTGCGCAGGAAGACGGAGGAAAGGCAACAAAAGATTTTATTGTGCGTGGTATTGTGAAAAGTAAAGTCGACGAAATTTCCACGCGCGCGTTTATGCTCGATACTGAAGTGCGCCGATTACTTCCGGTACGAAAATTAGAAGTGCAGGAGGTAGCCAT
>JACCDG010673176.1_pt1 | contig 15685 bp, 14 predicted proteins | sample 7442471 | NCBI WGS metagenome assembly JACCDG01 (sample SAMN15323444, study PRJNA562643) | freshwater metagenome | isolation source: river surface water | place: USA:Blue River Watershed | collected 2017-08-17 | reverse complement strand
AGAGCCTTTTTCCCTGGAACCAAACTTAGGACGCCCTCTGAAAATGCAGGGGGCAGCATTGGCCTTGCAACACGCCCATTTTCATACGTTGTCCCCCCAGCCCTTTGCGCAAAGATATCGAGCTCACCCCCTGGTTCAATCCATTCTGCAACATCTGAAACCGTAATCCAAACACGCCAGTTATCTCCTGCCCTCTCAAAGGTCAAAACAGTATCAATATCTTTGCATTCTGGTGGATCAATATGAAAGGAGCCAGAAGGAACTTGTGCGCGCAATTCGAACTCACGACGCTTCTGCATCAAATTCGGTTCCATCGCCAGTAAATTGTTCGGCATTGTAAAAGGCGTATATGCCCACAACAAGGCGAGACGCTCCTTCACAGGATCTCCGCAATTTCCCAAGACTTCGATCAGATTGGCTTTCGGTAAATTTCTCCCAGCAGGAACAGCATCATCAACGGATACTAGGACTAATTTGTTAAAATGAATGTCTCTCTCTGGGCAGCCAACTACAAAATTTGGATATTCGCGTCTGTGTGGGCTAAATAAGTACAAAGGAATTCCTCGACTCGTCACGCCATACTTCACTTTTCCCTTTAAGTCCAAGATTCCAGCCAGGACAGGGTGTTCTGCTCGGTCTACAAGACGGCATCCGCCAACGGGATCCCAAGTTACACGATCGCCGACTAAACAGCCGCATGCTAGGCTAGGATCCTCAAATTCGATCGGTTCCACAAAGTCCTCTTGGCTTCGTAGAACGAATTTTTTATAGTCTTTCGTATGAAGTATATATTCCATCCTCTGTAATTCAAACACCGTGAGTTTAGGCCTACCTCGCAAAAATTGGCTTCCAGGCATCGCCCCACAAATGATAACACAATGAGCCTTGAACTTCTGCTCGGTCCCATGTTTGCTGGAAAGAGCAGTGCGATTCTGAGTATTGTGAATCGGCACAATGCAATTGGTCACAAAGTACTTCTGCTTTCGCACGCAATTGATACTCGCTATGACACGAATCAACATATTGTAAACCACGATGGCTCAAAGATCCCTTGTCATAAGACCACGACACTCTCGCCCTTTCTTCATCATCCAGAGTACGCAGCAACGCAGGTAATTATCATTGAAGAGGCTCAGTTCTTCCAGGATCTTTATGGCTTTGTACTCGCTGCAGTAGACTGTGACAAGAAAGATGTAATTGTGGTCGGCCTTGATGGAGATGCAGATCGTAAACCCTTTGGACAGATTCTTGATCTTGTACCGCTTTCAGACAGGATCACGAAACTTCATGCATTCTGCACGATGTGTCGTGATAGGACTCCTGCGCTCTTTACTTTCTGCAAGAAGCAAAAAGAGACGCAGGTTTGTGTTGGTGGTTCTGATCTCTATGAACCACTCTGTCGCAAGCATTACCTGGAGATGAGTGGTTGTGCACTGGCACTGATTCCATAAAAAAGCTGTTCTAGTTCTTCAACTGTCTTTGCATACTCATCTAGGGCGCTGCATTCACCCAAGGCTCGTTCGATTCTTTGTGTTGCAATTAAAAACTGTTTTTTCGTCTCTGCAAACTGGATTTTTTGAAAGACATTTGGCTGCAAACCACCAACTGCGACTACCATTGCTCGCATTCTATCAAGTAGTTTCTGTGTCAAGGACACAAGCGATTCAACCTCTTGATAACTTGGAGGTGGTCGTAACACACTCCCAACCGCACCCATTGGACTTTCAAAGCAGGCGAAGTTTAGGCTTCGAATTACTTTCCAGTGCTACCGAATCCACCTTCTCCACGACTCGTCTCATCAAGTTCGCTGTCGCTACAAATGCGCACTTCACTGATATGACCCATATCTGGAGCAAGAATCTGAACAACACGCAGACCCTTCTGAAGAGTATTCGTATCAACACGCTGAAGAGCCGCCATTAGCTCTCCGCGATAGGTACGGTCAATTACACCCATTGAATTCGCAAGCGTTACACCATTCTTCCAGATAGAGGAACGCGGTGCAAGCCAGTAATGAACTGTCTGGCCCGTGAAGTTGTTCATCATTACACCGCGCACTCCTAGTTTTGCGAGAAAGAAGCTTGGTAGACCCTTTTCTTGATCATACCAATGGTCATCTGCAAGGAGAAGATCAAACCCAGCATTCGCATTGTCAGGAAACTTCTTAGACTCTCCACCAAGAAGAGTCGTATACTGTTCACGCGCCTCCTCAGACACAGGGAACAGCTTGAGCGTGTAGGTACTGTAAGGCGTCGTCATTTGACTCTACTATCCCAACCACGCCCTCAGCCACCAATTTTACGGCTCGCGCAGCACTTCCGCAAAATCCTTCTCCCAAGTAATTGCTCTCTGCAAACTCTCTTGAGTAAATCGCCGCGTCCGAAACCAGAACTTCTGTAGACACACATCTGTCCCCCAAGACTCTGGAACTAATAAAAGTAAACACCATTGTTGAATAAAACTCGGTACTTCAATGTGCATTGCATATCGTTTCCACTTAGGAAAGATAGCAAGATAGTGTGCAACCTTCTGACAAAAATTTGCCTTGCCAGGAACAACGGATCCGCCATTTACAATGAGTCCTCCCTCTTTCTCAAGATGGCACTTGCAATCATGAATCAAAGCCAGCAAAAATGGCAGATTACCCTCTGTAGGATCAAGGAGATCCAAAAAGATTGCATCATACTTCTTTTCAGTATTTTGCAAGAAGGCCATTGCATCTTCACAATATACGCGAACTCGAGGATCCTCGAATGCGCCATCATTCCAATGCCGATAGGGTCCCTGAAACAATTTCACAAGAGTCTCATCCCAGTCCACGAGATCAACTTCTTCAACATCATTCCATTTTAGAATTTCACGCAGCAAACACCCTTCTGCACTGCCCAACACTAGAATCCGCTTTCTCTTCTTAAGACCAAGCAACAAAGAATGAGCCATCATCTCATGATAAATATATTCATCTGCTGTACAACTCTGAATATGATTATCAAGAAATAAGGCCTCTCCAAAGCCAACTGTCTTTGCAATCACAATCTTTTGCTGCTCAGACTGTGTAGATACCAAGACTCTCTCCACAGGGTATTGAATGAGAATATCTGCATCTGTATCATCCACAATATTCATCTCCTAAGGTTCATACCACTCTTTCTTTAATCTGAATACACTGGTAGGATGCCCCCGCGTGGCAGAAGAACCAGACGATGCGGTGCTGGAATTGCATATTCAAAAAATCTAAAACCAATCGCACGACCTGTTCCTTCCTTTAAGTACACCGTTTCGGAGGAACGAAAGGCCTGGGTCACAGCCTTATATCCATATTCTGCAGCCTTATTCAAACTCTTCAATGCAATCCCATGGGATGAATATGTCTATGATACTCCTGAGTACACGATGCGCTGTTCTTCAAAACCTTATATGATTATTGGTGGTGCTGCTGCAGAACTTTACAATGATGCATATCGACTACCTGCAGACAAACATTTACATGTCCTTGTTGACCCAACTGGCGACATTGATTGCTACCTATCACCATTGATTGTCACTTTCAAACGACCTGAACTTAGACATATTCTTACCTTTCCACTGTTTCAAGACAACGGAGTTCCATATCCTGTAGAAGGGCAAACAAATAGTACTTCACTTCCTTGTGAAACTGCACTATCAATGACAGGTACACATCCAATCTTACAGCCTTATACAGATCATTTTACGCAATGGTTACTCTGTAAGATCGAGGCCTTTTTCAAGCGGAATCAACCCACGTTGCAAACTTGGTTTGGGAAAGGAGATGAAATACCATTTGATAAAAAGGACAATGATGAAAGTGTAATGAGTGACATTCAACTCGATGTACGCCCTTTTACTATCACACGTGTCATTTTACCAAAGGTCGCTGCTAGTGGATTGGACAGCTTGAAACTTCAAGTAATTTATTCAGTACCATTTTCTACAGATGGTCAAGAGTATTATCACCAAGATCATTGCATGGAATTTATTTTATCTGAAACGCCTACACAAGTAGACGTAGATGTTCCTGCTAAACTCATAAAGGGACATCTTGTAAGAAATGTGAGCACAGAAATTATGGAAAATGTAAGTGCAATTCAAACAAGAGCGGATTTGCAATTTATACCCAAATATAAACATAAATATTTCAATCATGTCTTTCGGAACAAATTTCTAATTGATCTCGCAGGTACATTCTACAACCAATTTACATCTGAACAGCACACACTATGCCTAGCGTTTTTTGTAAAAGGCCTGGAAGTAATGCTAGATGCTGGAACAGATATTTCAACAATTTACGAATTATTCAGTACGCTACCAGACTACTATCAACAAGAGGAATTTCATCACATGTATAGACGCCTTGCAGAACGTCTTGATGAACGAATGCCTATACGAGGTGGGCGACGAAAATCTCGCAGAAAGAGTCGAGCTTTTGTGTGAGCATAATAGTTCACAAAAAAACCCTACAGTGGCAGCCAGGGGGATCGGCGGAGCCTGACAAGCCCTTTCCCTTTGTCCTGGATTTGAAAGATGGAGGTCGGCCGAAGCCAAAACCCCCAGTTGAACGTTAAATCGGCAAGCTATATGCCCACCGCGGTTGAGTGTTGAGTGTTCCTAGTTGATGTTTGAGTCCTGAATGTTGAGCGTTAAACGCTAAACGTTGAGGATCAGTGATTTGCGAAGCCGCAAATCGATAATGTCTTAACAAGACACAGCGTTATCGCACGCTGACAGCGGTCAGTTTCCTCTTCGCCACTGTAGGGGAATCCTACTCAATTACGCTGGAATACTAATCATTGTACGCCCATTGGCTTCACTGAGAGCCCAGTCTACGTTGGACTCAAACGACTCAATCTCTGCCTCCATTGAGCGCACCTTCTCCTCTAGCCCAAGAGGATCCACCACCACGATCTTGTTACTCTCACGGAAAGTGTTCGTCAGGGCTACAATAGTCTCTGGATTCGTCTTTACGTCCTTTCCAAGTTCACTGGCAAGGAGCTGGTCAAGGCGGCGTTGGAGATTGGTCTCTTCTACCTCACGGAGAGCTCGTGAGTTTAGGAGCTGCGTCTTCATTGAGTTTAGGATGTGCTTGTAGTAGGCAATAGACGACTTGTTCTCAATTGCCTCTGCAACAGAGCCTTCCCACGTTCCAATCTTGACTTTGGTCATTGCATTGCTCTGTACGACGGCACGCTTGAGTGCTTCACGACGCTTTGCCAGAGCCATATAACTCTGGAACTGGCTTGATGCAGAAGTCTCCATTCGCTTTTCGTCCACGGGTCGCGTCTTGGTTGCGACTGCGATCCAGACTGCACCGTCTAGACCCTTCTGAAGACGCTTATCTAGCATCTTCATCTCTGCGAGAGCCTGCGTTACACTCATAGTAGTCGTCGCAGAAGTTGCCATCTTTGGAATCTACATAGGAACTAGGCCGACAACCGACCAATTTTTTGCCCGCGGCTTTCGCCAAAATTGAACTCACTACCTTCCGTAGGAACGAGGAAAATGGAACGTCTTAGCACACTAATTCAATATGCGAGCGATTTGCATCTTGAGTTCTTAAATCCAGACAAGATCCAGTTTGAAAAGATACTCTATCCAGTCTGTCCTATCTTAGTCCTTGCTGGAGATATCTGTCCATTTGAAAAACACATTCTATCTAAGTTTATGAAATATGTTTCACAGAGATGGCTGCATGTAGTCTGTGTTCCAGGGAATCACGAATACTACAATCATAAGTCAAAACAATCTTGGCGACACTCACGAAACACAACCTATACAATGAAAGAAAAGGATGAGTACATGAAAGTATACTCAGAACTGTATCCGAATGTTCATTGGCTACAGAAGGCACACTTTGACATTCCTCTTACAAATATTCGAATTCTTGGTTGTACACTCTGGAGTCGCTATGATCCATTCTATGAAACAGATATTCATACTTATATGAATGACTTCAACTTTATTACACTTGATGGATTCAATCCAGTACAACCAGAAGACCTCTTGCGAATTCATGAATCTCATAGGCAGTGGCTACGCGAGTCTCTAGACGAATGCTCGAATGCAAAGAAACGTGCAGTGGTAGTAACCCATCATCTTCCACTCTACCAAATGATTGATGCAAAGTATAAATCAAGCACTGTAAATTCAGCCTATGCAAACCAGATGGATTCCTTCTTTGAACATCCAGCAATTGTGGCCTGGTTTTGTGGACATAGTCATTCTACAAAGATCTATGAATTTGCAAGGAAAGATGGCTTTGTCGTTCCTTGCTTGATGAATTGTCGAGGATATGAATTTGAGAGGCAGCCAAACTATACTGCATTCAAACTTCATGTCGTACTGCCTCAACGAAAGTTGGCTCCTCCCAAACTTGTGAAACCTCCAAGAAGGCAAAGTGAAGAAGAAGATATTATCTTTATCTAAACACCGTGGCCTTTTTTACGTAGTCTAAAGCGTTTTCCCTAAAATTGATACCGCCCTGCGACCACTTTAACGTATATATCTACAGGGTATTCAGATGCCTGTAGGGTTTAGCCTCCCCACTTCAGATGTGGAATCCATTGTTGGAATCCAGTTTGGTATCTTCAGTCCAGAAGAAATTGTCAAGCGATCTGTTGTGGAAATCACGAGTCAGGCAACGTACGATGGAACCGAGCCCAAGATCGGCGGTCTCTTTGATCCACGAATGGGTGTCCTTGACAATGGTAAGACGTGTCGCTCTTGTGGCCAAACAAATCACAATTGTCCCGGTCATTTTGGCCATTACCGTCTCGCACGACCTGTTTACTTCATCCAGTTCCTACCAAATATCCTAAACTGTCTTCGCTGTGTCTGTATCCGCTGTAGCAAGCTTCTTATCGACAAGGCTGCGCATCCGCGACTAGCCAAGCGTCGTGGAGAGGCACGGTGGCGTGAAGTACTCGCGCTCTGCAGCAATATCTCACGTTGCGGTCAGCAGACTGAGGATGGTTGTGGTGCACGCCAGCCAAATCGATACCAGCGAGACGGCATTGCACGCATTATCGCTGAGTGGGGGCAGGTTGAAAATGACGTACTCAAGACGGAGAAGGTTCGTCAGCCTCTAGATGTGGAATATGTCCTGCGTCTCTTTCGTCAAATCACGGACGAGGATGTGGACTTTATGGGGCTCAGTCGTCACTGGTGCCGCCCTGATTGGATGATCTGTACGGTTCTTCCAATTCCACCTCCCCAGGTTCGTCCTTCCGTTATCCAGGACAACAACCAGCGATCTGAGGACGACTTGACTCACAAGCTCTTTGAAATCATCAAAATGAACAAGGTACTGCAAGAGAAGATCGATAAGAATGCGACTCGTAACCAGATCGAGGAATACACGGATGTGCTACAGTATCACGTAGCCACTCTTGTGGATAACAAGATCCCTGGTGTAGCACCTTCTGCGCAGCGCGGTGGCCGCCCCCTAAAGTCTATCCAGCAGCGCATTGGATCGAAGGAAGGTCGTGTGCGTTACAACATCCAAGGCAAGCGTGTGGAGCAATCGGCGCGTACAGTCATTACTCCTGATCCCAACATCTCAATCGCCGAGGTGGGTGTACCAATGAAGATCGCAATGAACCTGACGCGGCCTGAGCGTGTCACTCCTTGGAATCGCGACAAGCTCTACAAGTTCGTGCAGAATGGCGCAGACAAGTTCCCTGGTGCCAAGTCTGTGATTCGCGCCGATGGTCGTATGATCTCACTCAAGCACGTGAATACCAAGGAGATCGTCCTCTACAACGGTGACATTGTCAATCGTCACCTGATGGACGGTGACATGCTACTCTTTAACCGTCAGCCCACACTTCACCGACTTTCTATGATGGGTCACATGGTCAAGGTTCTACCCTTCAACACGTTCCGTCTCAACGTCTCTGTAACGAGCCCTTACAATGCAGACTTTGACGGTGATGAAATGAATGCACACATTCCACAGAGCTATGAGGCGTTCGTGGAACTCAAGGATATTGCTGCAGTACCGCACCAAATCATCCGCCCACGTGATGCAACTCCTGTGATTGGTGTTGTGCAGGACTCGCTAGTCGGCAGCCATCTTGCGACGAAGCCAAACAACTCTTTCACGCGCCGTGAGTTTATGAATCTCATGATGTGGAACAAGCAGTTCGAAGGTCTCCCACGGCCAGCACAAGGTCAGGGCAAGGGTGGCAAGTACACGGGTCAACAGATCCTGAGTTCTCTTCTTGCCCCAATCAATATTGAGATGCCAAACAACAGTTTCAAGGAAGACAAGTCATCGTATAACGTCATCAAGATTCGCGAAGGTGAGATTCTCCAAGGTGTCTTTGACAAGGGCATCTTTAATAAGCCAGGCCGTGGTATCATCCATACTACCTACAATGACTATGGTCCTCAGGCTGCGGTCAATCTACTCGATGACATCCAGTGCGTTGTGGAGAACTACCTAATCATGAAGGGATTCAGTGTAGGTATCTCTGATCTTATTGCAGATACGAAGACGCGCGATGACATGAATGTTGTCATTCAGCGATGCAAGAAAGAAATCGAAGAAATCATTCTACAAGTACACACGGATATGTTTACAAACAACACGGGTAAAACGAATCAAGAGGAATTCGAGTCTCGCACATTCGCAGCCCTCAACAAGGCAATTGCAGAGGCAGGTAAGATTGGTGAAGGTTCCCTTGCAACAGAGAATCGTCTTATTGCGATGGTGAAGGCTGGTTCGAAGGGCGGTCCCATCAACATTGCGCAGATGTTGGCATGCGTTGGGCAGCAGGCACCAGAAGGCCGTCGTATCCCCTATGGTTTCACGGATCGTACCCTACCCCACTACAAGATGTACGACGACGGCGCCGAGGCACGTGGATTCGTGGAGTCGTCCTTCATTCGTGGCCTTACTCCACAGGAGTTCTTCTTCCACGCAATGTCAGGTCGTGAAGGTCTGATTGACACGGCAGTGAAGACATCCGAAACGGGTTACACGCAGCGCCAGCTCATCAAGGCTATGGAGGATCTAATGATCCATCACGACGGTACGGTGCGTGATGCAAACGGCAGTATCGTTCAGTTTCACTATGGCGAGGACGGTATCAATTCAACGAAGATTGAGTCGTGTTCACTTCCTCTCGACAAACTCACGGATGCACAACTTCGTGAAGAGTTCGGCCTTACGAAGGAAGGATCCCCAACGGCGGACAATACGGAACAGCTCAACACGTACGTGGAGCAGGTTGCTCAGGATCGTCAGATGCTTATTGAAGGTGTATTTGGCTACGGCAATTCCACGGAACTCTTTGGCCCCATGAATCTGGAGCGTGTCATTCTCAACACACGCATCAAGTTCAATCTAACCCCAGAGACTGAGACAACTCTGCAAGTATCTCGTGTACTCACGGACATTGATCGTATTCTTGTTGAGACGCAGCCATACAACAAACTATGGGGTGCATTCCTACGTTTCCACTTTGCTCCTCACAAAATTATTAGCCAGCATCGGTTTACAGAGCAGGCATGGTCAACAATGGTTGATCTTGTGGTACTCAAGAACTGGAAGTCCTGGGCACAGCCAGGTGAATTCGTGGGTATTGTAGCCGCACAGAGTATTGGCGAACCTGCAACGCAGATGACACTCAACACGTTCCACTTGGCAGGTGTAGCAGCCAAGTCAAATATGACGCGTGGTGTGCCGCGTCTCAAGGAACTGCTCAAGGTATCGCAGAATCCCAAAGCGACATCCCTTACAGTCTACCTCAAGCCAGCGTTCCGTGAAAGCAAGGATCGTGTGCGTGAAGTATGCCAGGATCTAGAACTCACTCTCCTGCGTGATATTGTCACGAAGGTTGCTGTATACTATGATCCCAAGGATTCAAATTCGGTTGTTCCAGAAGATCGTGATCTGCTCAAGTTCTACGAAATCTTCGAGGCGCGCCAACTCGCCGTGAAGGAGGGCGAGGAGGCACCACCTCAATGGAGCAAATGGATGATTCGTCTCGAGTTTGATCGTGAAAAGATGTTCAATAAGAACATCACGATGGATGATGTGAACTTTGTTCTAAGTGACAAGTTCATTGAGCAAGTCAACATGATTTACACAGACTTTAATTCACAGAAGCTTGTCATGCGCATTCGTCTATCAGCTGGCAATTCCACTTATGGCGACGATCTCATTGGAATTAAGAAGTTCCAAAATCGTCTTCTCAATAATATTGTGATTCGTGGTCTCCCAGGAATTCGTGCAGCCACATTCCGCAAGGATAAGAATCGTAAGGAAAAGGTCGAAACCGAATACAAGGAAGTCGAGCAATATGTACTTGATACGGATGGTAGCAACTTCATTGAGGTATTGAATCACCCTGCCGTTGATGGAAACAAACTCTATAGCACAAATGTACATGATATTTACCAGCAACTTGGTATTGAGGCAGCTCGTGCAGTACTCTATCAGGAAATCTCAGGCCTTTTCGAGGAAGCAGGCATCAACTACCGCCACCTTGGCCTCCTATGCGATTGGATGACGCGTATTGGTCGCTTCATGTCAGTGGATCGCTATGGCATTAACAAGAACGACACTGGTGCACTTGCAAAGGCATCCTTTGAGGAGACAGAGAAGATCCTTCTAAAGGCAGCACAGTTTGGTGAACTTGACCCAGTCACGGGCATCAGTGCCAACATCATGACTGGTCAGCCGATTCGTGGTGGTACAGCATTCACACAGATTCTCCTAGATGAGTTTGCACTTCCACGGCTCCTCGAGGGTCTACCTCCCCTGCCAGTGGATGATGAAGAGGATCAAGAGAATAATGCACCAGATCAAGAGAATATTGACGCAGAACTCTATGAGGATCTCAATGATGCATGTGCGACGACAAATCTCCGTATGAATGCAGCAATTCCAACCAATGTTCCTCTTGCGGAAGAAGAAGACATTGAAATTACTGTTATGGACGGTTAAGCCTAAACCCCAGTGAAGGAGTCATGGTATGGAACAGTTAGTAGGAAAACCACCTTGGTTGACAGTTCAATGGACATCCAACCCAGTTGTTTTTTCAAAATTCGAATCATATCCCAAACCAGCTCCTTGGAAAGAGGATGTTAACGAGACCCTGTTTCATCTCAAAGAGCAAATCCAGCCATTTGACCGAAGCGAGCTATGGGATCTTGCAAAGAGAATTACGAATCCTTATGAACGGATTCATACACAAAGCAGTCGCATGAATTTACCACCAAGCGTTTGCGTCCTTACTCCTTTAAGCCGCTCATTTTTTAAAATGATCGAGATACTACAAATTCTTAATTTCTTTCAGAGAGTCCAGAAGGTTCCCCGCCTTCGGAGTTTACACCTCTGCGAGGGACCAGGCGGATTTATTGAGGCATTTTTGCAAAAAGCAGAAGAAAACCATAAGCCAGTTCCAGTAAGTTATGCAATGACGCTAAGGTCAACACACACGATGATTCCAGGATGGCGGCGTGCGACACCCTTTTTGCAGAGGCATCCAAATGTGAAATTATTATATGGTGCAACTGGAACGGGTGATATTTATGAGAAAGTAAATCAAGACTATCTTCGCACCACCTGTGAAACTCAGAAAGTACATCTTGTCACTGCAGATGGAGGCTTTGACTTTAGCGACGACTTTCATGCACAAGAGAAAATGATCTTTCGACTCCTTGTGTCAAGCGCACTGATTGCCCTGCAGAATCTGACCCATTCAGGTGACTTTGTCCTCAAGGTGTTTGATATCCAAAGTCAAGTGACACGTGACTTTTTAACAATCTTGGGGTCGTGTTTTCAAGAGTGGACATTATATAAGCCAGTTACGAGTCGGCCATGCAATAGCGAATGGTACTTTTTAGGAAAGTCGGCTGTCTACGGGCGACAACCAGTCATTCAACTCTTTGCGTATTTGCGTGATGCACTTGAATCAGGTCAAACCTTTGATAAACTCTTACCTGAGAATATGAAAGAGGACTTTTTACTTAAACTGCAAGAAGAAAGAATGGCAAAACAGTCACTAGCTTTGCAAGAAGTATTGTCCTATTGTCAAAATCCTGAACGAGAAAAACTAAACAAAGGACTGTGGCAGCGGCAAGTTGAGCCATGCAAACAGTGGTGCAGTCTATTTCGTGTGCCGTATGTTTCACCTACCGAGATCCCTGCGAAGGTTTGATATAGCGATCGGCCATACGCTGGCCAACAATAACGGAGGCTTGGTGCTGGCTCATTGCCTTATCACCCATTTTATTGAGTAGTCCAAGCATGATACGAAGATTGCTCTCGTCAAAATTAGGCTTCAATGCGTACTCAAACAGGGTTGGATACTCTGTTGGAAATGCACCTAGTTGTTCTTTGATCTCACCATCTGTTTTATGCATTGCCACAAGGGAACGAATTGTTTTCACTTGTTGCTCTACATACGCGGATCGATCCTTTGCGGCAAACGATGTTGGTTTCGACTTTGCTTCTTCTGCTGCTTCAAGGATACTACGACGATCGAGATTGGGTGGAGGAGGCATCTAACAGTAAATAGAAAACGGTTGGTATCTTTAGACGATTCTACATGACAACACCATATCGGCCAATTGATGCACTCCCTGCATTAACACCTGCAATCTATACAGTTCGTGATGTACCGACGACAGCACATCCTGTTGTTGTAAGTGCAGATTCATCCTCTCCGGAGGCTCTCATAAGTTATAAAGCATCTCAAATTGAAAAACAATTGGCTGTTGACACGAAATATGATGCAATCGTGGAACGGTTTTGCAGCGGTGGAAGACCAAGTCCTACAATGCTTTTATTGCTTAGTGTAATTGTACTAGGAACAGTTGCCTCGTTGGGAATGCAACGCAAGTAATCTAGGAATGGACTAGATGGATCCCTTCGAAGGAGGTGACATGAATGAGGGTGTCGATTTAAGTCAAGTGCAACCTATTGAAAATAAACTCTTACAAGATATTGAAACATTTCGTTCTAATCTACAAGGCTACAAGCAGTTGTTGTATGATACTACTGTACGAGATGATGAAGAATCTGCACCAGTTGAGATGGCACCTATGTATGAGTATCTTTGGCTCTATCTTCAGAGTATTGGATACTGGTACGGTTTACTTGCAAATAAGGAGCCTGTACAACCTGAGTTTGATGATGAAGAACTAAGGGCTGCATTTGAGAATCTGACCGCACAATTGAAGGCCATTGCCGAAAATTCTACAGATGGCGCTACAATGCTATCTTGGGAACTCTATAAGCAAAATACAGAACATCCATTCAACTTTCCATCTCGTACAGTAGGAAGCGATGCTGAAGACAATGAAGACTCATAAATTTACAAAATCAAGCTCTCCCGTGAGGGGATCGTGTCCACCTGGGATGCGTTTGCGTCATGGATATACTGTAAAACGTACAGGAAAATATGTACCTCCACGCTGTATTCGATCTACAACTATTTATAGCCAATCTAGCGCAAACTTCAAGCGCTCTGTCACCGCAAAATCTGAGAGACGAGTAAGGAACATGGGAATGCGGAATTCAACTCGCAAGTGCCCAAAGGGGCAGATTTTGCGGAAGGGATATGTGCGTCGTTTTTCTTCGTCGATCAAGAATCGCGGCTACTCAGTGAAGCGAGGAAATACAGTGTTTAGAGCCTATCCTAAGAAGAATACTACGTTTGTAAAGGCAACTTGTATTAAAGATAGAGGCCTTCCCGGTAGTAAACCATCTATTGGTCCCTTGCGCAAAGGTGATTTGAGCAAGTATGGATACAATGTGAAGAAATCTGAGAAAGATCGCCATGAAGCGCTCAACAAGGCGATTCGAGAGTATGGCGCACTTGGTGTATTCCGTAAACTCGATGCAGTTGCGAAACTCAGTAGTCGTACTGCTCCCGCAGCATCAACAATCTTCAAGTTGGATCGTGACTGGGTTCGCAGTACACACTCCTTAAAGGCCTTTTAGTGTGTTTTTTGGAAACCACAACTCACATCTCTCAACAGGAGAACCGATGGATCCTGAAAAAGCGCCAGCGCTCGTATTGACGAGTGCAAAACCAAAATGGGGCTGGCTTTTTTTCATTTCAATTGCACTTGGATCCCTATTTGCATTTCTAATGTTTGGTGTCAATCTCGCGGATGTTGCAAAGAACTGGCCAAAATATCGTTGCAATCCACTTGTGATTCCATTTGCATCCTTTTATGGGTATAATACAAGTGAGAATTTTAATTTTTGTGTACAAGGACTTATGAAAAACCGAATGGGAACCTTTACAGGTCCATTCGCTACAATTCTTGGATCCTTTGCAACTTCACTTATGATCATTCTACAATCTGTAAATTCGATTCGTCTCATGCTAGCAACCTTGTATGGAGGAATTACGAAGACATTCCAAGAAATCACAACAAAATTCCAAGGCCTGATCAGTCAACTTGCAGTCTCAAGGGATCGTACAAAGATGATGATGAATCGCATGATGAGCATTTTCTATGCAGTTGTCTATGCTGGAACTGCTGGCATGACCGCTGGTATGAACTTTAGCCGAACAAGTCTGTTTGGATTCTTAAATACATTTTGTTTTGCACCTGAAACACTTATTACACTTGAGAACGGATCACGAATTCCAATCAAAGATGTACAAGTTGGAATGTTGCTCAAATCCAGGGCAACTGTTACTGCAGTCTATCAAATTCAAGCGGATGGCCAGTCCATGCGAAAGATGGAAGGAAATGAACAGACAATCTATGTCAGTTCCAACCATTATATCAAACTGTTTGGTAAATGGCTCTTAGCATCTGATCATCCCAAGACAGATCCCGCTGGCAATTGGTCTGGAGGATGGGCGCGCCCCTTGATTTGCTTGGACACCACAACGCATGAAATAGAGATTGACGGAATCATTTTCAGTGATTATCAAGAAACAGATGCAACAGATCATGCAACCATGAAGCTAGTAGATGAAAGATTGAATAACGGCCGCAAACAAATGCCACTTCCTGACGAAGTACGCTATGAACCTGGCGTCCTTGATTCTCAGACAATCATAATGAAAGATGGATCTCTCAAAGCGGCAAGGTCAATTAAGCTAGGAGATACACTAAAGACTGGACAAGTGTATGGAATCGTCGAACGATATTCAATGGATCTATATGAATTTCCTAACCTGAAAGTCACAGGCGCGACAAGTATTTGGAATCAAGATACGCATGCATGGGAGCGAGCAGCAGTGTATCCTAATGGCACAAAAGTACCAGGACTCCATTTAACACGACATTTCCTTGTCCCAGGTCAAGCAACAGTTGCGACTCCATTCCACATTGTACGAGATTGCCTTGAAGTTCACAGTCCAGATATGGAAGAACCTACAGCAACTGCATTACTCAGTCCCGAGTAAAAGTTCTGTAGAATGTTCCAAACTCTAAGAAGGAGTTGGGATCCCCCAATGAAGTCTGACTTTGGTGGGCTTCTTTTGGCGATGCTCATTTTTGGAATAGGATTTTCAAGCTTACTTTCTGCATCAAATATTGAAGCAACAAAGTTAAATTGGGCACAGAAACGATGCAATATTTTTACAATGTTCACAGCATTTTTGTACAGACCAACAGAATCTCAACAAAGTGGACTTGAATTTATGAAGGAAAATTTCGCATTTTGCATGAATCAAAATATCGATACAGT
>JACCDG011493937.1_pt1 | contig 15687 bp, 19 predicted proteins | sample 7442471 | NCBI WGS metagenome assembly JACCDG01 (sample SAMN15323444, study PRJNA562643) | freshwater metagenome | isolation source: river surface water | place: USA:Blue River Watershed | collected 2017-08-17 | reverse complement strand
ACTATTTCGACACCGCAATAGGAATACAGCAACAATTTACGATAGAATTAAAACCAATCGACGCAACCGCCCAACCATCGGTAACTTACGACGCAAAATATTTTCAGAAAATCCTTATTTCCAATATCCGCCAGTTTTCCCGAATGGGATAATCCGTAGAATTAGGAAAGCAAATAGGCTCGATTTTTACCGAGAGGGAATGAAAGATGATTAAGCAATGGGATCAGTTATCACCGACTGCGAAAACGGCTTGGTACGTCGCTCAAAGCATCCTCGGATTAATCACGATTAGCTTGATCGTTCGATTGATAATCGTCGCAAGTCACACGGCAAACTAGCTCCGGTTGTGATCCGCTGTAAGTTGTTGGCGTACACCGGCAATCGTGCTTATCGCAATAGAACACTGGGATCACATGTCCACGCTGCCCGCAACAGGATGATCGAACGGTATCGACGTGGTGGCCTTGGTGGATGCAGGGCATTAAACAACACATGGATTTGTCGTGCAGTCAGTTCCGTCGCCAGCGTATGTTCCGCCCTGTGATATACAATCAAGCTCTGTCTTGATAGAGCACACTCCGCCGATGCAGCATGATCCAGTGGCGGTCGATGGTTCTTCTAAGTCAAATACGCCTGGATCATCTTCCGGCTCTGGCACAAATTCACCAGTATCAGGATCGTTAACCTGTTCTGATTCCGCGCCGTCATCGGTAACAACTGGACCATCTGGCGTATTGCCAGTTTCGCTGCTATCTCCAATGCGACCGCCAAATGCTAGGTTCGCATCAACCTGCGCCGTCGCGTTGTAGATGCGAAAAGAATAGCCTTCAATCGCGTCAACTTCCAGCCAAACGTAAGTTGGCACATAAGCAAGTGTTCCGCCGTCTGGCTCAAAGATATCTTCGGTTGAATTACCAACGCCTGGAGTCGGCGCGAGATTGCCAAAGATGCCATTCGTTCCGACCTCCGCAATCGTATGAACAACCAACCAGTAAAGTCCTAGTGGATTGTCACCTGGAACCGCCACTAAAACGCCTGGAAGTTCCGACAGCGTTACCGCCTCGCTTGTACCGTTAGAACTCTTACAACGAACAGTACACCAAATTGATGAACCTTTAGTGTATTTCTTTAGCGTAGAAACACTTGCGATAGAACTTTCGGTGTAGCCTGGAAGCAAGTTTGGTTGAACCTGAATACGAAACTTGATTCGATAGATACCAGTGTGGCATAGCTTGAGAAAATAAGCGTCTGCTATTGACCCGCCAAGCAAGTTTTTTGAACTACCAAGCCCTAAAGCGCTTCGCTTTGTTGAATCCAGCTTGACGATATAAGCAGGAAAATCAACTTGCCAATTTGCATATTCAGAACCCGACCAACTCATTGCCGTTTTATAAACAGTATTCCACGGCGCAGGGAACCCAGCGTATGATCCGCTCGTTCCCGATGCAGTACCAAACAGCGTACCGCTGCTGCTGTTTGGCACAAACCCCCAAAATCCAGTGAACCCGAAATCTGGAATACCAAGTTGACCGCCTGAATAGTCCCCAGGCCACCGGTTTGAAAATGTTGAACGCTGAACTAACCCGCCCCCAGTTCGGTGAAGTATGTACGGATCATCTTGCTTAATGTCTGCAACTGCAATTTCAACATAATATGCTGTTGTCGTTGTTGCAATCACAACGTCACTAGAGTTGTAACCAAGGAACGTAAACTTAAACCGATAGTGCGTTGAACTGTGAAGCCAGCCATCGACACGCATGTCCGAACGAACTGCCGACGAATGAGAACCTTGGTAGTAGTTTGCCCAGCGAAACGTAACTTGCGCAGGACTTCCGCTGGTGGCTGCATCTAGTTCAGTTGTGGTGAAATGCCGAACCTGCCCGATAGTTGAAATGAAAACATCATAGACAGCAACTCCGTCACCTGCTTTGACAGCATAGTAGTCGCCCCAAGCGTCACAGTGAGCGACAATATAAACACCGCCATCTATTGCCGTGTCAGCGTAGTTATAGACGACAATCTCAGTGGACGTGTCCTCGATCTCTTTCGGATCAGCCGCACCCCAACGACGCGATATCTGGCAAGACGCCTGCCCAGGAACACCAGCCGCCATCGCGTCGATTCCGCCGCCTGGAGTCAATACTAGGTAATGCGATTGAGGCCGACCGCTCTTGCGATAGTCTATCCCAGCTTCGGAATACAATCTTCGGATGTCCGCCTTCATTCGACGGATATCGGTAATCGCTGCTTCGCTTAAAGTCTTACCCACAGACTACGCCTCAAAGATGGTTACTTCCAGATTTACCGCCGCTGTATTTGCGCGACCGAATATCGAAGTCGTTGCCAGCTTAAACGGCCCCGCTGTCATCCCCGCATCAATGCGAACTAGTTCATAAAACGCCGATGAAACTTCACGCCCAATCTCGACATAGTTCGTTGAATCTAGGTTTTTGAAGTAGGCATAACCAGCACTCGAAACATCGCCAATAGTGACAGCTTCATAAGTTGTGCCGACTGCCTGAACGTTTCGAATGTACCGCGAACCTGTCAGCGTCGCCTGCTTCGTTGCGATTCCAGTTGTGAAATCGATGTTGCTCTTTACCACCGCAAGCCCGCTGGTAATCGTGATCTCGTTTGCCATTAGTCGTAAACTCCAATTTGTAACTCTGTAAAATCGCTGGTGAAATACTTCTGCCAGCCAAGATAGATTGCCTCTTTCGGGTCTTGCACCGGCATCACTTTGCCAGCCCCATTGAATAAAACCGGATCGGTAATTTCGTGGCCGCTTGGGTCTTTAATGATCCGCTGTTTCGGAACGCCATCTGGAAAGTCGCCTGTATTGAACGTGCCGCCGCGTCCATCTTCCTCACCGCTGCCAGAATACTCCGCAAGGCCTCGATCAAGCTCGTAATGAATGTGGTCATCTTCGTGAAGTTCTAACGTGTACTGATACCAGTTCTGATCGTAGATTTGAACGATTGTTGACTGAACATCCGCAAGCAGCAAGGTGTTTGCGGGGAACTGCTTACTAAAGATCGTTTGCTGCGCCCCACTGAACTCAAACGCAGGAGGCCCAACTACCTTATCCGGCGCAGAAAGTGTTATTAGTGAGTTGTTGACAGTGTTGATATAAGGGGTGTAATCGAACGCCGTCCGCTTAGTCCAAGTAACTCGATAAGCTGGAGTTGCTACCCTACGCTCTGGCGCTGGTAAAATTGGTGTCAATGCCGAATTTGTAATTACCCCGCGACTACTGTTTTTCACCAACGGCGACCCAGCAACAGACGTTTCAACCCAATTCGAATTTGATCCAGTGTACTTAAAGAACCCGACAAACGTCGCCCGTGTTACTGGTGCTTGTCCTTGAATATAAAACGGTTCAATCTTAACCGGATTGTGCGATGGAATATTAGCGCGATCGTAAACGAACTCGGCTTCAAAGTCCCAATACCAATCCTGCTTGCCAGCGCCAGAACGCTTTGGAGTCGATACGTTTACGCAAACCGCTCCCGTGTCAGCGTCGTTGCCGTATTGATAAGTCGTCTGAAACAGTTTTGGCGCTGACCCATTATTGAGAATTGTCACTGGACCATCTAGTCCAGAACTAACCGTTGCTCGATATCGGATCGTATAACGACGGCGACCAACAGACCATTCCGCTGTCGATGCAAAGGTTTTGCGGATTAGCGTAACTGCCACTAGAACGCCCCCTGTTCTTCGCCTTCGCCAAACTCAATGTCGTTCACGCCGCTAATACCGTCTCTGATTTGACCAAGGATCGCGTTGCCCTCTTGCTGCAATTTAACCTGCTGGTTCTCTAGTGGAGTGCGAACCGTAAACAATTGCTCAAGTGCCGCCTGTGATCCACGCTCAGCACTGGCGACGTTAATCGCTCGCATCTGCTTGCCGAGGTTTATATTGTTCATCATCTCATCGTTAAGGCCAACAACCTTATCTTGAGCCGCTTGCACACTGGCTTCGAATTGCTGAAATGCCAACGCCATTGCTGCAACCGCCGCAAGAGCCACCGCAGCTTGCTTTGCTGTGACTTTATTCAGTGCCGCCCTTGCCGTCTCAATCAACAGCAAAACCTTTTGAGTATTAGCCAACGTCCTGTAAACAGATACCAGCATCCGAGACACGCGGTAAACTGCGAACAAACCAACAGCCAAACCAACCGCACGCCCAGCAAAACTGCCAGTCATTTCGCTAAGCACTCTTATAGTTGCAGCGAGGCCTACACCCCATTGCAAAACTAATTTAAGCGTATCGCCAAGCCCGCGCATCACGCCGTTAAGCCCCGTGCCTGGCCTAATCGCCTCAGCAAGATTGCGTGCAATGTTGCTAATTGACGGACCAATCTGCACCCCAATGCGACCGAACACTGCACTAAATGTCGCGCCAAGAGTTGAAACAGAATCGTTAGCTTCCTCGATAACAGCAAGCTCGCCACGATTAAACAGAATCCCCAATCGCTTAGACTCTGCAAAGTTCTTCGCAAGTTCTTTTGCAGACATTGAAAGCAGTGGCAATAATGCAAGCCCTTGCTTCCCAAATAGCTTTAACGCAACCGCTGTTTTTTCTGCCTGTGACTCAATCTGGTTAAGTCCCTTGGCAATAATTACAAAACGCTCTGGCGCTGTCGCAGACTCAAGCTCCCTCGCTGTAGTACCTAGTTTCGAAAACAATTCAATATTAGCTTTCGTGCCGCGATTCGCCGCCGCAATCCCAACTAATAGAAATTTGTTCGCTGTGGCTAGTTTGTCCACCGAGACGCCAGCCAAATCCGCCGCACGTTCCAAAGCCCCTAATTGCTCCGACTGAATTCCGAAAATATCAGAACGCTTTGCAAGCCCATCTAGTTGCTCAAACACTTTACGAAACTTTGCTGTCACCGCTGCGAATGTAATACCCGCAAAGATGCTTTTGAAAATGTCTTTTACGCCAGTGGCAAACTGCTCAAGCGTTTTTTTGCCATTGCGAAGATCACTGCTTAATTTATCAATCCTGCCGCGAAGCAAGATATCAAGCGTCTTTACGATTGCCATCTATTTGCTCCATAAACTCATGCAACCCAGAAAATTGACTCAACCACGCATCGCTGCCAAGTTCCATTTGTTTCGTGATCTTCGGCATGTAATCGTCCGGTTTTCCACCAGACATACCAGCAACCACTTTGGCGCGCATCATCGTGTCAATGTCATGCCCAAACGGATTCAACCTAAAATACGCATACCATTCCTCAAGCTCCCAAAAATCTAATTTGAGATAGTTCGGATGCTTAACGCCAAGAGCTAAACACAGCCGGAACAAAAACAATCGATCCGGCTGCGACTCTAGTTTTTTTCTAGGAACTCGCGGTCTGAATCACTGACTTTGGAAGCGTTTAACACCGCCTCGAAAATCAACTCCCTATCAGCACTGTTCCAAGTACCAAATTGCTCACGATCCTTGCCAGTCAACAGCAGTTCGCCCGTTTCATCGCAAAGGCAGTTCGAAATTGCAAACCATCGCGCATCGGAAATAACCTTTGCTGTCTTTGGCTCAACCGTTACCATCGCCTCAAAACGGTCACGAATCCCGCCATCCATTGACCGAACGTAAACCGTTCCGATAGTCAATGCGACTGGCACAACTTTAGTTTTTACAATGCTAGATAAAAAACTCTCTCGATCCATCGGTGGCCCCCGTAAAATTAAGCAGTTGTCGGCGCAGTGGTTGAATACGTCCAATCACTTTGAGGCGCTAACACCATCTGACATTTCAAATCTTGATTGCGGTCGGTCGCCAAATCTGTATGCGACAAAACGTAAGCTGTCCGAGTTGCATAAATTGGCGTCGTAGTTGGAAACTTTACGGCGTAAGTGGAAAGCGTTCGATTCAACACCGCCTGTTCAAGCGTATGACTAATGCCGCTAGTCCCAACAACCTTTTTGTATTCGATCGTTTGCTGGTTGTACTTTGGAAGCCCAGGCTCATCCGTGAGAATCGTATCAGACAAGCACGGTTCAAGTTCCTCGCTTGTCGCAGTCACGCCAGAACCATCAACGCTTGTCGCGCAAACAGTTGAAAATGTGTTGGTCGCAACAGTAGTCGTCTTAACGTAGACGATCATGCCAATAGGCTTTGTCATACAATTTCTCCTAATTGAACAGTTAATTGAACAGCACTAACATGAAGTTCTTCGTCGCTGGCTACACTCTTTGGAATGTAGTTGTCGTCGTGATCGTCTACGTCAATCGCATGAATGGTTTGATCGTCGCCGTCATCATTCACAAACTCTACTTCGTGAATTTCATACAACCGCAAATGCTTTTTAAGCTCCGAGGTTATTTCCCTGGCTTCAGCAATGTCGTCACTTACTACCTCAACATCAACAGTCACAGCTTGCACCGACGCCGGTTGACACAATTCATCGTTAATGACTTCACCACTTCGCATTAGCCAGATGTAGGGGTATGCGACACCTTGAGGGATGACCTCGCCAATATGAAGCGCCCCGACATCAGCCGAGGTTTGGATATAATCGATGATCGCTTCTGTTAAATCAGCCACCCTTTTTCATCTCCTCGACAATGCGTTTACCGATTCTGTCAGCCGCCTGATCCGCTGCCCGTGGTCCAAACCACTTAGCTACGTTTGCCATCCATTTTTTAGGCTCGATCTTTGGCCGTTTATCAATTGCTTCAATGTCCTTTTGAATCTCTGCCTTACGTTCTTGGGTTTTTGCTTTCGACTTCAACCGCTGCAAATACAGAATTGATCTAGGGCGCTTGCCGAGTCGCCAACCATACTCCAAAAAACCGCCGTAAAACGCATCGCCGGTAAACTTGCTTGAAGACATTGCAGTACGTACACCAGTTGCAACTCTACTGCGTTTTATAGCTCGAATTGTAATAGCACGTCGCAGTCTCCCTGTTTTTCGTTTTACTTCCGACTTTGCTTGTTTTAGTAAATGGTCTTTTGCGGCCTGTCTGGTTTCCTCACGAATTAATTTCCGCTGCAATTTGATAGGTAATTGTTTTAGCGCAGTTTGCAACCGCTCTAGCTTTGTTACTGATACAAGCATTTCCATTTGTATCATGCCACACGCTCACACAACAAAGTTAAATCGTCACGCTGATAATCGCCCTCATCAAATCCGATACTTGCTATGTTTAGTGTCAATGACCCAAACACAATGCGATGCTTAGTGGTCAACGTGTACGAACGAGGCCCGCGAATCCTTACCCGATGGCTTGCACTTGCATTGATCTGCCTTGCTTGCTCAAGCTCTCTCCCAGACAAATCCGTTACCTCTGCCCACCGTTTTTCAACAGTACTCCACGCTTCCGTAGACTGTCCGCGAGTCCCGACCGCTGCCGACCGTGATTGAATCGTTATTCTGTGACGAAGATTGCCAGCGTTCGTAGTTGTCATTGACGGATAAACTCCTCGAACTCATTGACCCGAATCTGATTCTTGATCGAATCAAATGCCAATTCAATTTCCTTGGAGATGGTACCTGTCAAAACAGCCTCACGATTACGAAACCAATGCGCAACAAGCAGTTTAATCAAGTGACGAACCTGATACGGTTGACTTACCGAGCTAACACCGTGACCAGCAGTAAACGTCAAAACCACTGAGTTAATTTTATCCTCTTGAGGCGTCGGCCAAATGGCATTTGTTCCAAGATAAACCTTGCAAGGTGACTGATACAACTCTGTTTGGTAATCAGTAAATGCTGTCAATGTTCCTGCGTTGTTGTAGTATTGCAAAGCGTCGATAGTCACCACAGGAAAGAGCGGAACCTTGATGTAATTTTCACGCGGGAAAGAATTCCACCTTGCCTTATACTGAGTCGTTATCAACTGCAAATGGCACTCACTTTGAACGTATTCAGCCGCCGTGAGAATTAAATCAGTCAATTCTCCGTCAAACGCTGTTTCGTCGTTTTCGATTCTTAGGTGGTTTTTGATTGCTGTCATGTCCACTGGTAGAGCTGTGGGATTTGTTATCCGCTCTAAATTCATCGTATGCCCTCGCTATTCCGCGTTTAACCAGTAAATCCGCAACACCACCACCAGGATCAACTATGGACCCTGCACGCCATCCGTTCCAATCTATGTTCAAACGTATCTTCATTTTGCCCCCATTCAATATCTGGATGAAACGCAACTGTATTCGTCTCACACGGGTAATATCCAACGCTTCGCATAAAGGCAACCTGATCGATTATTGAATTAGAACCAAGGCCAGCGTAATGCTGAAATCCGCCACCGTCTGCCTCCGTTTTGACTTCGCTTATCACCTTACGCCTAAGCAATGGCTCAATCGTTTTGAGTATTCGCAAATCCATCCCTTGAGCGTCAATCACTAATCGCTGGATAAACGTGATCCCTCTCGACTGAATCCAGTCATACAAGTTTACCGTTTCAACCTCAATCGTCTCTTGCAGGCCTAAGTCGAACTTGGGGAACATCTCTACCGCTTGGCTTGTCACTGTCCCTAATGAACTTGATAAGCCGTTGACGTTGTATCGATGAAACTTTGCCTTGCCTGTTAAGTCTGAAACCGCTGCGCAAACAACCTCGCAATTATGCCCAGCGACCATATCTTGCAAACGTTTACAAACATCTGGTAGCGGTTCAAACAACACACTTTTAGAGTATCTTTCAACCGCTCGCAAAACATCTGGCGTAGCATTTGCACCAACGAAAATTAACATTTGAAATGCTTTTCATACCAGTCGTTAGGGTAAACAAACCTATGATTTCCGTTATCGTCAAAACTTGCGATAACTTCCTCAAGATGACCGATGCTCACACTGGAATCAATAAACACACTACGCCCATTTTTGTGCCATTGATCCCAAAAATAAATATCGTCATCAATCTTGTTTTTCCGCCAACAACCATCCTCATCTGGCTTAGACCAAAACCAAGGTTTAGGCAAATCTTTCAACGCCGCAAACTTGATCGCAGTTAATCCAAAATGAGCCGTTCGAACCCTCAACGGCGATCCGTCAAACTCCACTCGGTCTTTGTCCCCATCGGTAAACAATGGAAACGGCATACCGCGCCGACTTTGTAGCGATGCCAATGCGTCAATGTAGTCATTTGAGCAAATCCGCCCGATTAATTGATTGACATCTTGGTGTGTAAAGATCGAATCAAAATCAACCGTTATGCCAAGCTCAACGCCTGCCTTAATCGCATCTTCGAACATGATCTGCATGCACTGGCCGTAGAACACGCCGCCAGAACAAACCAGCGGAATGCCTGCTTTTTTCAGTGCTGCTTCGATGATATTCCTTGCCCAAACATTTTCATAACGCGGCGCTGTCATAAACGCCGCGACTTTCATTTTTTCCATCTTGTTGCCCCTTAGAGTTACGACTAACCAACTTCAACTGTCGGTGCATTGTCAGCGTTTGAACCGCTCTTGATCTCTTTATCCAAGATCGCAGACACACAGCTCAACACCGCACCATTAGTAGTGGTGTCCGGTGTCAAACTAATTCGCTGGTAACGCTTGCGACCGTTCAGATTGATATGGTAAACAGCCATTGTTGCCGATGCGTTATCAATCGTTTGGTTGTAAGTAGCGTTGTATGTAGCGAAGTTCGACGCCGTTGTATCGTCTGACTCCAAAAGAGCAACCACGACATTAGTGCTATTCGTGTTCGCTTCAGCGCCTAAATGGATTTGAATTGTCGCGTAATCAGCACCCGCACAATCCAAGTTTGCTGTCCGAGCCGTAGTGGCTGCGGTAATCGGCGCAAGCATTAAGCTGTAAACGCCTGCCTGTTGTCGTTTCATTTATCATCTCCAAGAAAAGTTAATCTGTAAAAAAGCGGTATGGAACCAGTTGCCCAGTCCATACCGCAACTCACCAGGGGCAACCGATGAATTACGCAGTTGCCATCTTGATACCAACGATTGAACCCGCAGTTGTCGCATCGCCACGATCATGAACATTCAAGTCAAAGCGATGTGTTCCACGGATGCCGGTTTGATCGTACTCGAAATACCGTTCTGAACTCGAAGCAATCGTTAATCCGCGAGCGTCACCCATCGCAACTGCTTCAGATAACGAACCAAAGTAAGCCACGATCTCAGTAGCCAAGTCAGTCGTTGGACCGCCTTGAGGCATGACCTGAACGAACTCAACGGGGTAGCCCATAAACATCGGTTTCATGCCAGCTTCGAAGTTAACGGCGGTGTTCCCGCCAGCAGCAAATGCAAGTCGTTTAAATCCGTTTTCCCAAACGCTGTTGTGCATGAACCATTTTGGTTCTGAGCGAGTATCGTAAATTTTACGTTTACCCATCGCTTCATGAACCGGTGCAATCGTGACTTCAGCAAGCGTATTGTCGTTCGCTTCGGTTGTCACAATTGCACCAGCCTGCAATGCACCTTTTAAGCCTAAAATGCCGCCGTAAGTGCTTGTGCCATCGCCAATGAAGCAAGCTTTATCCTCAGCGTCCGCCTTGCAATAAGCAAGCTCAGTCACAAACCAATCGCCTAAGCTGGAAATTGTTTGCTCAAACAGCTTGTTGGAAACTCGCGACAACATTGTGCCATCGCGTGCAACCAATTGGATCTGAGACAACGCCGCATCGCTTGCAGTAATCTCGTTGTTCTCGGCCGTGTAGTAATGGGTAAAACCAGAATACCGTTTTGGCACACTGATAGAACCGTGAGGCATCGGCCAAACCATGCCGATATTGCGGCGCACGACGCCGCGTTCTTCAACCAACCGGATGATTGTCGGCTCCAAGATATCTGGAACCGTGAACCCGCCTTTCGTATTGTCGTCAGTTCCCATCGCGGCTTGGACGTTGATGCCAATACCTGACAGGAATTCATACGACGCTTCACGGTTTTTCAAAACTGCCAATGCAAATTGACCAGCAATATACGCTTCTCGCTCTGCATCTGGACCGCGAAACGCTTTCAATGATCCTCGTGCGCGTTCGCTCATTGGAACGGCAAACACCTGACCCGTGGAAGATTCTTGCCGATTCTTGACAATCTTTTGCTTTTGGCGTTGCTCGATCTTTTCAAGCCGTTCAATATCAGCATCAATCGCTTTAAGCTGCGATTCTTGCCCGTCGATCTCCGCTTTTTCCTCAGCGGTAGGTACGCGGTTTTCCTCTTGGCAAATCTCAATGATCGATTCGCCGCGTGCTACGATTGCATTACGATCTTCGCGTAATGCGTTAATGTCCTTAAACATCCAACATCTCCTTTCGTGATGCCGGATGCCGTAATTGGTACATACCAATAAAAAACGACTGACCATCCGGCGTGTTGTCCGAATGCTGCCAGTCGTTAATAAACTCAGTCAGCTAAACTTTTTCGATTCACAGAATTATTGACCAAACAATTTCAAATGTCAACTACCGCTTTCGTGACTGTATCTTTCGCTTGAGAACCGCCAGCGTTGCAGCCACCATTATTGATTGGTCGACTGGCTTCTTGGCCGTATCACCAATCAAATCCTTGGGAGCGTTCTTAAACCTGTCCGCCTTGAGCGACTTTGGTTGAACTTTCGACCCCGTATCTGTCACTGAATCGACCAAACCAGCCTCAAACGCTTCGTCTGCCGAGTACCATGTTTCATCCGCCATCAATTGACGAACCTCATCCATGCTTTTACCCATCGCACTTGCGTACAATCCAGCCGTTGAATCGCGGTATTTGTCAAGAATCTCAGCGATTTTACGCATCTCATTAGCGTTACCCATCGCAAATCCCCACGGATCATGGATCATCAACCGAGAATGTTTGGCCGCCGATGATTCAAACACTGCTGGGAAGAAACTTGCCGCACTAGCCGCAATTGAATCGACCGTAACTTTGATCGTTCCATTGTGCCGACTAAGCAGCTCAATCATTCCAAGCGCCTCATCAACACTGCCACCGTAGCTGTTGATCCGCACATTCACATCACCATCACCGAGACTTGAAAGAGCCTCACGCATGCCATCAGCGCTGACCATGCCAGCCCAACTAGGCCCGATATCGTCATAGATAAAAATCTCTCTAGTCTCAAGTTTGAACATCGAAACAACTCCTTACATCTCGTTGCCAATTCACCACGAAATCACTAACCAGCGTTCGAAGTTCCGACTTCGACTTTGCACTACCAGAAACATCAACTAGCGACTCGATACGTTTAGACACATAGTTCGAAACATCCAATCCATCGACTAATGCAAGCGTTGTTTTCCACTTTGCATAGAATGAATCAAGCCATGTTTGGAAGTTTTCAGATTGCGTCCCATCAATAACTCGTTTAGCCTCGACAGCGACAATCTCCGACAGTTTTGCCATAGCCGCCGAACCAGGTTCATTCACTTGAATCGCAGGGTTTTCGAACTCCTCACCGCCATCAACTGGATTCATGTCAAGCTTTTCGCGCCCTTCATTGCGGTTAATCAGCTTGGCCTGAACCAGTTTGCTTAACACGTCCGCTGTCGTAGCCATGTCTGTTTGCAACCAAGTCCCTCGATTGAACTTGAAATACGTTTCTCCAACTGCTTTTTCTTGGATCGTCCGCAACTTTGCATCGCACTGGTTTTCCCAGCGAACCAACCAACGATCCAAACACGATGCAAGATAGGCAAGCATCTTTTGCTCTAAACTGTTGTAACTCACAGACGAATTATCACCTGGAATATGTTGTAGTCCAAAAACTAACATAACATCTTGACGGCCAAACTTTTGTTGCTCAATAAACTGAGCGTCAGTGTTGTTCATCTGCATCACAGTGGCAGTAATGCCCTCTCGAAGCAAAGCAACTGTATCTCCGTCGCCTTCAATTGTGGCTTTCGCGCGAAACCCATCAAGAAATTTCCTCGCTTCATCCTCTTTAGGAAATACGCCCTGAGGAGCCGACAGCATAAGCTTGCCAGTGAACCCTTTTTTAAGCTGGTTATTGGTAAACTTTTGGCCCAGTAGGATATTGCCCAACGAGTTTTTAAGCACGTCCGCAACATTAAGGCCGCTAAATCCGTTTTGAGTAAACCCAATGACATGCAAAACATCGCGATCATGCAAGATAACCAAGTCATCTGGTATGTTTTCGCCACGCAAAACAGCTTCAAGCGTATTGGAAAAGTTGATTGGATCATCTTCATGCGGATTCGTGACGTGATACTTCTGCCCCTCAACCATTACCGTCTCAGTCCTGTCCGGCATCAGCGGTATTAACTCAACCGGTCTTTGTCCATCTCGAATAATCGCAGCCCGCCCATTACCCCAACCGAGCGCATGAGCCTGAATTTGTTCTTTGAAAACGTCCGCCGTTTGGTATCCGTTTGGCTCATCGCGTAGAAGCTTCCATGCGGGATGGGACTTTGACACCTGGCTACCCTTACCGCCTTTGAGAGTAACGCGAACATCTAGCGGCATCTTGGCAACATCACCGGCGATAGTCTGAATCGCATACCAAACCGCCGCCGAACCTAAAATCGTCTTTGATGTTACTGGCGTCCCCTCTGCTACACGATTAATCCAATCCAGTAGCCACTGCCCAGGCTTTGATAAACTTGTCAACATGAGTTATCCTTAACTAATAAACAGTGGACCACGCCGCCTTGATGGGGCGAGACTAGCCAAACGCAACGCCATAATCACCGCCACCACGGGATCAATCTTGTCTGCTGACATCTTCCTATCTGGCATCCAGCGACCGTTTGAATCGCTATTAATAACAAGATTGCCAATCGCCCAGCGAAGCATTGGATTCGACCCATCGTATCGAATCTTTCGCTTTCGTATCAGTTCCAGAAAAAGGTTTAGTGGCTCGTGCATAGTAAAACGGTTCTGACCAATCCTTACGCACTCAAAACCATCCGATTGAAACTCCTCCGCCATTTGCTGCATATTCCACGGATCAAACCCAATTTGACGCTGACCAAACTCCTGCATGTCGGCGGATAAGGTGTCACGCATGTCATTAAACAGGTGGCTTGTTACCTTTAGCTTGTCGGTATAAACCCAAGCGTGCCACGGCATCGCCGTCAAATCTCTTGTTGTATCCGAATCCATGAAGCAATTTATCTTGCACTCGTACCGGTATTGCGGCTTTCCGTCATCTAACCCATCTGGAAATCGTGCCACTTGAGCTGTTACGCCCAAGTCATTGCGACCGCCAGCATCAATCGCGCCGCAAACAACATCCGCTTCATTCCAATCCGAAAACTCACCGATACACAAATCAAACAACGCTGGATCAATCGCTTGTTCCGCCGATGTTACTTCGGTATTGCCAAAGTACCTAGCAAACCGATTCCTAGCTTGCGGACTGATCTGCGCCTCTCGTGCCTGTTCGCGGATGTATTCAACTGAAACAGAAACGCCGAGGTTTGGCAAGGACTTAATCCAGTTGGCTTCGTCAAACAAGTCATCACCTTTGTCCAGTGACGCGACGTAGACAAAATAGTTTTCCTCTTGAACGCGACCAGACGCGACTTCCACCGCATAATCGTTTTCCTCTTTCCAGATTAAACTCTTATTGTCACCCGCTGTCGTAATCGTAAACCTAAGCGGTTGGCTACGCGAAGCTGAACCAGTAGTCAGCGTGTCATAAAATGGCCGATGCGTTTCCTTCCATGCGTGAAGTTCATCAAAGATAATCCCATGCGGATTCAAACCATCAAACGCCCTGTCGCTCCCAAGCGGTTTGATGTAACTATCTGACTTGTCGATGTTGATCTGGCTCACCCTTGAATCCGCAATCTTTGATAGATACGGACTCTTGCCGATCATACGCTTGGCTTCGGAGAAAATAACCTTTGCTTGGTCAACCTTAGTCGCACCAATGTAAACTTGGCTCTGTTGCTCACCGTCAAACGCCGCAAGCAAGATAGCAAGCCCCGCTGCAAGTGTACTCTTGCCATTCTTTCGACCAATCGACACATACACACGTCGAAACCTGCGGCGCTTTTGCGAGTCCTTCCAACCAAAGATAGAACCAACAATAAACGCTTGCCACGGCGAAAGAGTAAACGGCGCGTCAGCATAAGCTCCAATGGTATGACGAAACAACATCGGGAACGCTTCGATGGCTCGTTCCGCTGCAAGTCGATCAAACGTGTAAGGGAAATCGGCGTCACCAAGTCTCCCAACGTCTCGCAAATGACGCTCAACAGCGTTCTTGACATGAATACAAGCGACAATGCGACCATTGGCAACGTCATCGACGTAACCATTAAACGCATCAATCGCTCTATCCATGCTTATCAATTCAACCCCCCACGCGCCAGCCAATCAGTCAGCGGGTCTTTTTCATTGTCAGCATTGCCATCAGCGGGTTTAATAACTCGCCTTGAATGAGGGTTTAGCCCAATTGTCTTGGCTAAAGAATCAAACTTTGTCATTGCCGCGATCATGCCTTTTAAGGCATCGCTGTTATCTGGCTCTGCAATCAACAACATCCTTTGATCCATCGCAACCTGATACGCTTCACAGCACAAACGCAAAACAGGCCCGTCTATCTCACGCAAAACATGAGGCAATCCATTTACAGCCAGACGCCAAAGCTCAATCGCATATTCGCCGTGCAAATCGCTTGGCATCACTGGTGGATTATTGCCAGCCTTGACAGCCAACTGCGATTTCTCACTAGGACGACCGCCGCCGCCTTTTGCACCAATCGTTTTTGCCATTATTTAACCCCAAAAATCGACACGTT
>JACCDG011259937.1_pt1 | contig 15687 bp, 23 predicted proteins | sample 7442471 | NCBI WGS metagenome assembly JACCDG01 (sample SAMN15323444, study PRJNA562643) | freshwater metagenome | isolation source: river surface water | place: USA:Blue River Watershed | collected 2017-08-17 | reverse complement strand
TTGTCATATAAGTATAATTTTTTGTTTGATTATTTGATACTTCAAAGATAAGACTAATTTTTCTAAAATCAAAGAAAAATAAAACTTTTTTATTCTAAAAAAATAAACTATCTTTGAGGTAAATAAATACTTAATTATGAAAAACATCTTTATTTCTCTATTACTTATATTGACACTAATCTGTTGCCAATCTAGACAGTTTAAATACAAAATTCACAACCCTAATTATTTAGAGTCTGACAATAGTGCGATTTTTTTCACAAACACAATTCAATGGACAAACGATACAGCTTACTACACCAACTCCAACGGTAGTATTGTAATAATTTCAATTGATAGTCTGAAAGATTGTAAAATAGATACACTAAAATAATTATGACAAAGATTAGTGGATTTAATGGTGAGTGGAAGTTTTTATCTAACTTCTATCAAACACCGGTTTTATTTGATGGAGTAATTTATCCTTCTGTTGAAAACGCCTATCAAGCTGCAAAAACTTTAGATAGAGAAATAAGAAATAAATTTCTTACAATTTCATCAAAGGAAGCTAAATTACTTGGTAAAAAATTAATTGTTAGATCAGATTGGAATAGAATAAAACTTCAGATAATGAATGATTTGGTTTTAGACAAGTTCACAAGAAATGATTATTTAGCTTGGAAATTAAAAAATACCGGAGAATTATATATCGAAGAAACTAATTGGTGGGGTGATAAGTTTTGGGGCGTCTGTAAAGGTGAAGGTGAGAATAACTTAGGAAAAATTATTATGAATATTAGAAACAACTTAAAATAAAACAATGAACTCGAATTTAATCAACAACTTAGAAATCTTAATTGAAGGACTCAATACTAAACAGAAACAAATTGCAAACAGGGCTAAAGTTAATTCAAATTTTCGTTTCTTCGAGACGAATGTTTTAGGTAAAAATGATGTCTTTTTTGAAGACTTACCCACTAAACAGATTTTTCACTTTATAACTTATATTAAATCTAATTGTAACTGCGATTAAAAACAAATATTATTTTTATAATATAAATTTTATTAAAAAAATAGGGAAAAAGATGAAAATTTTAATTACACCAGAAGATATAGTGAAACGATGCCTATTTGATAGTTGGTCTTATTACATAGTTGGTTCAAACAAGGAAGCCGAAAGACTTTTGAAAGAAAATAAAGAATTTGAAATTAGCGAAAGAGATGCAGTAGTAATCGGTTTACTCAAAGTAATCGAAACTGACAATCTAATACACCGATTCAATGATTATCTAACTCACTTCTTAACTGTAAGATCAGTCAAAGAAAAAGAAAGTTTTCTGATTAAAAAGAAATCAATAGAATCCGCTATAGAACTTTTTTTAGATAAATTTCCGGAATTTTGGAACCCAGACTATGGTTTCAAAAACGGATTAGAAGATTTGAAAAATTATGTCAATAACCTAAATCAAAATTTACAAAAACTCGAAGTTATAAAACACACAATACAAAATGTAAATTATGAATTTTATAACGCAAATAATGTAAAAAAACTTTTAAATTTCAATAACTACTAATTTATGGAAAACGGCGAAAATATAAGAGAAGAAAGACCCTCAAAAGAAGAAAAAACCGAAAAACTATTTACAATTGAAGAAGTCGACAGCATCAAATCTGAATTGAACGATAAGTATTTAAGATTGATGGCAGATTTTGAGAATTACAAAAAAAGAGTTACAAAGGAAAAAGAAGAATTGAGAATAACGGTGAAAACAAATATGTTAAATTCTATATTAGATATTGATTCTGATTTAGCTATTGCTAAAAAAAATATAAAAGATGAGGGTTTGGATTTGATTCTTTCGAAAATGGAGAATTGGTTAAAAAACCAAGGCATAGAGTCTATACAAACTGAATCTTATGACACTGATTTACACGAAGTTATTTCAATTTTAGATATCGGAGAAAAAAAAATAATTGATGTTATTTCTAAAGGCTATATGATTGGCGGAAAACCAATAAGATACCCAAAAATCATATTAGGTAAATAATAAAAATAAATATATAATATTATAACTATACTGGAGGTTTGGCAGAGAGGTTTAACGCAACTGTCTTGAAAACAGTCGTCCGTGAGAGCGGACCGGGGGTTCGAATCCCTCAACCTCCTCCAAATATACTAACAAATATTTGTTAGTATATTTTTTTTAAATACTTTAAAATCAATTAGATTTTTCAAGAAAAGGAAGATTACGCAAATAGGATTTTCCTGAATACATAAGTTTGAAACAGATCGACATCGCTAAAAAGTTAAATTGCGCTAAATCAACCATATCAGAAATAATAAAATCATTTGATTCATAATACTAAATTATTTGTAGAAAAAAGATCTGATTTAATCAGATTTTTTTTATGATAATAATTTCAGAAAATGTTTAAAATGTTTTATTCTATCTTGTAAACCAATCGTTCCACCATTCACTCTTTTGGTTACAGCGGTTACTACATCATCAGAAAATCCTTTATCACAAATTGTCCACAATTTATTACTTTCAAAAAAGTAAGCTGCAGATGAAAGTGGATAAGTTGTGGCAACAAGATCAGGATTGCTAATTAAATCTATACCTAAAAAACTTCCAAGTCTCTTGTAATTTTCTTTACCGGTTGTTTGAAGATATCCTCTTCCTCTGAATTTCCATCCTTCTTTCGATGCTTCATCTCCATTTCCCATTCTATTACCATAAACTCTTGAGGCAATCAACTCTGGTTTGAAGGCATATAATTCAGCTAAGTTACCTGGAAAATATTTTGGAAATATTTTTAATAGACCAGACTTTGAATAATTCAGATTCTCTGAAACTGCTTTGAAATTACCGGATTCATGTGAACACTGAGCTAAAAAGTGAGCTAATCTGAGATTTGTTGTAATACCGAATTTCTGAGCAATCAGATTTATCTCGCTAATAACAGACTCAGGTAGATGACCCTTTAATTTATCAGTTTTAAGTACTTCTGTTTCTGTTTTCGGTATCAATATCCCTAACTTTGATAATGTATTTTCACTAACTACACCATCAGCAACTAAACTATTTTTTGTTTGCCAATCTTTAACTGCCTTTTCTGTACCTGGTCCAAACGAACCATCTGCAGTTATACCTAATTTTTGTTGAAGTTGTTTTACTAATTCACCTTGAGATCCAATTTTTAGCATAATTATTTTTTTTATTATATATTAACTATTGTTATTAAAATTTTTCTAAATTTACCAAATTTATTTTCCATCTGTCGCTGAACCGATTCCCAAGATTCTAGTATATTTTTTTCGAAAGAATCAAGGGATGAAAATTTCCAAATAGTGGTATCTACGTGACTAACTACATCTGATACTTTTTCATATATCAGGAAAGAAATTTTATTAGTAGATCTTTCGATTCGATAATCAATTATTTTTGTAAGTAAATCGATTTCTACACCAAGTTTGTGACCCTTATATAATATTTGTCCATCAAACTTCATTCCATCTGGATAGATTCTAATTTGTTTTCTAGCTTCTTGTTTTAGAACTAAGTAATCCATATAATATTTTCAAACAAAAACAATTTTTTAAGATATATTTATATATAAAAAAATATTTTACTTGGAATGAGTTATTATGACATTTTAGGAGTTTCTAAAAGTGCTACACAAGAAGAAATAAAAAAAGCTTTTAGAAAAAAAGCAATCGAACACCATCCCGATAAAGGTGGTGATGAAACCAAATTCAAAGAAATATCCGAAGCATATGATGTTTTATCAGATGAGTCTAAAAGAGTAGACTATGATAGATATGGTAAAAATGGTGCTAACAATCCATTCAGTCGTGGTGGTGGACCCGGATTCAATATGGATGATATCTTTAGTCAATTTGGTGATATGTTCGGTGGTGGATTCGGTCGAAATGCTCATCAACACCCACCAAGAAGAAAAGGTGGCGATTTGCGTGTTCAAATACAAGTAAACTTAGAAGAAATTCTATTTGGTACTACTAAAAAAGTTAAATATAAAAGACAGAAACCTTGTGCACCTTGTAATGGTAAGGGTGGTTCTGGTAAGAAAACTTGTACAAGTTGCAACGGATTTGGTAGAAGAAATGTGACTCAACAAACTCCATTTGGTGTTATTAATTCAACACAACTTTGTAGTGTTTGTAGTGGAACCGGTGGTGTAATATCTAACCATTGTAGAAATTGTAGCGGACAAGGAACAATCAATGAAGAAGAAGTTGTTGATATTAACTTACCTAAGGGTGTGGGTAATGGTATGTCTATGGTGATGGAAGGTCTTGGTAATTTTGTTAGAGATGGAATTCCAGGTGATTTACAAATCATTATAACTGAAATACCGAATCCTAAGTTCAAAAGAGAAGGAAATGATTTAGTAACGGATTTAAATATTTCTATACCACAGGCAGTATTAGGAACTAAACAAATCATTTCTACTTTAGAAGGTGATATCACAATTGATATAAATTCTGGATGTGAAAGTGGTAAGATATTTAGTTTACCAGGAAAAGGTATACCTATTTTAATCAATGGTAAAGTTTCTAATTCAAGGGGTACCTTATATGTACGAGTGAATATATCTATACCTAAGAAAATATCCGAAGAAGAAAAGAAATTATATCAAGAACTTGATAAACTTCACTAAAATCGATTTTTAAAAAAAATATATAGAAATAATTAAACCACATTTTAGGACCGTGGTTACACACCGGGCAGGTGTCAAAAAAACCCAGAATTCGCTCCTCTGGGTTTTTAAATTTGAATACAACTTTTCACACAAAATTAATATTAATAAAAGATTTTATTCATCACAATTTAAATTTATATGAAACACGAATTAAGAATTGAATTCAGAGAAAAAGAAATTTTAGAAAACGTTATTAAAAAATCTTATTTTGATGACAGTAATAATGGAAAACTTATTGGAAAAAAATTTTCAATATTAATCAAAGAAGATGATCCTTTATTTATTGCTTTCAAAGGTCTCAATAACAATACAATCAAATTAGTCAACGAAGAAATTATTGATGGGTCTATGAGATTTGTTGTTGTGCACGAGAAAATTAATGAATTAGAACTATTCCCTATAAATAATTATTGTATCATACAAGATCAAAAATATTCTTTTTACTAAAATGAAATTTGACTTCGAAAATATTAATTTAATACCAAAAAAAGGTATAGTAAATTCAAGATCTGAGTGTGATACTTCAGTTCAATTCGGTAAATTTACTTTCAAAATGCCAATAGTTCCAGCTAATATGGAATCTGTTATTAATACAGATTTAGCTATCAAATTAGCAGCCTCTGGTCATTTCTACATCATGCACCGATTCGATATAAACCAATTGGATTTCATCAAACAGATGAAAAATATTCAACTCTATTCTTCTATTTCAATCGGTGTTAACGAAGATTCATATCAACTGATTGAAGAAATGATTAAAGAAGATTTAGTACCCCACTTCATTACTATTGATATTGCACATGGACACTCCATCAAAATGGAAAAAATGATTAAATTTATTAAAGAAAAAATGCCAGAATCTTTTGTTATTGCTGGTAACGTTTCAACAGAAGAAGCAGTAGAAGATTTACAAAATTGGGGTGCGGATGCTATTAAATGTGGAATTGGTCCGGGAAGCGCATGTACAACTTATCCAACCACAGGTTTTGGCTCCAGAAATTGTCAAGCATCTACTGTTTGGAATTGCTCTAAAGTAGCCAAAGTTCCAATTATCGCAGATGGTGGAATAAAAGTACCTGGTGATATTGCAAAATCTTTAGTCTTAGGTGCTACGATTGTGATGATAGGTGGAATGCTAGCGGGACAATTAGATTCACCTGGGAAAACAATTAGTAAAGATGGTAAACCGTATAAAACTTTTTGGGGTTCTGCTTCCGCTCATCAATCTGGTAAAAATAACAGAATTGAGGGTAAAAGAAATTTTATCGAACTAAAAGATAAAACACTTTTACAAGAAATAAACTATTTAGAAGAATGTTTACAATCAGCAATTTCTTATGCCGGTGGTAATAATTTAGAAGCTTTTGAAACTACAAAATGGCATTAAAAGATATTGTATGTATCTATTCAAATTTCCAACAGAACAAGAAGAAAAATTCAATGTGTTGAAACAAAGGATTGAAAGTTTGTTTAGTACAAGAAGTTATGAAAAACCCAAAATAAGTTCTGAACAGTTGAAAATATTAGGAATTCTATCTAATTATTCACAAGTTTATTTTTACACCAAAACCCCAATTTTCGAAGATCCGGATCAGAAGAACTTCCTAAGTTGTAAGACTTTTAAACTTGACTCAATTGAGAAAGAAATGTACAAAAACAAAGGTAAAGTATTTGTTTTCTATTATTGTATAGGAGAAATTGTACAGGGTCTTTTTATTAGAAGCTCAGAGTGGACAAATATTAATCGAGAAAAAGGAATTGATTCTATTCTGGATTAGTTTTTCGAGCTTCAAATGAATATGTAGTTGTACCCCAGAGAACTGAATTCCAAGCAAACCTTCTTACTTCAAAACCAAATCTCTCTATTTTTTTCAGTGTCGATTCCAAGTCTTCTTCGAATCCACTTTTATCTTTAATATCAAAATCTTCATTTAATTGCAGACTAAACTGTATTGCATCTGGATGAATTTCAAAAAACTGTACTGATACATATCCTTTACTACCTTTGCTACCATAGAAACTTAGAAAATATTTGTCAGCTATATCCACCATCAAATCCTCAACCAATTCTCTATCATCTTCTGACAGGTTTTCATTAATAAACTCCCCAAATCTAAGTATAAAAGATTCTTTTTGTAGGTGAGTCCATTCTTCTCCCCATACCCATTTCCATTTTTTAGGTGTCTTAGTTTTAGTTTTATACTTTCTTCTAATAGCCCAAATTAAACGTAATTGTTTCTCACTTTTTGCTGGCATATTTATCCATAATTTTTACCTATATAATTAAGTGCTTTTATTAACCCACCAAATCCATCACACTTACAAATGACTGCATTTGCATTTTGATGTTCATAATAAAGTACATAATACCAATCATCTTCATATTTATCTATGTAAATCTCCATATCACCTTTATAATAAGAAGGGTGACTTCCCAGTTCGAGAGTGGTTAACATTGTTGATACTTTGAACCCATAAGAATTCAAAACTATATCGATTTCTTCACACTCCTCTTCAGTAAAACCCAGAGATTTGACCAAATTTCTTGTCTTATTTCTATCATCGTGAGAACTTAATTCGAAACCTTCTTCTTCTAATGATTCATTGAATTTTTTTAAGTATTTCATTTTTTTAATATTAAGTTTGTCCGCAACCTACCTTTTAATAAGGAAGAAAAATCCACTTGTGCTCATCGATTTTATTTCTTCTTCTACTTTTGCCATTTCTTCTTTTCCATCTGAAACTAAGTCTGCACTATTGTACGTAACACCACCGGGTAAGGTAAAATTGAACTGACCTAACATTCTACCTTGTTGCATTTTAGCCCAACCAGTAACGTATCTTAGAAAGTAATGATCTGCCATCAAAGTTTCTAAAGGGATATTTACATAAGCCTCTAAAATAAGATGGTGTTCTACATTAGTTAATATATTCAGTCTATGTGTAAGTTGGTTAAAATGAAACTTAACTGTATATAAGTTCAACTGATTCAACATATCTGCCATCGAATCAATCTGAGTTTTATAGATACCCAATTCACCAATAGTTGTTACATAGGATGAAAGATATGGTTGATTTGTAACACCCAGATTTACAGATAAGTTAGGAACATTTATACCGAGTTGTAATAAATTTTGATTACTCAACTTATAAATCCAAGTAATTGATTGTACTTCACACGGTAGTTCAATATACTTATAGTTTACGTATTCTGCGGTAGAAAAAGCTGTTTTATCGATAAAGTAGTACATCTTACCGACTGCATACTGGTAATTTTGCCAAAACCATTTTGATGCTCTAGTTTCTACAAACTGTCTAATCGAGTGATCCGGTAGATTCTTAGGTAGAGCTCCACCAACAGTAACATCTGTTTGTACCAAGTCTATAAATTCCTCTATTGTAATTTGACTCATAAAATTTTTAAATATTTTAGAGTATATATTAAATATATCTAACGACAAAGACACCAACTTTTGATATATAGTATAATGAATACAATACTTCAAAATATTAAGGACAAAACAAATAACATAGGTTCATTGGTTCTTTTCGTAAAGAACCACAAAGAATATTCAGATTTTATCGATTCAAATATACCCCATTTGATAAAAGATAGACAATTATCAGAAAAGATTTACTATTTAGTGAATTCCGTTAAATCACCATTACTTTGTAAATGTGGCGAACATCTTAGTTTTATTGGTTTTAAAAATGGGTATCGAAAAACTTGCGGTAAAAAAGAATGTTTTGTAGAATCAAGAAAAGAAACTTGTATTCAAATTTGGGGTGTAGATAATCCGAAAAAATCGAAAGAAGTTTTAGAAAAAGAAAAAAGTTCTATTTTAGATAAATGGAATGGTAAACATTATATGTCAGATGAATCTGTTAAAAACAAATTCAAAAAAACAATGTTAGAGAATTGGGGTGTTGAATGGGCTCAGCAAAACAGTGAAATAAAGGAAAAATCAATTGAAACTTGGAATAATAATCCAAACAAAGAAGATGTTATCTATAATAGAAAAGAAAAACTTCTAAGTAAAACCGAGAAAGAAAAGTCTTTGATTCAAGAAAAAAAGATGGTTTCTATAATGGAAAAATTTGGCACTATTGAAAATTTTGTCAATTACAGAAAAGAAAAAATAAAAGAATCTGCTTTAGAAAAATGGGGAGTAGAACACCATTTTGAGTCAAAAGAAGTAATACAGAAAAGAATTGAAAAATATAAGTCGAACATCACAAATAAAATTGTCGAATCTTTACCAGAACATTTAACTTATTTAGACAGAAAGCTTAATCAAAACTTAACAGATTCTTATATACAATTTAACTGCAAAAAATGTAATGATGACTTTGAAATCACCAGGCAACTTTTAGTAAACAGAAAATCATCTAATATGGAAATTTGCGTAAAATGTAATCCTGTAAATTCTGGTAAGTCAGAAAGTGAGGAAGAAGTATTCAATTTTATTAAATCAATTTACTCTGGTGAAATAATTCAAAGATGGAGATTAGAGGGAAAAGAAATAGATATTTATCTACCGGAGTTAAATATTGGATTTGAGTATAATGGACTTTTTTGGCATTCAAACTTACATAAAGAAAGCAAATTTCATTTGAATAAGACTAAATTTTTTGAAGAAAGCGGAATCAATCTAATTCATCTTTGGGAAGATGATTGGCTTTATAAGAATGAAATAGTTAAATCTATAATCACTAACAAAATTGGTAAAACAAATAGGAGAATATTTGCAAGAAATTGTAAAGTCAAAGAAGTTGATAACAAAATGACTAGAGAATTTCTTGAAAAAAATCATATTCAAGGTTTTGTTGGTTCGAAAATAAAATTGGGACTTTTTCACAAAGATGAATTGGTAAGTTTAATGACTTTCGGTAGCCTTAGAAAGTCACTAAGTTATAATAATAGTGAGAATAGGTGGGAATTGTTAAGATTTTGTAACAAAGTCGACTTAACTGTCGTCGGTGGAGCTTCTAAGATTTTTTCAAACTTTATAAAAAATTATTTAGTAGAAGAAGTTATTAGTTTCTGCGATTACAGTCGTTCAGATGGAAACCTATATCAAAAATTAGGTTTTACTTTTTCCCATTTATCAGAACCAAATTACTATTACATAGTCGATGGATTAAGAAAACACAGATTTAATTATAGAAAAGATAGATTGGTAAAAAGTGGCGCGAATCCCGAATTAAGTGAAAGTAGAATTATGTCAGATTTAGGATATAACAAAATATACGACTGTGGTATGCAAAAATGGATTTACTATAAATAAAACTACTTTTTTCTTTTCTCTGCAAAAGCCCAAGCCGCTTCTCTAACCCATGCACCATCATCATAAGCCTTTTTTCGGGTTTTCAGTCTTTTTTTATTACAAGGTCCATTACCACTCACTACTTCCCAAAATTCTTCCCAATTTATTTCACCAAAGTCATAATGACTTCTTTCCTCATTCCATACTAATTTTTCGTCTGGTAAAGTTACACCTAAAAACTCAGCTTGTTTTACAGTGGCATCGACAAAATCTTGTCTCAATTCATCATTGGACTTTCTTTTTATTTTCCAATCGATTGATTTTTGTGAGTGAATGGACTCAGAATCATTCGGTCCAAACATCATTAAGGCAGGCCACCACCATCTATTCACAGCGTCTTGTAACATCTTTTTTTGTTCTTGATTACCTTGACTTAGAGTCATAAGAATTTCATAACCTTGTCTTTGATGGAAACTTTCTTCTTTACAGATTCTAACCATAGCTCTGGCATAAGGTCCATAAGAAGTTCTACACAACATTACTTGATTCATAATCGCAGCCCCATCTACTAACCAACCAATAGCACCAATATCAGCCCAACTTAAGGTCGGATAGTTAAAAATACTTGAATATTTTGCCGAACCTGTTAGTAGTTGTTGATAGAGTTCATCTCTAGAAATTCCAAGTGTTTCTGCTGCACTATAAAGGTAAAGTCCGTGTCCGGCTTCATCTTGAACTTTTGATAAAAGTCCTACTTTTCTTCTAAGTGTAGGTGCTCTAAGAATCCAGTTTGCTTCGGGTTGCATACCGATAATTTCAGAATGAGCGTGTTGAGAAATTTGACGAATTAGATTTTTTCTATATTCATCAGGCATCCAATCCTTTGGTTCTATCTTTATATCAGAATCGATTTTTTTATTAAAAATAGTTTGTGGATGTATTTTTTCCATATTATATCTTTTTCAATTGTACTACAACTTGATTATCCCCACCTGATAAATTACATTGATACCCAGATTGAGTTACTTTCGTAGCCCAAGCAATTAACTCAGCGTCTCTAGTTGCGTCCAATTGACCAGTAAAAGACTTTCTAATTTTTTGACTAAGTGCATAATCATGTCCATACATACCTCCACCTTTCACAGGAGTTCTTATATCCAACCAATTAGAACTTTTCAGATTCACTTTTTTGTAAAGATATTTTGTCTTCAATATTATTTCTAATTCCTTTAGAAATCCTTCGATTTTACCTTTGGCTTCAAATTCAGAGTCCTCTACAGGTCCACCAACTACATAAAAAATAATTTCTAAATCATCATAACTTGGTTTGATTTGAAAGTTAGGTGATTCACCACTTCGGTGATAGAATTGTTGAATTGTGGCTAATATATTCGAAAGTGTTTCAATATTAGTTAAACATCTACCACCTCCACCGTAAGGTTGAATACCTTGGGCTATATCTTCTATTTCAATTCTAATTTCTTTACATCTTCGGGTGTCATTTTTTACATTAGCAACATCAGTAAAGAATCGATTATCTGATGTGACAAATCCTTCGATTAATTTGAATTGTTTGTTATCGACGAATTCGATGAATAAATCTTCGATGTCTTCATTTTCTAATTTGAAGTTTTCATTGAGATTTTTGATTTCAAAATTATTAAAGTTTTTTAGTTTTTTCATGATTTATATTTACCTCCTCTTTTTTTTCTTTTACAAAATGCGATTTGAGAAAAGCCCTTGGGATTACTACAATTGATCGATTTTTTATATTTTACCGACCATCTTTTTTTACCACCGGCTCTCGGCTTATTATACCCCTCTAGAAGGAACTCTTCAAAGTTCAGTATTTTTTCCATGAATCTATATATTAATTAAACTATTTCATTTTTATTTTGTATTTTTACCACTAAATATATACACCTATGAAAAGAATTAAACTATACGAAAATTTCAATCCAGATGATTTGTTAATGAGAATCAACTTTGAGTCTGAAAGTGACAGATATCACTCACCTCAACTAAATACTACCGACAATTCTATAAATCAGGAATTCATTACTTATCTTTGGAATATAGCAGATATTAAATATATTGATGCACTCGGTGGTACAGAAGCAAAAAATCATTTCAGAAGATATAACATTTCAGATTTAGTCGAATTTAAAGATATTATTCATATGGCACCGACTGGATTAGCAGCTGGTATAAAAGTTACAAAATATCCACTCTCTAAAATTATGGATTATGATATGTGGCCTGGTGGTTACATTGAAGGGTTCATCAGAATGAATAGTGATGATTCAAGATTTGGTGAATATTTTGTTTGGACTTATATCAAAATAGATAAACTAAAGGATATCTTGGAGAAGTTCGGTGATAAACTTAGATTGTTTTAAACAATAATTATTTTAATGAATATAACTATACAAATAAAAAAAAAATTATGAAAAAAACATTATCTCTACTTTTATTATCTATACTACTATTTTCTTGTACTAATCCTGTTTACAAAAAAAGAAAAAAATGTAAAGGAAACGGTAGCTGGTATGGTAATAGGAACTTGGGTAGTTTAGAAAAACAAGACAATCAAACCACAACTCTATTTTCTCACCTTAAAAATATTTAACAATGCTTTATATAATTGCTTGGCTAACAATCATTTTTTGTTTCATAATAAGTCTACTTTCATTGGGAGTCTATTTAACGGTTAAATATCCAGACTCATCGTTCACAATTTGGTTTAAAGAAAATATTTTAGATGAAGACCCAGATGAAGAAATTTAATTTTTTCTACCTTAATTATTTCAAAAAAATAAGTGGTTTAGAAAAAAACGATTATATTTAGTTAATATATAATAGACAACCGCCTTTGAAAAGATAGAACTAAATATGAAAAAAACTTTAGAGGGAAAGGAAGTCTGGTATAGTTTTTTCTATACAAAAGAATATAAATACACTTCTTCATTAGAAAAAGAGTTGAGTCTTTACATCATTTTTTCTATTTTTAAACCACGAATTCATTACATTTGAATCACAACTTTTATGTAGATATTTAAATCTACATAACATCTACTTTTAATATTTTTTTAGTAGGTGAGTTCAGAAGAACTAAGATAAAAATTATTTTTATTATTATGCTTAAAACAAAAATCAAAAATTTACAATCAAGATTACTCATGAAAAATTCGGGTAATGAAATTTTCAATACTTTTATTCGGAAGCCCTTTTTATCATTTTCTACTTGGTATCTTTATCCAGAATTCAGAAAAGGTAGTTTTTTAGTTAACTTTATAAATCAAAATCGAATACTTTTTTTATTTGTAAATATCTTCTTTCTTTGGACTATTTCTCTTTTCTTTTTTGGTAGACTCTCAGCTTTTGAAAAAGTAAAGAACCTTGAGTCTAAACTAACTAAAACAACTTCTGCTTTGGAATCCAGCTATAAATTGATAAATCTAAAAGAAATCACAATAGATAATTTAAGGATACAAACTCGATCAAGAGAATATCTACAATTTGTTATAAAAAGAGACTGCCAACTGAGACACTACGGAGCTCTTACAAAACTACCGGATGATGTTTTCTTTACTATAATTGATGAAATTGAAAAATATAAAATTCCTTATACTATTTTCTTTAGATTAATCGACCGTGAATCTGGTTTTCAATTTATATCTAACAATCAGGGCTCAGGTGCATTCGGTTATTGTCAAGTAATGCCTTCTACATTCAAGTACGCATCAAAAAAACTTAAATTAAAAGAACACAATCAAATTAATAATATCAAGACCGGTGCTTGGGTTCTCAAACAAGGTTTCGATAAATATAAAAAAGAAGGCTTTGATGTTAAATCTGCTTGGTATCGATCACTGATTGATTATTCTGGTGGAAATGTGGATCTAGCAGCGGAAGAAATGAAATTCTATAAAGAAGGATTGAATAAAACCAAATCTATACTTTTAGATTTAGGTAAAGATGATGGTGTTGGTCTATAATAAGAAGATTGGTATGATATGAGATTTCGAAGAATCTACTGAATATACAGACTTTCTAAGATTGATAGAAATGAAAAACTACGAAATTAAATAACCTGAAATAAACTTTCAGGTTTTTTAATTATCTTTGCAGTATATATAGTTATATGAAAATTAAAAGATATCAACAATTTCTCGAATCAAATTCTGATAATATGTGGTCAATTATTCCCGACTCTGTTAAAGAGTTACAATTACTTTTTAAATCTAAAGGTAAAAAGTTGTATGTAGTCGGTGGTGCTGTTAGAGATTTTCTAACCGGAGATACACCTAAAGATTTTGATTTAGCAACAGATGCTCTTCCAGATGAAGTATTGGAAATAATCGGAAAAGATTACAGAACTAATTTACAAGGTAAAGCATTTGGAGTTGTCGTGGTTTTTACTAAAGACCAATCAGAGGGAATGGAAATTGCAACTTTCAGGTCCGATGTATATGACGATAAATTAGGAAAAACCAGAAATCCAGATGTTAAGTTCACAACAATTGAAAAAGACGTTCTTAGGAGAGATCTTCGAATAAATGGTCTTTTTTATGATTTGGATAAAAAAGAAATTGTTGATTTAGTTGGTGGTATTTCTGATATAAAAAATGGTGTAATTGGTATGATAGGTGATCCAGACCTTAGAATAAAAGAAGATCCTTTAAGGATTTTAAGAGCCATTAGAATGGCTTGTAGAATATAGTTGAGTCCTCTTATAATAGGAGAAAGCAACATAGATCTGATATTTCTGATGAAATTATAATTGAAAAGTTTGAATCTGACTATGAATATAAAAAATTAGTATTTGATATAAATTTAAAAAATGGCAACAATTGAAAAAGAAACTTCCGAGTCTATAATAAAAAATGGTAATTTATTAGAGACTCTCTCCAGAGAGAGAATATGGGATGAAATAAAAAAATCATATAATCAATCAAAAGATTTTAATGAATATTTAAAATATCTTTTAGATTTTAATTTATTACAATATATTTTCCCTGGTTCAAATATCAATACAGAACTGGTTGATAGTAAAGATTTTGTAGTTGTTATTGCTAATCTTTTTAAATTAGAAAATCCTGATGGGTTAGAAAGAAAGTTAGTTCAAGAATATAAAATTGAATCAGAAACGGCAACCAAGATAGTTTTCTTAATTAGATTATTACAATTGACTCCTGAATCAACATTTGACCTTTATAAGTCAAAACTACAATGTCATATAGAAGATAAAACTATTTTAGAGTGGTTTAGAGTTTTAGGAATCAATGATCCTGTTAAGATTAAGTTTGTAGAATACAAACCAACTACATCTACTCAAGACTTAATGTCACAAGGTTTTAAAGGAAAGGCCTTAGGTGAAGAAATAAAAAGACTTGAAATTGAAAAATTCAAGAAGTTATTATAATTTTTCATTTTAAAATAATAGATTATCGAAAGATATTAATCCGGTAATGGAATTTCTTGTTCGACTCTTGTTTCGAGTATCAATCTTTTTTGAATAAAATCTTTGAAATTCTTGATTCTCATATCTTTTAATAAACTTTAATAAATTCTAATAATTTTTTACAATCTTGTCGAATACTACCTTCTTTGGATGTCAAATTTATCAATAAATCATTTAATTTTTGTTCTATTAGTTCTAAATCGAAATTAACATCGACTTCATTCAAATATTCAAAAACATCCCAGACTTGCT
>JACCDG010638419.1_pt1 | contig 15688 bp, 9 predicted proteins | sample 7442471 | NCBI WGS metagenome assembly JACCDG01 (sample SAMN15323444, study PRJNA562643) | freshwater metagenome | isolation source: river surface water | place: USA:Blue River Watershed | collected 2017-08-17 | reverse complement strand
GATATCTGGAGATGTGGCCCCGACCAACCAGCCGCGCTGATGTGCATCTCCTTGGCTACTACCAAATAGTGATTTATTAACTCCATGGTATCCTCCAATGGACAAATATCCTCCCCAAGGCAATGTTTTTTGGAAATTCAAATAGAGGACGTCATAGTCCGTTACATCTTTGACTAACCCAAAGCTGTAGCTACCGAAGCTGATTCCTGGAGATCCTCCAAAAATTGATGATTCAGGAGTACAAAACTTGGCGTTCATAAAAAATGGATCATTAGTGGGATACAAAAGATCAAAACCTATTTCTCCTTGAAAATTTTCCCAAGGTAAAAAGCCCACGGTAAGTCCTGTGTCAACAGGATAAACTGGGGCACCTTCTAGTCCGGCCGTAGGGCCTTTAGCGAAATAAGTATCATAGGTTACGTGGGGAACAAGATAGGGCTGACATGAAGCAGTTGTAGGTCCCCAGTAGGTTGTGCTTGGAGTGGCCAAGCAAACCAAGGGAAAAAACAATATAATTAAAATTATCTTTTTCATTTTAAACTCCAAATTATTTTATGACTAAAGTTCCATTGGCCAGGTCTTTTTCGATATGTCTGTCTTCTTTAATTTTCAATCTATCTTTTCTTCTATTAAGTGGTTGCCTTTGGGGAATTAGATTTGGGATTCTGGAATATCTATCTCCAATGACAAGCAAATTATCCATTTGAGATTTAGTAATTAGATAAAGGTGTTGTACAAAGTTTCGGTTAAGCTCAAACTTTAGCGCCCAATCTATTGCCCTAATCAATTTTTCCGCAGATAAAATTCCTTCATTGTTGTATTTTTCAAGTACCGATTTAAACAAAGCCCGGTTTGGCCCCTTGGCATTTTGGTATTGTTTATACAAATCCACTGAAGCGTTATAGGTATCCACTAATTTTCTAAAGGTGCTCTCAAGCCTTGCAGTTGTTTCCTCTAATTGGATTTCTAAAACTCGCTTTTCTGAAGAAGCTATCCGTACATCGGCAATGTTATCTATACCAAAAGAAATTCCCACTCCTGGATTTTCATTGTCGCCACTCGGACTTAAAAAGTTAAAGATACGGGATAAACGGGAGTAATGAGCAGCTTTTATTAAATAGCGTAAAGTTTGGATATCGGTAGAATTATTTTTAACCTTTTCCAAGTCACTTTCAGTTACAGGATAGTTTGGAACATTTCTAAGATCTGGTAGTTGAATGGGATTTATTCCTAGTTCCCCTTGATTTTGATAGGCCATTGCAACAGCAATATCATAGGTATACCAACTGCTAATTACTCCATTTAAGTATGCAGCATTTGCCACGACTTCATCTCTTAGGTTTTCTAACATTAAAATTTCATCCTCATTTACTGGGCCGGATGATCTTACCTCCTCAATAAATTTTGTAAGATGATTAGCATAGTATTCATAGATTTTAAGATCCAAAGATACTCGGTGGATATTATAATAAAGTGTCTCAGTATCGGTTACTACGTTTCTTAAAATTCCAGTGAAACTGCTTTTTTGGGCTTCATATATTAGTTTTGATTCTTTCCAATCAAACCAATTGCTTGGCATTAAAAAACCTAACATACTGGAAATGGTGTTTAGAGCAGTAGATGGAATATCCCCTCTCCCTACGGTAAACTCTAATCTTGGAACCAAATGCCCAATACTAGATAAAATTCTCTGTCTTGCCTGGAATACAAGTTCTAGATTTACTCTTTTTGGAAATCCATTATTTATGGCAGTATTTGCGGCTTCTTCTAAAGTTACACATTTTGAGTAGGAGCAAGTTATACTCCCTTCAAAATTGCTATCCTGGGGATCCCAGCTTTTTTCAATTCCGGGTTCTATGGAAAAATCACTTTTCCCAAGAAAATGGTCATTTTCTAGAGCGAAAATTTTTGAGGATAAAATACCGCTCAAAACCACCAATAATAATATAATCCCTTTCATTTTCTACTCCTGCTATCGCTGTTTTTTTTAGCTATTTATATAGGAGTCAAATTAATTTCCTAGTAAATATGATGTAAAAATGGGGTTCTTGCGTTTAAAACCAATCACTTAAGAAAATTATTCTAGGTGGTATTTTTATGAGATTTATCAAATTGGGCTATTTTTTTTTACCTAATTTTAACAGGATTAAAGAAGCAGTTAGGGAGAGTATTGCTCCAGTGACAAATGCCCAAGGCGCTCCAAAAGCATACCAAATCCATCCAAACATAATACTGGCCGGAAGTGATGAAATTCCAACGATTCCATGAAAATAGCCAAAAGCCGTACCGCGAAGATCATAAGGAACAATTTCTGCCACCAATGCTCTCATGGAAGGTTCAATTAATCCGAAAAAAACTCCATATGCCAGGAAGAAAAGAATAAGGGGAATTAGTGAGCTAAAATAGGCAAGACCAAAATAAATAAAAGAAAAATAAACCCATCCAATGATGATCATCTTTTTTTTACTTTGGGAATCAGTAAGTTTTCCAAACCAATAGGTAGATATCATTTTCACCACATGTAGTGCGGCCCAAAGGAGAGGAATCCAGAAAACCGGAACTCCTCCTTCTGAAAGTCTCAGAAGAAGAAATGCATCTGTGGAATTTCCCAGCGTAAAAACAAAAACCGCAAAAAGAAAAAGTTTAAATTGGGGATCAAGATTTTTCCAGTCCTTTATGGGGTGAAAGGATTTTATTTTAATTTCAGGTTTTGGAACATTGGGCTCCTTAATTCCCACTAATAAAAAAGAAACACCGATCACGGCCGGTATTGCAGCCAATAGAAAAACATTATGGAGAGTCACTCCAAAATATCCTAAAAGAAGACTTGCTACCAAAGGTCCAATAATTGCACCTCCATGGTCCATGGCCCTTTGAATTCCATAGGCAGAACCTCGATATTTAGGAAGAGTAACATCAGCAATTAAGGCATCACGAGGAGAGGTTCGGAGACCTTTTCCTATTCGATCAAAAAATCTTAGGAAAAAAACAATGGGCCAACTTTTTGCAAAGGCAATTAAAGGTCGGGAAATTGAGGCAACCAAATATCCCACTACGATAAAGGGCTTTCTTTTTCCAATCCTATCGGTCCAAATCCCAGCTATTATCTTTAAAAGGGAAGAAATGGCTTCGGCCGAACCTTCAATAATTCCTAGAGCCACAGGACTTGCGCCAAGAGTTTGAGTTAAAAAAACCGGGAGTAGTGGGTAGATCATCTCGCTGGAGATATCGGTAAAAAAACTGACAATTCCTAAAATATATACCGTTTTGGAAATCAATTAATTCCCTTAAATATTTTTAGGCCTTTTACAGCGAGGATTGTTTCCCGATTTATGGGCCTTATCGGCAGTTTTTAGGGCGCCTTCCATCTGGAAATTAAGATTTTTGATTCGAGTTTCTTCAGCCGGGTGGGTGCTAAAAAATTCAGGAGGTCTTTTACCACCAGAGGCTTTCTTCATATTTTCCCAGAGAACCACGCTTTGTTTCGGATCAAATCCCGCTTGGGCCATTAGATCAAGACCAATCTGGTCCGCTTCAGATTCATGGCTTCTACTATAAGGAAGGAGAATTGCCACTTGGGTGCCAATACCTAGGGCCGCAAGAATTAAATCGCGGTTTTCTCCCTTGATGGCCTTGCCGGACAGAAAGGCGTTTACACCAATAAACCCAACTTGGGTTATTACTGATTGAGAAATTCTTTCTGCTCCATGATGGGCCATCACGTGACCTACTTCATGTCCAAGAACTGTGGCCAGTTGAGAATCGGTTTGGGCCACTTTTAAGATTCCAGTGTGGACTCCAATTTTTCCCCCAGGTAGAGCGAATGCGTTGGCACTTTCATCTTTAAAAACGACAACCTCCCATTCCGTCACGCTGGTTTTTCCTTCTTGGGCCCTGATGATGGGATCGGTTATGCACTTTACGTATTTATTTATTTCCGCATCGGTTTCAATTGGAATTTTGGTTTTCATTTCATTAAAGGATTGAATTCCCATGCCACTCACCTGTTTATCAGAAATTAACATAAGTTGTTTTCTTCCAGTGGGAGAGGTAGCGCAGGATGCAACTAAGAAAATTAGAAATAGTTTTAGCAGTTGGTTAATCATTTAGAACCCTTAAGAAGTTTGGTTTTACTTTTTTTGAAATACTTAACTTTGGACCCTTTGGTGATCTCGATAATCATAGGGATATCTTTTCCAGGATCCACATAATACCAGGGATTCATTGATGTTCCTTTTTTTAAGGGTCAAGAAGCTTTTTAAAATCATTTACCTTTTGTCTGGAAAGAAGGTCAATAGGTGTATTTACGATTAATTTTTTTCCATCCTTCCATCTAATTTCTTCAATAACTGGTTTATCTGCATTGGTTATGTAAAAAGTAAGATCTGCAACTTTTGATAGCTCCGCGATACTTGCTCGAATTTGTTCCACGGATTGTTTCACAAAATCTGGAGGAACGAATCTACCAGTCCTTTGTCCTCTTTCCTGGACTCTTTTAAGTAAAATTTCGGTGGGGGCATCCACAAAAATTATTTTTGTTTTAAAACCGGTAAGAGTTTTAAGGAGAGCAGCAGATTTTTGAGGATTAGAAAAAGTTCCATCCAAAATAAAATTGACCTTTCTTTTGGTTGCTTCCCCTACAACTTGATTTTTTAAAAAGGAAGATTCTTTGTGAACCATACTAGCTGCTTTTTCAGCATCAATTTTTTTAAATGTTTGATATTCAGGAATCATTTCTTTGATATCATCTGTATTAATTATGACGTAGTTTCCCATATTAAATACGCCTGCTTTTGCCAATGACTCCAGAGTAAAAGATTTCCCCGATCCAGGGCCACCGGCCATAAAAATTGAATTGGGATGTTCTTTTTGGGGTAATTTTACGATTTGAGAGAGATATTTATTTAAAATGGTTGTATGAAGACTTTTCCGGCTGACCTGATATTGGCCCCTTTTGTCGGCATATTTTTGGCTCGTATCATATAATTCTTGGGAGAGGGCTGAGAAAGATAACAAAAGGAAAACAAAAAATAGGGATAAAGCTTTTTTATTTAATTTCATTTTGATCCCCAGGTTAGGCATTCTTCTCGGATGAAAACAGTTTTTTTGAAAAAATAATGCAAAATGTCAAAGCAAGATTAATAGTATTTAGAGGTAATTTTCAATTCGATGCCCTAAAAATTGATGCCAAATAAGCGTCAGTATGGGAAATTTATTTAATATTGATTATTTTAACTTACGCTGGAAGTCATGAGGGTTTTTTGTGAGATTAAAAAGACTTATTGTTCAAGGATTTAAATCGTTCAAGGATAGAACCACTATTCATTTTCAGGATGGGATTACTGGAATTGTAGGTCCTAACGGTTGTGGAAAATCCAACGTTGTAGATGCTATTTTTTGGGTTATGGGCGAGCAGTCCGCAAAACATCTACGTGGAAATTCTATGCAGGATGTAATCTTCTCCGGTTCGGAAAAATATAAACCGGCATCTTGGGCGGAGGTGTCTCTAGTTTTAGATAATAGCGAATTAAAGCATATCCATATTGGACATTCAGTTACCAACCCATCAGAAATCCAATTAACCAGAAAACTTTATCGAAATGGGGAAAGTGATTTCCGCATAAATGATATCCCTTGTAGGTTGAAAGATATCCAAGAGGTATTTATGGATACCGGAGCAGGAGCAAAATCCTATTCGGTAATTGCTCAAGGGGAAATTAACAAATTAGTTCAGGCCAAGCCTCATGAACTTAGATCAATGGTTGAAGAAGTAGCGGGTATAACCAAGTTTAAGGTAAGAAAAAAAGAATCCCTTAGAAAAATTGAACAAACTCAACTCAACTTAAATAGACTTTCCGATATTAAAAATGAAATCGAAACCAATTTAAATCTGCTGGAAAAGCAAGCTGAAAGAGCACTTAAGGCAAAAGGTCTTAAGGAAAAAATTAAAAATAATGAGATTTTGGTTTTTTCCAATAAGGTGGTTAACCTCCTAAAAGACTTTCAGGACGGGTTGCAATTTAAGGTATCAGGGCTTACGGAAATCGAAACATATAAAGCCAAAGTAGATACCCTTAAAATTGAGAAGGAAAAGGATCAGATAACAAAAGAGGAGCTGGTTGAAAAAATAAACGAGTTCCAGGAAGAATATAATAAATTTTCTAGGGAATTGGCCGCAAAAGAGGAAAGATATAAAAACCTTAAAGAAAAGAAAGAAGAAAAAGAAAAAGGCACGATATCTAAAAATGCTGAAATTTTAGATATCGAAAAAGAAAAAATTGAAAGAGCTACTAAGCTTTCAAATACCATGGAATCCCTATCCAAACTTTTGGCCCTAAATTCAAATGACCATGATTTGCCTGCGATGGAGCAAAATCTCTCCACATTAAAGGCTTCACTGGACGAAAAAAATCAAGCCCTTTTAGTGATTAAAAAAGAGATATCTCAAAAAACCGATCAATTAAATATACTTGAGAGGGAAATGATAAAAAATGATTCCTCCTTGGAGGAATACTCAAGGCAATTACAAAATATTGCCAAGGAAAGGGAGGAGCTAGAATCTAAGCATTCAAGCTTTTCCGGTGAAATTTCTTTGGACCGTGACCTGGTTAATAAGGCCCAAGACAAATATTTGAGCTTGGAAAAAGAAGAAATATCGTTAAAGGAAAAAATTAAGGATTTTGAAGAGAAGTTTTTAAAGTCCGAGGAATCTTTTAAAAAAGCGGAAAAGGAATTAACCGAACTTGAGTCTTTAGAAAAATCCCTTTTGGCCTTAAACGAGTCTTTTGAAGGATTTCAGGAAGGAGCAGGCCTATTTTTAAAATCTAAATATTCTAACGGCTTAACTCCAATAGGAAATCTTATCAAATGCGATGCTAAGTATACCAAGGCCGTGGAATCCCTTATGGTGGATTTTACCGAGACGATTTGGGGTGAAAATTTAGATTTAGACAATATCCTTAAATGGTATCAAGAAAATAAGGATAAAGGATTAGACTTTCTCTTAGACGTAAATCCTAATCAAGAAAACTTTGATTTGTTATTTGACGAGATTCATTCAATTTTAGATATTGCAAAAATTCCGACACCAGAGCTTTTGCCCTTGTTTAGCGGAATGTATATTGTCCCTAAGCTTACCTCAAAAGAGATCTCTTCCCTTTCAGGGAAAAAATTCAGGGCCATAAGCTCTTTAGATGGCGAAATCGTGGTTAAAAATACTCCTCAAGGCATAATTTTAAATATGCGTCCAAAAAGAGGGGAGTCGGTTGCTTTGATCGAGAGAAACAACAGGATATCTGAAATTCAAAGTCAATTAGTGACCAAAAGAGAAAATCTTACTCAAATTAAAGAAAAATATTTAAACTTAAAAAATGAATTGGAAGGATGTCGAGTTAAAAGGGAGAGTATAAGAAGCCTCTTAACCGATTCAAAAGTTGATTTTGCAGGAAAATCTTCATCCCTTGATACAAAAATCAGAAATATTGAAACCAATAAATCCCGTTTTGATCTTTTAAAAAACAAGGAAACCGAAATTTCACAAAACCGGTTGATCCATCTAGAAAAGCAAGAGAATCAAAAAAAGGCTAAAGAAAAGCAGCTATCTGAAATCAATACCCTGACCCAGAACTTTCGTGATTTGGAATCCGTGCATTTTGAACTAAACAACCGCTACGAGAAGGAGAAGCAGGATTTTTACGAACTGAAAATCGCCGTGGGTTCCTTTGATGAAAAATCTAAAGCATTCAAATCGCAAATAGAGGATTTAAAAGGGCAAATTCAAAAGCTTGATCAGCGCTATGAAAATAACAAGGCTCAGGTTTTAGAATTTGAAAATATTTTATCCACTATTACCGGGGAAATCACCTTACTAGAAAAAGAAAACAAGGAAATGGCCCAATCCTTAAAAGACAAAGAGGATATATTAGGGATTAGGAAAGATGAACTTGAGGAAATTGAAAAAGTAATGAGTAAGAGAGAAAAAGAGACTCAAAACTTATTATCCAAAATAAACAAGGCCGAGAAAGATCTGGCCCAGATGGATGTTAAGTTGGAGCAGTATATTGAAGAGGAAGCCGATCTCTCTAAAAATGCCTTTGAAAAACATCAAATAGATGTCAGGGAGTCGGCCAAGAATTACCTAAATCTTTCCGAAAGTGATTACGGCCAATTAAAGGATATCTCGGCCATGTTTTTTATGGAAACTCAAAATGGAACGGTTGAGATTAAAAAAGAAAATTTTGAGTTTTCTAAACGATATCCAAATGAGTTAAGGGAAATAGAAGGAAAACTTAATAACTACAGAAGGGAATATAACAATTTAGGTGATATTAATTGGCAGGCCATTGGGGAATATGAAAAACAAAAAGTTCGTTTTGATTTCCTTAAGAACCAGGAATTGGAACTGGTCAATTCATTGGAAGATTTAAGAAAGGCCATAGACCATATTGACCATAAATCCAAAGAACGTTTTGAAGTGGCTTACAGGGAGATCGCAGAAAAATTTGGCAAGATATTCCCTATCGTTTTTGGTGGTGGGCATGCCGAACTCAGACTGGTGGGCAGTATTGACGATCCGGAATGCGGGGTGGATATTTTTGCGCAACCGATGGGCAAGAAAACCCAAAATATATCGTTGATGTCGGGAGGGGAAAAGGCCTTGACGGCAGTCTCTCTTTTATTTGCCATTTTCCTAATTAAGCCCTCTCCTTTTGTACTTTTGGATGAGGTTGATGCACCTTTGGATGAAGCGAATGTTGGGAGATTTAATGACTTATTAAAGGAACTTAGCAATCATTCTCAATTTATTTTAATCACCCACAATAAAAAGACCATGTCGTTAAACGATACCCTTTATGGCATAACCATGCAGGAGCCAGGGGTTTCAAAATGTGTTTCTGTCCAACTTCATTAAGGATTCTATGCTGATTTTTATAATTTCCTTTTTTATTTCCGCTTCCGCTAAAAGTAACTTCCTGCCGGAAACCTTTTCGGCCAAATTTGAACAAGTTTATATAAGTTCTTTGACTAAAAAAGAGAAAAAAAGTTTTGGTGTACTAGATTACAAATTTCCCGGAAATATTCGGTTTGAAGTGGAAAAACCTAATAATATTATATTTGTCTCCAATAACAAGACCAATTGGATTTATCGGCCCCCGTTTATCGAAGGAGAACCAGGCGAGCTGACCATAAAAAAATCTGAAGAAATAGGGCTCTCGGGGCTACTGGATACTTTAAATCAAGGCCTAGATGATAATCCCCAATTTAAAATCGATAAAAAAGAAAACCGGGTCAAAATGATTTTTAATCCCAAAACTTCAGAAAAAATAGGTTTAAAAGAAGGTCTTTTGATTTTTAAGATGGGAAAACCAGTTGGTTTTGATGCTGTTGATGAAATAGAGATAACCTATCCTGATCAGAAAAAAGTTTCATTTAAGCTATCTCAAATTAATGGCAAGGTGACTTTTCCCGTGGATCACTTTAATTTTACTGCTCCGAAAAACACCAACACCACTCCTTAAATTTTATTAAAGAAATCCTCGGGAAACAAAAAGCTTTTTTTAGCGCTTAGTCTTTTGTATAAAAAATAATTTCGAGTAACTAACTTGATAAAATTTTGGGTTTCTTCGTAGGGGATCAACTCTATAAATTCCAGATAATCGCCATTAAACCGCTCCTCTTTCCATATCGAGACGGACTTATAGTTTGCATTGTAGGACCCGACTATCAATATATAATCATTTTGAAATCGGTTTATCAGATCTTTAATAATGGCAGTTCCAAGTTGAATATTAACACCGGCATCGTATAGATCGGAGGTATCTTGGTATTTAATATTAAACTGTTTGGCCATAAGCTTTGCCACCTCTGGGGTAACTTGCATTAAACCGAAGGCGTCGGCCCAGCTTCGGGCATATTGGTCAAATCCCGATTCTTGTCTGGCAATTGAGTAAACTAACGAATCCTCTATATTAAATTTTTCCGAGCTGTCTCTTATTTCCTTTTCAAAAGGTCTGGGAAAAACATATGGCAAGTAGTTTTGGTGAAGGGCAAATCGCTCCTGGGGTTCAATTCGGTTAAAGTAATTGATTCCCTCTTGGTACCAGCTTATTTTATAAAAAAGCCCTATGGCCTCTTTAATTTTTTGAGGATCTTTTAAACCTTTAACATATTCTTTTAAGAAATTTCTCGAAGCTCTTTCTTCGCCCATGGCAAAAAGCCACTCAAATGTAGGATTATCTAGAGTTAAAATTTGGATATCATTTTTAATTGGAGTAAAAGGAATATTTAATTCTTTTTGCGCCAGAATACCGTAATAACTTAAGGGATTTATGGTCAAAATTTCCTTCAGTTCTTTTACAGATTGAGATTTTTTGTGCAATTTTTTAAAGGAGATAGCCTTCCAATATTTCATTTTTAACTGGAGGTTAAAGCTTTGAGTGACTTGTTCATATTTTTCAAAGGCTGCGATGGCCTTATCAAAATTTTTCAGAAGATAGTTATTCCATCCAATAACCCAGTTAATTTTATCTTTGAGTTCCAAATCGCTAATTTGTAAATTAGCACCTTTTTCAAAGAAGGCCAAAGCAGTTACCAAATCCTTTGTTTCAATGGCCATCATGCCCAAAACCCAATAGGCTTCTGCCAGGTAGTTAGGATTTATATTGGAGGAAAGAATAAGGGTCTTTAGAATTTTACCTCCCTCATCTCTTCGGTGTTGCGTCCAAACAGCACGAGCGAGGTCGATTTGTGCTCTGGCCAATGCGTTTAAAACCTCATCGTTTGGTTTTAAGTTTTTCAGCCATTTTTCCATCTCGATAATTTTTTTGACAAATTTTTCTAGATTACGTTCCTTTTTATAGGAGAGTGCCAATTGATTGTAGGCCAAAACCTTTTCTTTAAAAGTAAATTCCCTACCTTCAATTATTTCCTTATAAATGGTCCTCGCTCTTTCAAAATTTCTAACTCTTTCAAAATCAAGGCCAGCGGCAAATAAGTTTTCTGGAATATCAGATGGAGAAAATCTGGGAGAAACTTTGTAGAGCATATTAAGATACTCTGGTCTTTTATCCCATTTGATGGCCTGGAGAAGATATTCTTCCTTACCTTGGCGGTGTGGCCGATATTCCGAAAGCTTGGCCCTAAAATAGGCCATCTTTTCATACATTTTATTTTTTTCTGCCTGTTTATAGGAGGCTTCAAAATAATCCTCAAGGGCCCATCGGGGGATATTTTTTTCTTCTTTTTCCCAGATAGAATTCAAATCATCTTCGGAAAAAACACAATTATTAAGTGATCCAATAAAGGCCAGACTTTTCAGCGGAAATTTATCTTCTTTGGATAATAATAAATATTTGGCACATGCCAAAGCACCGTCAGGATTGCCTTTGGCGCTTAGATAATTCTTGGCCCATTCAGAATTAGTAGAGCTGATTTTTGAGAGTTCTGCACTAGAAGGTGGGAGTAAACTGCAAAAGGCTGAAAAAGAGTAGATTAGAAATAATAATTTAATCGGATTTTCTCCTATTAAGTACTTAAAATCATTAATATTTTATAGGATTTAAGGATTTATTACAACAGCAAAAAACTTTATAGATTTTGGTCCTAAATTATTATAGTTTGCTCGGCATCTATGAAACTACAAAACAAGACTGTTTTCTTTACTTCCCTGGGCTGTTCAAAAAACTTGGTTGATTCCGAGGTTATGCTTGGTCATTTGGGCCTTGGCGGCTTCCAAATGGTAACCGATCCATCAAAGGCTGAGGTAATTATCACCAACACTTGCTCATTTATTGAGGCTTCAAAAGTTGAATCTGTTGATACCATTTTAGAAATGGCCGAATTTAAAAATCCGGATAATGGAATTTGCAAGGCCTTAGTTGTCTCTGGATGTTTGGCCCAAAGATATTCATCAAATTTAGAAAATGAGTTGCCTGAAGTTGATTTGATTATCGGTACCGGGGAATACAATAAAATAGTCACTCTTTTAAAAGCTTTTGAAGAAGGAAAGCTTGATGCTAAATCCCATGTGGAAATACCTAAGTTTATCCACACTGAATTTGATCCAAGAATTAACACCTCCCCATTTTATACTGCTTATTTAAAAATATCTGAAGGGTGCAATAGAAATTGTACCTTCTGCATTATACCCACTATTCGTGGAAGGCTCCGTTCTAGAACCGTTGAATCCCTAGTCGCTGAAGCCAAAAATTTGGCAAAAACCGGTGTTAAAGAACTTAATCTTATTTCCCAGGATCTATCCGATTATGGCGTGGATCTTCCTGGCAATTCACTGCTTGATTTATTAACTGGTCTAGAAACAGTTGAAGGGATTCAGTGGATTAGACTTTTTTATTTCTATCCCGATGATCTTACTGAAGAGGTGATGGAAAAAATCGCAACTAGTAAAAAAATCTGCAAATACCTTGATATGCCGGTCCAGCATTTTTCCGATTCAGTTCTTAAGAGAATGAATAGAAAAGTTACCGGGGAGCAAATTCTCTCTAAGGTAAAAAGATTAAAAGAAAAAATCCCAGGAATTATTATTAGAACTTCCATAATTGTGGGTTTTCCCGGTGAAACCGAGGAAGACTTCCAAAAAGTACTTGAGGGAGTTGTAGCTTGTCAGTTTAACCACCTAGGGATTTTTAGATATTCCGATGAAGATGGAACTCCCGCCTTCAAGTTGGGCCCAAAAGTTCCTCAAGAAATTATCGAAGAAAGATTTGATCGACTTCATAAAGCTCAATTAAAAGTGGTTAAGACTTTAAATAAAAAAGTAATCGGTCAAACGGTTGATGTGCTTATTGAAGGGCTGCATGAAGAGACTGAACTTTTAATCCAAGGAAGATTTGAAGGTCAAGCCCCTGATATCGACGGTAAAGTTTTTATCAACGACACCAAAGATAGGCCCCTTAGTGAAGGGCAAATAGTGAAGGTCAAAATCAATAAGATTATGGATTATGACCTTCTTGGTGAAATTTCTTTATAGATTATCCTCTGGGTAATCATACGTTGGTGCAGAACAAGTTCCTCCAGGACTCTTATTATCCCAATCTTCATAAGTATTTTTCGGATATCCAAACTCATTATCGGAGCTACCACCATCTAGTGAGCCACCAGATAAATACATTAAATCTGTGCCTTCCTTGGCTTTGAAATCTAAATCCCATTCCCTAACTAAAATATTTATTTGTCCAATAATATTTGCAGACTTATCAAGGCATCTTATAGCGTAGACACCATTTCCACCGGCGAAGGGTGCATTGTTTCCCTGGGTTGAAGGGTTATTATATCTTCCAACGTTAAACCAGGTGCTCATATTGTATTCGTAGTCATTGCCGTTATAAGGAGTACAGGCATTTTCCTTCGAGTAATTTGAGAGATAAAGGTTTGTTTGGTAATCTAAGGATTCCGGAGATTTATAGGTAAAGGTAATGGGGTCGCTTGTTACACGAATGGTTTGTCCTCTAAGGGGAGTATTAAACCTGCCAGTTAACGTGTTATTCGATAGAAAATCTTTTCCAGGTCCATTAATACAATTGATTTGTTCTCCACCGCATGAATAAGGAGCCCCTTTGACCCCATTGCTTCCTAAACAATGGGCTCTATCCACCCATACACCGGTGGGAGTCCAGGTCCCATTTACTGCAGTACATGCAGTTCTAGTAGTTTCAGCACCAGTTGAGGTACCTCCAGAGCAAGTTCCAAAATTATCCTGGCAGGAGATTACATCGGTTTGGGCTGCTTGGATTGGCCAACATGTATTGTTAATAAAAGCGTGATTGCTATTCCAAGCGAAATTTGCGGTCAGACAAGAATCCCTATCGGTGAATGCGGGGTCACTGCATGCAGCGTGGTTATTATAGCAAGTTTCTAATGTGTTATCTAAGGCGGAGCCTCCTGCTGAATTATAACAAACACCGGTCAAAGAATAATTTCTTTGGATGGTAGGTACGGACCCATCATCGCATTTTACGCCCTGTTGGTTTCCTTCGCATTTGGATGCTGGATTTCCATCAGGATATTGGATAGGAGTCCCACCAGGTTGTCCGGGACCGCAAGTGACATCGGCCCAATCACCAGTATGTTCCATATTTTCAGTTGTTGTAGCGGTTTTCACATATTCCTGTTGATAGAAAAAATAAGGAACATGTTCCACAAAAGTACATAAATCTGTTCCCACGTTAACCTTAAGCTCTAAACCGTTATTAAAAAGTTCTCCCTCGCCCACATCGTAGAGACAATTTATGTTTTTTGCTCTGCTTGAAGTATTTGGGTCTAAAGGGTCAAATTTCATTTTTATTTGGTCTTGAGTTATCCGACAGTTGAATCTGGAATATCCCTGGCCTGATTTATGAAGGATTGCCGAAAGGTTTCCTGTTTCGTTAGTTATATCGGAAACTGAGAAAACCTCCCTGACCGCTAGGCCAAAAGTGAAGGCAGTGGAACCTAAAAAGTTGGAGGCAACAATTGTATAGTTTTTTAATGTCGCTGCAACCGGCCCGGGATCTACTGTGGTGATTTGTCCAGTTTCTGGATTAAAGTCCAACCCTTTAGGGAGAGAAGGGCTAATTGAATAGGTCACACCATTGTTTGGTGGAGAATCGATTATATTATTGATCCCGCTAGTGTTATATCTATCCAAATAAAATATTGGATTGTGAGTAACAATGCTGATATCGTTGTTGGCTTGTCCTGGAGCTGTTGATGTGGAAGGATTAAATCTATATAACTGACTTCCTACAGAAAACTTTCCTTTTTCAACTGAAATTGAGACATCAGGCCCCTTGGAATTGGTCATTCCAAATCCTGAGCTGGCTGCTTCAGCGACAACATCCATTCCGGCAACATAATCAGTAGAGCTAGGTTGGCTGACGGTAATGTTGTCACCAACTATTCCAATAATATTCGCATTACCACCACCAGGCTGCCCCTTGATTCCAGGATTATTTGTAGAAAATCCACTTAGTGTTCCAGTCGTGGGAGAAGTATCGATTAATCTTACCCAAATGGTGGTAGTGGTTGTTGCAGGTGTATCCTCAATATAATTTATAATTCCTTTTGAGCTTGGAGGATTAACGGTGTCAACAACAGCTCCAACTTGAAAACCAGCTTCGTTGTCAACTTCAATACCAAGATTATTATATTTTGCCTTAATGATTTCGCCTTTTTGAAATGTAAAAGGGTAGACGTTATCTATATCCTCACCTTCCAAAAAAGTGCCTGCCGAAGTCCTAACAACTAAAATATTTCCATATGTGGGTGTTGCGGTATTTGTAGTGGATATAAACTTATAGGTTACCACCCCAACCCCTGTTCCGTCTGAAGTTACTTGATCCCCAATATCAAACTCAGAAGAATCATCAACCTCTAGAAGAACATCGCTGGCATAGGTAAGATTTTTTGGAACATCCTGAAAGCTAAATTTAGTTTTTGTGTTTAATACCACTCCGGTTAGGCTAGTAACGCTAACATCGAAATTTTGAGGGGGAAAGGCTTTGTTAGGCATCTTTGCACCAAACTCACCGGTTCTTCTATTAAACCAAAGCTCATTTTCATATTCTGTTAAATATTTTGCGTCGGAATGATTGGTTAAACAATTAAACTCATCTACCTCTGGATAATAAACAGTCGGAGTGCTTGCTATACTTTGGCAGAGGTGTGGAAGCTCCGGGGTTGATTTCCAGGT
>JACCDG010556167.1_pt1 | contig 15688 bp, 17 predicted proteins | sample 7442471 | NCBI WGS metagenome assembly JACCDG01 (sample SAMN15323444, study PRJNA562643) | freshwater metagenome | isolation source: river surface water | place: USA:Blue River Watershed | collected 2017-08-17 | reverse complement strand
TGTGGGTCGGGAGGGGATCGAACCCTCGACCTTGGGCTTAAGAGGCCCCTGCTCTACCGACTGAGCTACCAACCCTTAGAAAACGTGAGCACTATATCGTGTTTGAGCACGTTTGTCAATCCGATTTACCCAATCGGGTCATCGGTTTTTCTTGGCAAGATTTCAACTTTCGAGCGTTTCCACTTCTTGATACCGAGCGCCGCCTCTGCGGCTGCAACCTGCGCCTCTTGTTTGCTTGTACCTTCACCTTCAGCTACTTTTTCTTTTTCTAAATAGACACCAACGATAAACTGCTTATTATGGTCAGGTCCTTCTTCCTTAAGGACGCGATAGGTTGGTGTGATGCCGAGCATTTCTTGGGCCGCTTCCTGAAATCGAGATTTAGGATCAACCCATAGCCCTTGCTCAAGGACATCGGGAAGTTTGGTGATAACCCAACGAATAATGCATTGATTAGCAATATCCCAGCCTTGATCTAAATATACGGCACCGATAAGAGCTTCAATGGCGTTTGCTAAAATGTATTCACGAGCTTTTGTGCCACTGTCTTTTGCCTCGCCGTGACTTAAAAAAAGGAATTCCTCTAAACCAATTTCGCTGGCTACAAGCGCGCACATTTTAGCGTTCACAAGTGAGGCGCGCCAGTTGGTCATGTCGCCCTCGGTATTCAGGTAGTTATCAAAAAGATATTGCGTCACCGAAAGTTCAAGTACCGCGTCGCCCAAAAATTCTAAACGCTCATTGTGGGCGAGTGGAAAATCACGATGTTCATTCAAATATGAACGATGCACGAGTGCCTGAACGAGGAGGTTTTTATTATGAAAATGGATTCCGAGAATGTCTTCAAGTTTGGAGAAATTTTTTTCTCCGTAATCGGCCACAATGGGTGCGATCGGCATATGTATAAATTGGTTATGGCTGTTCGCTCGGCAAAGCACTCTCTTCTTCTTGTTTTTCCGTCTGTGGTATGGCTTCGTACATCGCACCTAAAATGCCATTCACAAATCGTCCGCTCGACTGCCCGCCAAAGGTTTTTGCCATTTCAATGGCCTCATTGATGGCCACTTTGCCCGGGATGCCTTTGTTAAACAAAAGCTCATATACGCCAAGGCGTAAAATGTTTCGATCAATAAGCGTCATTTGATCCATGGGCCATTTCGGGGCGTACCGTACAATCGCTGCATCGATATCATCAATATGAGACACGACACCCGTAATGGTGTCGTGTATAAAGTGGCCGTTCTCTTCGGAAAGACCTTTACCAAACTCTTCGGTTTGTTGGGCGATAATCGCTGGCATGGCCGCTGTTGGTTTGCCTTTAAAGTCCCACTGATAGAGGACTTGCATAACAATAGAGCGTGCGAGGTGCCGATTCGACATACCCGTTGCAAACGAACAAGAATTAAGCTTTTTTAGCCTTACGCATCAGGCGAGCGGCGCGTTTTTCCACATTAATCACTTGGCGACCACGGTACATACCAGTGGTTGGGTTAACGCGATGAGGAAGTTGAATATTTCCTTCGCTGTCAGCGGTGATAGCGGTTTTGGTAAGCGCAAAGTGCGCTGCGCGTTCACGTTTTGAACGATTCGTGCGTTTTTTTGATGGGAGACCCATATAAATGTGCAAGAGTTACAAAAATATGAAAACCCAGATCGGGAGTTTCAGATATGCCTAGTATATACGAAGGGAATAAAAAAATCAAGAGGGAGTTGCCTGTGGCTTCATTTGTGGGTATGATATGCCTATGCATCATGAGAAACATGTTCAGAATGGGCCAATTTCTCCCTTAAGCTCTATCTCGCAGGAAGGGTCTTTTTTGCAGTCAAAAACGTGGGCAGATTTCCAGCAAGCCGCGGGCCATTCTTCTCTTGAGGTATCATCGACTCGTGGGTCGGTATATGCGTATCGGTATGTTCTATCGTTTGGCATGTCGTATCTATATGTTCCTCATGGAGAGGTGTCCGAGTCTGTGCTTGAGGGTCTCATAAAAGAAGGAAAAAGGGTCGGCGATATGTTTTTGCGTATTGAACCACTTTCTGAACCTGTACCAACCTCAGGGGGTTCACTTGTGCCTGTCGCTTCTCGTCAACCACAGTATTCTTTAATAGTGCCTATAACAAAAGAAGAAGACATGCTCCGACAGATGCACTCAAAAACAAGATATAACATTGGACTTTCAGAGCGCAAAGAGGTTGTGGTAAAAAAAGAAAAAAATATCGACGTATTTTGGTCGCTTTTGTCTGAAACTACAAAGCGCGATGGGTTTCGCTCGCACGATAAAATATATTACAAGAATATGCTCGACATGCCATCGGTTGAACAGTATGTCGCGTATACATCGCATACACCTATCGCGAGTATCATCACCATTCGTTTTGGTTCGGTGGTAACCTATTTGCATGGCGCGTCACTGCATGAGTACCGAAACCTTATGGCACCATATGCCCTACAGTGGACAGCGCTCAAAGAGGCATACGCAAGTGGTGCTCTGTGGTACGATATGTGGGGTGTGGCGCCCCCTGCCCCGTTGCATAGCGCCCATGCCGAAACCTTTCACGCGTACACGTGGGATACACGACATTCATTTCACGGCATTACCCGTTTTAAAGCAGGATTTGGTGGGGTGGCGGTTGAACATCCATCCACCGCCGAACTTCCTCTGCGCCCTTGGTTGTATCGGTTGTATCGACTCCGTAAGCGATTTTTTCATTGACATATGAGCGGTTGGAACCAAAAATTATTTATACGAATCAATCACTATATCGGACGTACGCCCGCACTCGATACGTGTATGTGTTTTTGGGCAGTGTGGGGGATTTATATTTTAATTGCTTGTCTTTTCGGTGCAGGATACTGGCTCTTTCCAAAAGGCGGGCTAGGACTTTTGGTGTTTTTGTTGTCAGCCCTCGCATCGTTTGGTATTGGTTTTGTTGTGGATGTTCTTGTTGGAGTGTTGCGACCAAGAAAACGTCCCAAGGAGGCGCTTCCGGGAACGGTCGAACTTATTCATCTGAAGCCTTTTGAATACTGGAAATCGTTTCCGTCCGACCATACCATGGCCGCGTTTTCATTTGTCTTTATCGCGATCATGTTTGGCTTGCCTTTGGTTGGCGCAGTCTTTTTTCTTCTTATGGCTTGCCTTATTGCCGCAGCGCGAGTGTATGTGGGTGTTCATTTTCCACGCGACGTTGTTGGTGGTATTGTGGTAGCCGGCGCGACAACAGTGTGTATACGGTTCCTGTTGCCATTCTTTTTGAAAGGCGTATTGTAAAGACCTATGAACATTCTCATTTTTGCTGGAGGCATGGGTACACGACTGTGGCCACTCAGCCGACGAAATTCCCCCAAACAATTTGAAAAACTCAAAGATAATCAGTCAACACTGCAAATGGCTGTGGAACGTGTACGTTCATTTGGATTAGAGAATATTTACGTTGCCACGGCCAAACAATATGTGCCGCTCGTTGAAGCTGCCCTTCCTGATTTTTCACGCGATGCTATTTTTTCTGAACCCGCTCGACGCGATTTGGCGGCTGCCGTTCTTTTGGCACTATTACGTTTGAAAAGAAAAGGAATAGCCGGCACCACTGCTATTTTGTGGGCCGATCATTTTATGGATTACCCTGATCGATTTGTAGCCGCGCTTCAGCGAAGTGAAGAATTGCTGAAAAAAAACGATCAACGTTTTGTATTTTTAGGGGAAAAGCCCCGTTTCCCAAATCATGAGTTAGGGTGGATTGAGGTTGGTGAACAAACGTCAGACGGAGTGCGTGCCTTTCGTTCGTGGAAATATCGTCCGGAAAAAGAGGTGTGTGAAAAAATGCACGCCAGCGGACAGTGGTTTTGGAACCCCGGGTACTTTGTGGGGACGATTGATTTTATGCTCGGTCTCTACGAACGATTACAGCCCGAGCTTTTGTCGGCTTTGCGCGAAGTTGTGACGGATGAAAAACGCCTTGACGATGTGTATGCCACACTTCCACAACTTCATTTCGATAAGGCCATTGTCGAGCACATTGCCCCCGAAGAAGGGGTCGTATTGCCAGTTGATTTAGGGTGGAGTGACCCTGGAACACTTTACGCCCTCAAAGAAGCACTTGTGGGGGATGGAAAAGAGAACTACACCAAGGGGCTCACGGTTCTGCAAGATTCCTCTGATTGTTTTGTGTATAATGAAGATGCTCACAAGTTGGTGACGACCATTGGACTTGAGGGTATGATTGTGGTGAATACGAAAGACGGTCTTTTGGTGTGCCCGAAAGATAAGGTGTCTGAGCTTAAAACCGTATTGCCAACATTTGAGTCGCTTGGGTTAGAAAAATATCTATAATGTGATTTTTGTGCATATTTTCAAAAAGAAATTTGCTGTGGCTATGGGTGTGGTGGCAGCTGCTGCCGTGTTCATGTATGTGCTGGTATTCCGTTATAGTCCTGAAAAGAGTCTTGTTACGATTACGGTTTTGCCCGCAGAAACTGTTCGTGATGTGGCAGCGCATCTAAAAAGTGATCGCGCGATCGTGTCAGCTATGTTATTTCGGGTGTATGCACGCGCGCGTCATTTGGACCGTACGATGCAGGCAGGAACATTTACGATTGACGCGCCTGCGACCATCGCGCGCATTGCCGAAGCACTCACCGAACCGCAGTCGCGCGCTGAACGACAAATAACCATTATTCCGGGCTGGGACTTACGCGACATCGCCGCGTATTTTGAGAAAGAAGGTGTGGCCTCAAAAGAAGAAGTGTATAATGTGCTTGGGTTGCCAGCAGTGAAAAAAAACGGACAGGTGCACTTTGACGCGCCGATATCGCTTTTGTCGGCAAAGCCGAGTGATGTTAGTTTAGAAGGATACATGGCACCAGACACCTATCGCATATTTGTGGGCGAACCATTATCCGACACTATTGAGCGACTCGTTGCGCACAGGGAAGAAGAAATAACTCCAGCGCTCATTTCACAAATACAAAAAAGCGGTCATACGTTTCATGAGATTTTGACTATGGCAAGTATTTTAGAGCGCGAGGTGCCACACGAAAGTGATATGGCGAAAGTGGCAGATTTGTTTTGGCGCCGAGTGGACGCAGGGTGGGGGCTGCAGGCCGATTCAACCGTACATTACGCTACAGGAAAAGAGGGTGATGTGTTTACCACTGCTAAAGATAGAGATAGTGATAACCTGTGGAATACATATAAATGGAAAGGGTTGCCACCTGGGCCAATTTCCACACCAAGTATCGGGGCGATTCGCGCGGCAGCAAACCCTGAAAAAAACGAAGCGTGGTTTTTTTTAACAACGCTTGATACGGGTGAGGTAAAATACGCCAAAACTCTTGAAGAGCATAATGCGAATGTACGTAAATATTTACGATAATATTGTATGAAATTTCGTGAACGTGTTGCTGCCGGGTTACTATCACTCGGATTATCAAGCGATACTGGTTCTCTTGATAGACCAACACAGCACACACCTGAAACACCAAGGCAGGTTGATTCGTCTGAGCGTGCGCGCACGGATGTGTCTCGTGTCAAAGAGGTCGAAGTGAGTGGCGTTCAGAAACAACAATCAGAAAGAAAAGAGGGTGGTAGTGTAGTGGAAGAAGAAAATGGAGAAAAACGATTTATAGGAAAACTCAGTCATTTTTTTGGTGAAGGAGTGGAGGTGGTTGATATAACTCAACAACTTCGTGGTAGGTATACCTCAAAAGAGTATGTTTATGGTGAGTATGAGCCCGAACTCATGGGCGGTAAGTATGTGGTTTTTAGGGATAGTGTAGAGGGTGGTGGTCCAATGTATATTGCGTTCGGGCATGATCGTGGTGAAGGTACAGATCGTCCACTTCTTGCTATAGATACTCCAATTTCTTTTTTTACTGACATAAACGGGGTTCAGGTTCTTGCCTCACCTGAGGATGTTAAATATATTGAAGAGGTTGCGGTGTCCGGTGTTCTTGAAGAAGAGCAGGCGGCTCGGTATATTGAGGATTACCTTACCTTGCACAGGGTTTTGGTTAGGGCATCAGATATTATGACTCGTGTTATTGCTACTCAATATATGATCAGTAAAACTGAAGATAAGACGTTACTTCTCGACCTCATAGGGGCATCACGCGCAGAAATTGAAGGATTAAAAAAACATACATGGAAATATATTCCAAAAGAAAGCGTGAATATTGTTTTAGAAAAAACTCTTGCAGATTTAGAAAAAAGTCGGCAGTCAGTGTCCGAATGGTAATATCATTATATGTCCCAAGCTCTCTCATACCATAAAAAACTCAAAGGAAAAATCGAAGTGGTAGCCCGCGCGAAATTAAAAAATCGCAGTGATTTGCGTCTTGCCTATACGCCAGGGGTGGCTGAGCCATGCCTAGCCATTCAAAAAGACGTGTCGAAATTATACGACTACACTCGAAAAGGAAATTTGGTGGCCGTTATTACCGATGGTAGTGCGGTTCTTGGATTAGGAAACATTGGGCCCGAAGCTGGGTTACCAGTGATGGAAGGGAAGTGCGCGCTTTTCAAACGGTTTGCCGATGTTGACGCCTTTCCCGTTGCTATTAAAACCCAAGACGTGGATGAATTCGTGCGCACGGTTGAACTCATCGCGCCCATGTTTGGTGGAATCAATTTAGAAGATATTGCCGCGCCCCGTTGTTTTGAGATTGAAGAAAAATTAAAGCAAAAACTCGATATTCCTGTATTCCACGACGACCAGCATGGCACAGCCATTGTGACATTGGCCGGACTGATAAACGCGCTCAAGGTAGTAAAGAAAAACATAAGCGATATTACGGTTGTGGTGAATGGTCTTGGCGCGGCAGGTGTGTCTATTACAAAACTGCTTATGCAAGCAGGCGTGAAGAGTATGCGTTTGCTCGACTCAAAGGGCATTATTTATGAAGGCCGTGAAGCACTCGAAGGTGAAAAAATTGCACTCGCGAAAAAAACAAATCAGGAAAAAAGAAAAGGCGGCCTTGCTGAAGCCCTGCAAGATGCTGACGTGTTTATTGGGGTGAGCAAGCCGAATTTGGTTACGCCTGACATGGTGCGTTCAATGAATAAGGGCGCTATTCTTTTTGCGATGGCGAATCCTGTTCCTGAAGTTATGCCCGATGTAGCCAAAAAAGCGGGTGCCGCAGTCGTGGCTACTGGTCGCAGTGATTTCCCAAACCAAATTAATAACGTACTTGCCTTCCCAGGTATTTTTCGCGGAGCACTTGATGCACGGGTACGGTTCATTACGGAAGACATGAAATTGGCTGCCGCCTACGCACTTGCGAAAGCGGTCAAAAAACCAACAGCCAATTACATCATTCCTGATCCATTTGATAAACGCGTCGCCGGGCTTGTGGCCAAAGCAGTCAAACAAGCTGGTAAGAAAAAATAACTATGATGCGCACTGACGATTTCAATTTTGATTTACCCGAGGGAAGTATTGCTCAAAATCCAATTGAACCGCGTGACCACTCAAAGCTCATGGTCGTCAATCGCGCCACCAAAACCATTGAACATAAACAGTTTTTTGATATTGTTTCTTATCTCAACCCAGGCGACCTTCTGGTATGGAATAATTCTAAAGTGTTCAAGGCGCGGTTATTTGGAAAACTATTTAGCCCAGAGGGTGAGGCACTCCGTGAACACGCCAAACCGGTTGAGATTTTTTTGGTGCGCCCAACCGAAAACACTGGCGTGTGGCAGGCGCTTGCGAAACCAGGAAAACATGTGGCGCACGGTATGAAGGTGGTGTTTGCGCCTGATTTTTCCTGTGTGGTCGTAACCAAAAAAACCGACGGAACCATTTTGGTGCAATTTTCCGATGACGAACAAACCGTACGTGCAAAAGCAAATATCCATGGTTCTATTCCGCTTCCGCCATATATTAAAGAAGGGGTAAATGAACTTGTGGCCTATCAAACCGTGTATGCCGAGAAAGAGGGAAGTGTGGCCGCGCCAACCGCCGGATTTCACTTTACACCAGAACTTATTGAGAAGATAAAATCAAAAGGAGTGCAGTTTGCTGAAGTTACTCTGCATGTGGGTTTGGGTACGTTTCTGCCAGTCAAATCAGAACGTGTACATGACCACACTATGCATAGTGAGTGGGTTGAAGTTAGTCCTGAAACGGTTGAGGCGATTCGAGGAGCGAAAGAACGTGGTGGGCGAGTAATTGCGGTCGGCACTACAAGTGTACGCACGCTTGAAGGTGTAGTAAGTTTGCATGGTGGGCTGCGGCCATATACGGGTGATATTAATATATTTATTACTCCAGGATTTCAGTTTCAGGTTATTGACGCACTCATTACCAATTTTCATTTACCCAAATCAACGCTCCTTATGCTCGTATCGGCATTTGCCCGCGACCGTGAGTTTATATTGAGTGCTTACAAAGAAGCGGTTGAAAAGGGGTATCGTTTTTTTAGTTTTGGCGATGCCATGGTTATCGTGTAGTATCCACATCGCTCTCATTGTTTTGTGAAGTGCGTGGTGGTACCATGAGGGTATACTTATTTTTTATATGTCGGAAAGAAGACCACCAAGGAGGTCGCCGAGTGAAACACGTCCCGTAGAACCAGACACTAATGAAACGCGTACTATTGGCCGTGATCCAGAAGAGCCACCGTTTCAGCCGTGGAATGCAAATGAACTTGCCGAAAGGTTAGCCGCGCTTGGTGAGGAGCCACCCGCACGGGATGCGCGTCAGAGGGATGGTGGGGAAGAAAGCACAACAGACGATTTACCAACTCAAATAATACCAAACGGGTCAGACTTCGATAGCCCAACATTACCAGGTGGTGCGCCTCAAGCCAGTGGTAATGCATGGAGCAGAGCAAGAAGAGCATCAGCAGTCGGATCTGCAGAGAGGGGTACAGCCATGTCTCGTGTTCCGGACGGTATTCGTGGTCCTGACACCGCTACTACGCAGCCGGATTTTCCTGTTACGGATGCGGCTGCCACTGCGACAGAGTTGGAATTGGTTCTGCCAGTGTCGGATGATCGCCTAAGATCAGAGGGAACTCAAATGGTACAAAGGCCAGATTTTTCTGATAAAAAAGCGAGGAAAAAATGGCAAAAAGAATATCAATTGCCACCGGTGGAAGGTGATACGTACGGTGTACATAGGAAGGATTTTGTCCAAGCGTATGGAGAGCAAACTCCCGGTGATATAATGAGTTCAGGAGAACCACGAAAAATAGATGGGATGATAAACAGTTTTCCTGTTCAATTTTTGCTAGAGTATGATCACCAGCTCGCATACAATCGTGAACACCCATCTTCACTTCTCTCTGATCCGATGTACATAGATGCAGAAGATGGTTTCGGTTCTTACGTACGTTATCTTTCTCTCTTTGAGGTGTGTAGAGATCAAATTAGGGATATTCTTTCGCGACATTATGGGTACGCTGCATCTATAACAGATTCCACGGGAAAGAAACACGTGCTTCCAATAATCCTTATGCGTCGTTTTGCAGAGGAGCGGAATATTCAGGTATATGAGCGACTACCGTTATCGACACCAGAAATTCCTTCCCACCCAACGAGTGAATCATCCTCAGTTGAAGGTGCGCAGCTAGCTACGCCTACCCAAGGTGTGTTGTCTAGGTTGATTGGATGGATAAAGTCAAAGAAATGATTTCATACTATGTTATTTTTTCATAAAACATTTTCAAAAACCAAATCAAGTATGACGCTTCTTGTTGTACTCAGCATCATTATTGTCTTTGGTTTTCTGACCGCCTTAGCAGAAATGTATCGCGAACACCGGCCACGGTATGCCATGATTCATACCAGCCCAAAACATAGCATGCTTGCCGGAAAAACTATAAGTGACGCGTTACCAGCGGGCGAGTTTGCGTTTACCGGCTATCACGCAGGTACCAATAAAATTCGTGAAGATATAAAAAAAGAAGGTTGGACAGTCACGTTTGGCGCTGACAAAAAATTGGTTGGAAAAATATGTAACCGGTTTTCCGGATCATTCACTTTTCTCAAAAATGTTCTTGTGGCACCACAAGTGATATCGACCAAAATGGCGTGCCTAGAAGGAAATAGTATGGAAATGGAACAAGTCTTTTTTTCCGGTTTGAGCCATGGGTTTGTAGTGTATAAAAATAATGACAAAGGCTTTTTTCTTGAAGACAAAGAAACCAAAGCGTGGTTTGAAATTGAATTAGTGAAATAAATATATTGTATATGGAAGGTGGAAAAAAAGGTGGTTACGGCAGAGAGTACGAACCAGATACAAGGGAGGGTGTCAGCGAAGATGTGGGGCCCGACTACGCTAGCGTGGGCGGCGGCGAAGTGTATGGTGGTGTCTCAATGTTTCCGGACCATAGTGAAGTCGCTGCGGGGGAGTTGCCGTCAGTGACAAATGATAGGTTGCACGAACAGGTTGAGCCAGTAGGATTAGACAATACGCCCGAAGGTTTTAGTGGTGTTGAAGATGCCCCATTACACCGTGAGCCGGACCGTCCAACAATTCCTCCTCCTCCTTTAGAAAAAGGTGGACAGGACAAGCGAGCACCTGAGGTACTTACTCCACATGCGTATACAGTTTTATTAGAAAAATATTTGAAGGATTTTAAACCCGGGGTCATTCCTCCTTCTTGGGATTTTGATAAACATGGATATGTAAAAGGCCCTAGCGGTACAACATATCCACAAGCGTTTTTTCGTCAATATGAAAAAGAAGCGCAGTCAATCCTTGATGGCGACAGTAGTTCACCGCACGGTAGTCTCGAAAGAGAAAAATTTTTTGAGAGGATCGCACGAATGTTTGCTCTTCCTACTCGTTCATTAAAAAAAAGAGATTCAGATAGTGAATAACGTCCGTTCGAACATTTACCCACACCACTCTTTTTTGAGTTGAAGAAACGTGCCATTTTTTATAGCCTCTCTCATCGTGGTCATAAGATGTACAAAAAAGTGTACATTATGAATGGTGGCCAAGCGATATGCCAGTAATTCTTCAGAGCGAAATAAGTGATGCAGGTAGGCGCGGCTATATGTTGTACAGGTGCTACAGGTGCAGGTTTCGTCTATGGGTTTAACATCTTCTTTAAATTCAGCATTAGGAATATTTAAGCGATATTTATTTTTTTCATTTCCGCCACTTTTTGGGGCAATAAATAGCGCGCCGTTTCGAGCCATGCGAGTGGGTGAGACACAGTCAAACATATCAACGCCCCGCTCAACAACGTCAAATAAATCTTTGGGAGAAAAGCCAAGCCCCATGGTGTAACGCGGTTTGTCTGCCGGTAAAAGGGGATGAAGGTAGTCTAAAATGGTACGCGTGGCTTCCATGTTGTATCCAATCGACTCGCCACCAATAGCAATGCCATCAAAGGGAAGTGAGGTGATTGCTTTCGCCGATGCCTCGCGGAGTTCGCGGTGATTTCCCCCTTGAATAATACCGAACAAAAATTGCCGATAGCCGTGATGCGATGTATTTTTTTGGTGCGCGTCAATACAGCGCTTTGCCCAACGATGCGTGCGTTCCATGGCGCTCGTGGCGTATACCATGTCCGCGTTGTCAGGTGTGCACTCGTCAAACGCCATAATAATGTCGGCGCCAAGTTTGTGCTGAATATCAATCGCGGTTTCAGGGGTAAAACGATGTTTTGAACCGTCGAGGTGCGAAGTGAACGTCACCCCTTCTTCGTCAATAGATGTAAGTTTTGTTTCTTTTGCTTCTTTAACTTCTTCTGAAGAAACCGCGCGTTTTTCTTTTTGCGTACCTAAAGAAAATACTTGAAATCCACCACTGTCGGTGAGTATGGGTTTGTCCCAGCGCATAAACTGGTGTAAACCGCCAAATTTCGCAATCACATCTTCGCCAGGCCGCAAATGGAGGTGATAGGTGTTCGCTAAAATTATGCTCGCGCCACTGTGGTGAATATCGGCTGAATCAAGGCTTTTTACGGTAGCCTGAGTACCAACCGGCATAAAAATAGGGGTTGGAATGTCGCCGTGGTCGGTATGAATCACCCCAGCGCGGGCGCGGGTGTTTGGGTCGGTGTGCGTAACTTCAAAAAATGACATAGTGCCCTCTATCGTACGTACTTTTGCGCGTCTTGGCAAGGTGGTTTACAATAGGGGTATGAAAAAGTCACCCATATTCCTCAATATCGTTCTGCTTCTTATTGCAGCTTTTTTTGCATTTGGGAGTGTGTGGAACTTCAAAAAATGGACAACCCTGAGTAAAGAAGCCTTCAACACTCGTGTTGAAGCGGTCACATCAACACGAAAACAACCTCTGGTGATCGCGCCACAGCCAGCGCGAGTACCCGCGACGTCTGAAAGTACAACTACGTCTTTGCGTGAGTCGGTAGCACCGTCACCTGTACCTATTCCAGACACCTTTCAACTTTCCGTACCATTTACATCGCAGGCACCAGAAAAAAATTGGAACCAGCCGTGGCAAGACGCGTGTGAGGAGGCAGTTCTTCTTATGCTTGATGCGTATTACAAAGGGTATAGTTTGTCGCCACTGTTTGCGCGTGATGAGCTGTTAAAAATACTTGCGTACGAAGATACATTGGGATATGGCGGGAGTATTGAAATAGAAAAAATAAAACAAGTGGGTATGGACACGCTTCACCTTGAGAAACACGGTAAGCCGACGATTGTGCAACATCCCACAGCCGAGGATATCAAAAGATACATTGCGGCAGGAAAACCAGTGCTTGTGGTGGCCGATGGAAAAATACTACCTAATCCACATTTTACAAACGGTGGGCCAGAGTACCATGCGCTTATTGTAACCGGTTACACAGCTGATACGTTTATAACGAATGATCCTGGTACGCAGTTTGGTGAGCATTTTGTGTACCAAATAGATGAGCTTATGAATGCCATTCGTGATTGGAATGGTGGAAATGTCAAAGAGGGAAGAAGAGTGATCATGGTGATTGAGTAGGGTGGGGAAGGTTGCCGGAGGCATGCCCTTTTTTGTTATCCACAGGATGGTGTTGACGATGCAGTGTATTCAGGGTACTGTAATCATGTACTGATACATAAGTACATATGTCTAAGTCAAAAACACTCGAACGATTGGCCGACGTGTTCGCGCCAGTCATGAAGAAAGAAGATACCTTGCGCGTATTCGCCGACCTTCTCACCGGCCCAGAACGCGAAGATCTTTTGCTTCGGTTGCGTATCGTGGAAGCGCTCCTTGGTGGTGCGACACAACGCGAGGTGGCGAAAAAGCTTGGCGTGAGTATTGCCAAGGTGACGAGGGGTGCCGAGGCGTTGCGGCAAAGTAAAGGCGGATTTTCATTGTTTTTTAATTCACCAAAAACATAACAGTTTTTGCGGAGGTGTCACGAGTCAATCTTACGAGAACAAGTTGGAGGCACAGCGAGTTGAAGAGGCTACCCTTTTGGTCAGGGTGGTATTCGCCCGCGATGCTGGCGCACTTCATACGTTACTCAACTATATCCTCTGGGAAGAGGATTACAACGTTCACGTTCAAGATGGCGTGAAAAGGGGTCAAAATGCAGGAAAAAGTGACGACACTCAGCGACGACGAGCTCGAGGCACTGCAGGAGCGTGCGGATAGAGGAGATGAGGAGGCGAAGAGTGCGCTCGAGACGTACTACGTCAAAGAGTACACGCGGAAACGCGAGGAGCGCATGCGTGCTCTTCGTGCCGCCGGCGCGGACCCTGAGACGCCCGGGGCGTGGTAGGCGACATGGTCGCGGGAAAATCACTCGTGTGCGAAGCGCACGATGTGATGAGTACCGCGCCTTTTTTAATTCTAGAAATATTACCCTCGGTCTGCTATGATGAACGTCATATGATCGACTACGCCAAAGAATTAAATGCCGAACAACTTGCTGTTGTAGAAAAGGGTGATGGCCCGTGTTTGGTACTCGCCGGAGCAGGAAGTGGTAAAACGAGAACCATTACATATCGCGTTGCCTACCTTCTCGAACATGGCACATTACCCGAAGACATTCTTTTGGTCACCTTTACCAACAAAGCCGCGAGAGAAATGACCAGTCGTGTGGAAATGCTCACCCACACGACCAAACGTTTGCCATGGTCTGGTACGTTTCACCATATTTCGTTTCGTTTGCTCAAGCAGTACGCGCCGCTTTTGGGGTATCAGCCAAATTTTACGATTCTCGATAGCGAAGATAGTTTGGACTTATTAAAACTTTGTTTGAAATACGAAGGTATTGAGCGGAAAGACAAGCATTTTCCTTCACCGCAGGTACTGCATAGCTTAATCAGCTTCGCGCGTAACGCCGAAACAACCCTCGATGCGGTTATTATCGACAAACACCCGCAGTGGATTTCAGTGTCCGACACGTTAACACGACTCGCTACTGAATACGAAAAACGAAAGCGTATGGCGAACGCCATGGATTTTGATGATCTTTTGGTGAATACCTACTTGCTTCTTTTAAAACATGACCGCGTGCGTGAACGGTTTGCGACACAATTTAAATATGTACTCGTGGATGAGTATCAAGATACTAACAAAATACAGGCTTCGATTGTAAAATTATTTTCGTCACATCACCATAACTTGCTTGTGGTGGGCGATGACGCGCAAAGTATTTATTCGTTTCGCGCGGCTGACATTGCAAACATTTTAGAGTTCACCTCTTTTTTTCCAAATGCAATCGTGTTTCGTTTAGAAACAAATTACAGGTCTACCCCAAACATTTTGTCACTCGCAAACGAGGTAATAGCCAATAACACAAGGCAACACAAAAAAACATTGCAAAGTGTGTTGCCCGAATTTACGCGCCCAGAAGTGCATGCGTTTACCGACCCGCGCGAAGAGGCAGAGTTTGTGGTTGGTCGCATTCAGGAGCTTCAAGCTGAAGGTGTACCACTTCATGAAATTGCCATTTTATTTCGCGCCGCGTTTCATTCACAGGCAGTCGAAATTGAGCTTACCAAACGGGGGATTCCCTACGACTACCGTGGCGGTACTCGTTTTTTTGAGCGCGCCCACATTAAAGATACGCTGGCATACTTGCGCGTGATTCACAATGTGCGCGACACGATTGCCTGGAGTCGCGTGCTTGCGATGCAATCGGGGATTGGCCCGGCAGCGATTCAAAAAATTCTTGCTGAATTTGAGCGTTTACCTGAAACCGCGTCATTTGTCGATATCCGTCATATTGGTTCGGTGCTTACGGCACGCGCGCAACTTGGCTGGAACGATGTGCTTAAGGCGTGGGAGGCAGTTGAGGCGACGAAAACAGAAGACGGCGCAGTGATGCCGGGCGACGCCATCACCGCCATTGTCGAGAGTGTGTATCGCGCCTATGCCGAGCACGAGTTTCCTGACGCGCGTGAACGCTTGCAGGATATTGAACAGCTATCGCAATATGCCGAGGCCGCGTTTCTTCATGAAGAACATCGTGAAAAAGCACTCGAACAATTTTTAGCCGATGCCAGCTTGCAAGAGAGTTACACGGCCGCGGCCGCGCGTCGCGCAGAACACGAGAGTGAAAAAATGGTTCTTTCGACCATTCACCAGGCCAAAGGGCTTGAATGGGAGGCGGTGTTTGTTATTCATATGGCGGCTGGGCAATTTCCATCGGATCGGTCACTGCGAAGCGACAACGGGCTTGAGGAAGAACGACGATTATTTTATGTAGCTGTGACTCGCGCGAAAAAACATCTCGCCGTGTCGTATCCGCTCTTAGGTGGTTTTGATACCACCCTCC
>JACCDG011335522.1_pt1 | contig 15690 bp, 18 predicted proteins | sample 7442471 | NCBI WGS metagenome assembly JACCDG01 (sample SAMN15323444, study PRJNA562643) | freshwater metagenome | isolation source: river surface water | place: USA:Blue River Watershed | collected 2017-08-17 | reverse complement strand
CTGCCTAATGTACTGCGTGTGTTGTGACGCCATTTTGGCCCATGAGTCGAATTGTATTGCAATTTGCTTTTGTGAATCGTCTTCATAATCATCTCCAAACTTTAACAATAAAATGTCTTTTATATTTGATGCTTCATTTAACATGAAGGTTAATAGATCTCTCAAATCAAACAAATAAGCAAACGATGACTGAGAGATTGATTGATGATAATTTTCTAGCATTCTTCTTGCACTAGTTGACATAGATCTTTCTGCATATTTGTATTCACTGAAAGAAATATGATCTGGTGCAGGTTTTTCATTGGGATTATATTTTAATAATTCAATCCATAATTTTTTATGTGATTCTTCTAGGGCAATATTTATAGAAGGATTTATATATATATTTGATAATAATTTTTCTAAAGTTGATTTAGTTTGACTTAAAAAATTATAAGTTTGTATTATTTGATTTCTACACCCTTCCAAAGGTATGAAATAATCTGGTCTAAGAGCGTTTTCAAATTTTCCAGGAACAACTTTATTTATACTTAAGTCTATATATTTCTGTGGTGATTTTTGATCAAAGAAAGATACGTCAGCTTTTTCTGCTGAGTAAAAATCATTTGAACCATTTACGTTTTGTTGTATATTATTTATTGACATAAATTAACCTAAAATATTTTTCTTTTTAGTTTTGGTTTTCCAGCCATTCTTCCAATTCTAGAAGCCATCAACGCATCAGCCCTACCTACAGATGGAGTATGTTTTGGTTCTGCATCATCTTCAGAAGAAGATGGTTTTGGCATGTAAAACGTGTTTGAGAATGACTGAGTTTTAGTTGTATAGTTTGATCGCATTAATTCACCATAGTTTTGAGTGATAGCTAAAAGAGCCAACATCAATGCGTCGTGCGCGTGGTCCATTGCAGATCCACCTGCTTCAAAAACTGGTCTACCAGTTTGTGTAGTTCTAACCACAACGTAGGATATTAATTGTAAATATAACTCTTCATCTGTTTCTGAAAAAAGAATTTTTTCTTTTTCTAGATACTGCCTTAAGTTGTCAACCATAAATGGTTTCATTTCTTTTTTGACAGGAAGTTGAGTATAAGGATCTTTTACTTCTATTGTTTCAGCAAATGAAACACCTTTTACTCTTTCTCTTAATTTTGTATGAGGGTTTTCAACACCAGCTTTATGTAGTAGTTCTACCTGGACTTCACCAAAACCTCTGTCAACATAAATGTGTTTTGGCTGAAATATTTTATTGAGTTCCATAATTCTATCTACAGCTTTAGTTAAAGTGTATTCAGAACGAGGTATTTCTTCCCTGTAGCAAACTCTTGTTTTACCTCTAAATCTTTCGTCTTCATAAGTATCATTGCAGGCTTCGACAACAACGATGTTTGTGCCGGCACCATACTTATCCCAGTCAACACCTATTGTAAAGAATGATCTAGCAGATGTAACTTCTGCGTTGTACTTCCAGCCTGGATCAATAAATGCAATATCAACATACTTCCTTGGATATACGCCTTCAGAGTCTTCTCCCCAGTCAGCTTCAATTTCATGTCTATATCCTATTTCAGAATATTGTTCTCTAAATTCATCTTCTTGATCTTTACTAAAAAATGGGTTTACATAAGAAGGAAACCAAAATTCTTTAAATCTGTTGCTATTGCACCATTCCCAAAACTTCTCTCTTCTACCAGTTGGAGTAGATGCTCCTATCATAACTTTATCTGGTTGATCTTCAGCAGTCTTTTGAAGCATTGCATACAATGCGTCTAGGTCTCCAGAGTGCATGTAGTCCATTTCGTCCAATATAATAAGATGAGCTTCCTGACCACGAGCTACGTCTGACTTTCCTCCAGACCTCATTCCTGATGTAAAGAATCTAATAGTCGATCCATTAGAAAACTCCATCATAAATTGAGGGCTTGTTACTTTTCTTGTCATTGAGTTCATGACAATTTCATTCTTAGAAGCTATCCTAAGAATTTCCTGATAAATCAATTCCACTTGAGTTTTCATTGGAGCAACAACTAGACATCTACCATCTTTGTGTGTGTAGCTATAATGAAGGAGTTGTATTGCCAGTGTAAATGTTTTACCAAGACGACGACCAGCTCTTAATACTTTTCTCAACGAAGGATGTCTTAATATCAATATTTGATATGCTCTTGGTTCTGCTTTTAAGAAATGCTTTGCCCAAACAACAGGATCTTTTGCTATATGTATTTGCCTTTGTTGTTCCGCACTTACGCCTAAATCTAAAAGTTCTTTGTCTATCTCGAATGGTTCATCAATTAGATATGCCAATTCCTCATTAGTCATATCCCTTTCTAGGACAGGAAGACCACTATTCCAGTTGACATGTGAGAGCTTATTTCTAAAAACCCATTCAATTCTATTTACCTGTTTGTATATTTCTATATCTTGATTTTTTATTATCTCAAGTAAATCTTCTCTTGGAAGTTTTTTTAGTTGTTCTCTAAAAGCTTTTGTCTTGTCGTTCATGTTTTACCCAAAATGAGAAGCCATCATTGCAGCTTCTGATCCTAACACACTTCTTGCATTTAGTCTAGAATTTTGAATTGCCATAACACCTCTTGCTCTTGATGTTGCTGCAGCTTCAGTATCTTTATAACCCATTCCGAACATTGGTTTATTAATTGAACCTTGAAGAGATTTGTTTGCATCGCGGGCAAGATTAATTCCACTCTTAACTACTTCTCCCGCCATTCTTCCTAAGTCATATACAAATGATGCTGCTGCGACAAACTGTAAACCAGGTATTGCCATGGCAGCTGCTCTTGCTCCAAGAACCTTTGCTCCAGTCGAAGTTCCTAGTGTTTTTGCTATTCCCTTTGCACCTAGTGTTTTATATGCACCTTGGCTAAGGACTCTTTGCGCGGCTGCCTCTCCAGCATAGGAAACTCCGTCCTCTTCCAACTAATCCAGTTCCAAAAGATGTTGACAGATGTTGTACTGCCATTTTTGCTCCGGCCTCAGATGCGCCCATTAAACCAGCTGATTGAGAAAATCCTAAAGCACCTCTGAAATAACCGCCAAGATATTGTGTTCCCTTACCTCCCATAGAGGATGCAAGTAAGTTTCCAGCTACCCCTTTTGAGCCAGCTCCACCAGACTCAATCATTGACATTGCTGAATTATACATACTGGCTTTTTGAGTTGATGCTACGTAATTAGCTGCATCCATTCCACCTCTTGCGGCTGGGGTCATTGCCAGTGCCTGCGAATATGTTACTCCGGGTGTACCCTTTAATAGGCTTGCGTTATTCATTCCAGCTAATCTTTGTATTCTCATTCCAAAGTCATCAATATTGCCAACGCCACGTAAATCCATTCTTCTTCCGGCAGATATTGCGGCCAATAGACCTGGACCCATCAATGCTTCATCAGCGCCTGCTCCAGCTGCATCTCTTAATCTTTTCATTCCAAATTTTTCTGTTTTATTAAACAAACTATGACCCTGAGCATAGGTATATAAGTTATTGCTTTCTTGTGCACCAAATACACTGAGTGAATGGAATCTACCAAGAGCTCTTGGTCTTAATGTGGCGTTGTTAACTCTTGATGGTTTAAAGAATGATGTTTTAGTTCCTATAGCAGCGTCGTCTGCAAATCTTCTTGATCCAAATAAAAATGATTTTCTTGTAGCTCTTGTTGGCCTATATGATCCAGGAGTAAAAATTTGATACTTTGATCTTGACCCAGCAAATCTTGTAGTGTCATCTAAGAAACCACCACGCATTAATGTATTAGCACCTCTACGTGAACTCATCCCAATTGAAGCAGATATTCCCGGGGCAGCTCCCATCATCCTCATCGCCAATGGTTCATTGGCCTCAGGATTCATATAATCTTCAAATTGTCCAGTCAATGGATTTAATGGCATTAATATCCGCCTCTTGAGTTATGCATGCCGAGAACTATGTCTCCTGATGCGTTTAGTTCATTTGCCAATTGTCTTGATCTTGCATATGGGCTTTGAGAATAAAATTGTTGATTGTTTCGTATTCTTCCTGCGGTATATGTAAGTGGTGCCGCTGCTCCAATAGCAGCTCCAGCGATTGCTCCAATAGCTCCAAACTTTTTGCCACCCAGATTAGCTATCGTGCCACCAATTCCACCCACCGCACCACCAACCAAACCACCAATAGCAGTTGATGTGACTTGCTGCCCTGCACTAGGTGCTATTGGATTAACCCTTGCATAGTCCAATGGTGCGGACGCTCGCATTAAACCACCAACTGGTCCACCAAGAATTGAGCCAGCTAAAAATCTTCCTGATAACTCTGTTCCTAAAAATGCTCTATCTGCGTCTGGACTACCAAAAGCTGCTTCCATCATACCTTCTTTGACAGACTGCCCAGTTGTATTCAAAGCACCCAAACCAAATAATGCTCCAAAACCAACTACTGCACCTGCTCTAATTCCCATGATTAGTATCCTCCGAATAAATGATTATTTTTATCATTTCCCATTCTATAATGGTTTATTTTATTTCTATCTAAGTTTCCAACAACACCAGCGGTAACTAGCGGATCTCTTCTGTATGAGTTAATAGTACCTTCAATTGGAAAAGATTGATTCATCATTTGTCCAGTTGGCATTCTTGTCGGTTGTTGCTCGAGAGTTTCGTCGTAAAGCTTGTGTTCCCTGTATTTCTTTGAGGCCATGTACCCCAAACCAACAGCTCCAATTGCTAATCCAGCTATGCCCATTTTTGTTTTATTATTAATATAAAATTCCAACATTTTATTTGGGCTTTGACCGAGCTTAGCTCTTCTTATTTGATTTCTTGCCTTATTTGCATTGTTACCCTGAGATAATATATCAGCTGATTGATTTAAGAAATCAATAACACTTCCTCTTGCACTGTCGAGAGCACCACCTAATCCAGCTCTTCTTGCAACTTCTTGGTCAACCATTCCTGCTACTCTGAGCACATCATCACCAACAGTATCTACAATTTTACCCCTCATACCTCTTGCAACAACGTCGTTTGATAAGTCTAATCCAGCTCTCTTTAATGCTAAGAATGCTTGGTCAGCTGCTTCGCCTTCTATGTTTGCTATTCCAACTCTTCCTGACATTAGTCTTTCTGTAAATTGATCAATCAATTGATCTTTTGTCAATTTAGAAGCATTTAATACTCCACCAGTGTCAGTGTGAAACTGTGCTAACTCTTTTAAGACATCTGCTTCAAATCCTAGTTTTGCTGCGTTTGCTCCATGAGCTTCTTCTGCTAAATCAAATAAACTTGATACCAAATTTTTTGCATCATCTTTTGATGTTCCTTCGGCCAAATGAAACATAGCGTTCATCACATTGTCTGCATCAACCCTAGTTGCATACGAATAGCTAATTTCACCAGTTCTAAGTAAATTTGTAGATCTTGGTATTGCAGATCTTTCTGCTGCTTTTTCCATAACAGAAAGTGGCATGAAGATGTTTTCTCTTAAAACTGATTGACCACCAACTTTTCCATACACGGAACTAAAGTCTCTTACACCCTTGAGATGGGTAACCCCAAACTCTGCCATAATATCGCCGTAATCGGCGTACTTCATGGCGTTCATGGTTCCATTTGCTAACGCTGCTGCTTTTGCTCTTTCAATATATGGCGTAGAGGCGTCAGCCATTATAGTGCTGAATACTCTACTTCTTACATCTAAGAAAGCGTATGGGTCTGCCGCTTTTTGTGCAGCGGTGGCAAATTGATCAACTGCACCAGGTGCCCTGGCAGTGTAGTCTTCAAGTCCAACACTAAAGTATCCACCAATAGGAGATCTACCTCTTGCAATATTTATTGCGTCTGATGTTGTTTCTGGATCAGAACCAAATAGACTATATGTTTGTCCTAGTCTTGCCATCAAAGTTGTTTCGTTTGCAGATGCTTTTACTTTTCCTAATGTTTTTTGAAGATTTGTTACTTCATCTATCTGATGCGCCTGAGTATAATTTATTCCTAAATCAATAATATTGAGATCTGATTGATTTACATTTACACCGGGGAGACCAGCAAGTGGAGATAGAACGCCCGCTCTTGCATCAATTAAGTTTTTGGTTATAATATCTTCTGCTTTTGTTTTATCTATGTCAGTTATAGTTTGACCAACAGCAAATCTATATTTACCTTCTTCTGAATCAAACTGAAGTAATCCTTCGCCTAATCCACTAATACTAGTGCGAAGTTTTACACCCTTCATTCCACCAGTATCTGGGGAGAAAAATGAGTTAAAAACTTGTTCAGATAAATTTGAAACACTTGCTATATTTGTTGTTGGAGTAACAGCTGCAGAGCCTAATATCTTTCTTTGTGCACCTTTGACTAAGTCTGAATATCCAGATCTAGTTGCAGACTTAACAACATCTAATTTTCTAGACATTTGATATTTTGCAACATAGCTTTGCAAGAAAGAGTCAGTATCGGCGATGTGAGTACCGCCATAAATTTTTTCAAATAACTCTTTGGCTCCAGCTTCTCCGTTTATCATATCTTGCTCAAGCAATTGAAGTAGATTTGTATTTGCAGCAATAGCTTCAACAGAAGATGTTCCAGTTGATCCACCAAAATGAATCTTTGACATAAAATCTTGTGAATATAATAAATCTCTAAATCTAGATAGATTTTGTGCGTCTGTTCCTACTGCAGTAGCAAGTTCTGCATTAATCTTATCATTTAAATATGCTCTAGTATATTGAAGTGTGTCTACTACAAAGTTTTCATCATTTGTCATTCTTTGCGTAAATAATTGAATAGCTTTTTGTGCGCCTTCGTGCTTATCGTATCCGCCCATTTGTTGCATTGTGTTAAACAGGGCATTGATGTCGAAGTTTATGTTGTGACCGGCTACAACTTCTGCTTCCATTAATTTATTTAAAAACTTTGCAGACTCGTCTAAGAATCCTTTTCCATTTTCTCCATGTTGAATTATCTTTGTACCACCAGATAAAAACTCTGACATACTCATAGATCCACCGGTCATTGTTGAAACATTTAAACCGCCCATTTGCTTAGATGCATAAGATAAGTTGAAATCTGGTAAAACACTTATTTTTCCACCAGCTGTCATCTCAGCGATGGCCATAGACCTTGTTTGTGCACCCTCGAATATTCCTGCTGTTTCAACGTCAAAAGTATAAACTTTTTTGCCAGATAATAACGATGCAAGATCGTTTTTAGTGGTTTGTTTAATAGTTCTTAATCCAGCTATGTTTGCCGTTCCAACGTTAAATGCTTCTAATCCAATTCTTTCTGGATTTACGTTTAACAAAATGCTATTTAATAGCATTCCTCCCGGATTTCCCGAACTGGTATCAACCTGATATCTAAATAATTGTCTATATAAGTTAGCTGATGGCAAATTTATATTTGGAAGACCAGCCTCTTTCAGTATGTGAGGAAGTCTCAATATATCATTAATGTATTCTTGTCTTAGTTGATCTCTGGTTGTTTTATTTAAAACGCTTAAGTCTATTTTTCCTTGGCTTCTTAAAATTTCTAGATTTGCCCTACTTGCAGCTCTTGGATCTAATTCAGTTTCCAATGCCCTTAGATATCTTTGCTGAAAACCTTCATACCTAGAAAGAAATTCATCAGATGTTCCATATACTTTATCAAGAACAGTTTTATTTATTATTCCACTAGATACGCCTCTATTTGCAGTTGGTAAATCTAATCCACTAGTTCTAATGAATTTTCCAGCACCAGATATAAAATAGTTATCATCTATTTTCATTTTGCTCTTCTGATTCCCCATCTATTGTTTGAGCTTCAATGTATTCGTCGAGTTCGTATGTACCGAGTTTTTGTCTTAGTAGTTTTTCTTTTTCAATTTCAATTGATTGAACTTTATATAAAATGTCAGATATTGCTTGAGCACTATCAACCTGCATTTGTCCAGCTTTAGCTTTAGCTTCTCTCGTTGCTAACAATTGATTTCTAAGATCTTTTCTTCTTTTATGGAGCTTGTCTTCTAACTCTACAGCTAAGTGTAATTCTTTTTTTAAAATTGGTTGACCATCTTCATCAACGCCAATAGTGTTTTCTTGAATAAAATGTTCTTTTGCTAATAACTTTGTTTTTCTCAAGTATTGAACTTCTTGGTCAACCAAATCTCTTATCATCGATACTTCAACTAAATTATCTGGATGCACTTCTAATTGATTCATATATTCAGTTGTAAATTGAGAAACAATAGACATTTCAATTGGACAAGGCTTTCCCTTTGGTGCAAGATTTTCTTTAAACAAAGGACATGTTTCAGCGAATATGCATTTCGCCGCTTCACATGACATGGGTATAGAAGAAAACATTGATGTTCTTGTTTTCTGAGGACGAACAAGATCTACTACTCTATCTTTTTCTTCTTCTGTCCAATTGTCTGGAAAAAATAAATCTGGTCTTAATGATTCAAATTCTTTAAGAAAATTCTTTTTTTCATTTATTTTTTCTAACTCACCCATTAAAGTCTATCCATTCTGAACTATAGAAGCTATCGTTTTTAAAAGTTTCTATTACCAAACTATTGCAATTCTGGCAAAGATATTCATTCTTTATAATTATATCAGATTCTTTATCGTCAATAAATTGCTCTCTAAACATAAACCCCATGATGCTATTGCATCTTGGGCAAAGCATTTTATATCTCTTCCAAAAGTTTCATTAAACCTTTTTGCAATTTAGTTTGAAGCTCTGCGTCATGTGCGGCATTGACGAAAGTGCTTACCTCTCTCATTTCGTCCGGAGAAAGATAAGAAGATATTTTATATCTTGAACCCTTGCATATATCGCAGTAAACTTCTTTTTGACCCATATAGCATTCGCATTTTTCTATAATGCCAAAATGCTCTAGTGCACTTGCAACGTCTAGCCACTTGTTTTTAAATAGCTTTTTAGTTTGCTCTTTATAAGCCCTTAACTTATGAGCATCGTCTGATAGTAGTGTTCCCATATCAAGAGAGTGCTTCATTAGTTCATTTATACTTTTATATAAAAAATTAGCTAACTGAAAATCTCCATTTTTATCTGTATAGTTTTTCCAATCATTCATCACATATCACATCTTTCTCATTAAAAAATATTAAGCGTATCTTCCGCTTCCTTGTGGACCTCTATAGCCACCTCTTGAACCATCTCTATTTCTTCCCATATAACCAATTCCGCCCAAAGCGACTCCACCTGCAATAGCTCTTCTTCCAACTTGAGTTTGTCTTTGTGCTATTGCTGTATTCATAGCTTTTTGGGCAACTCCGCTACTTGCTTTTCTTTGAGCTTTGGTGGCACCTTTGGGTACAGCTCTTGTTCCCGGCGCTGCTATTCCATACTTTGCTCTGTTTGCAAGTACGTGAGCTTTTGCTGCATTTCTGCCATGAATCAAAGAACCTACGCCTTGGGCTGCTCTCCCCCTAATGCCCATAATTAATACCCATACATTCCGGTTGGTCTACCAGGAGTTCTTCTTCCTGTGCCGCTACCCCTTCTTGTCCCCATTGCGCTGACCCCACCAATTCCAGCGGCTACAGCTGCAGAGCGCATTTTTCCTGATCTAGCCAAAGCTTTTGGGGTCATTGTAGAATAATTTTTTCTTCCAACTGCACCTATACCCGCAAAAGTGCCACCCATTTGTCTACCTGCAGAAAAAGCTTTCCTTGCTGCCCCAGTAGCTGCTTTGCCTTGTTTTAACATTGATATACCTACTTTACAGTTTTAGTTTTCTTAGATGGCTTAATTAGATTGAAACTAAAGCCATCTTCAGTATAATCGATATTAAAAATAGTACCCTTTGGTATTGTACTTTGAACAATAATCCTAGATAACTCAGTCTCTATTTGGTCTCTTCGTATTTGAGCCAAACCTCTTGCACCCTTTACTGAATCAATACCCTTATCAATTAAAGCATTAATTACATTGTTGTTATACTCTGCCGAGAAACCTTTTTTAGTTAGTTTATTTAAAACTACCTTCATTTCTAATTCTGCTATCTTCTCACAGTCTTGTCTTGATAAATGATTGAATACTATTATTTTATCTAGTCTGTTAATCATTTCTGGCTTAAAGTATTTCCTTATCGCATCCATTGTGTGTTTTTCCACGATATGCTTGGGTGGCAGAGCGGTCGTGGAATTAATATAATTTACGTTTTTATTAAAACCAGTACCAGTTCCGATCAAATGATCTACTGTCTTATCATTGCCAAGATTGGTTGTAAGAATAATAATAGTTCCCCTAAAGTCAACTTTATTACCTTTGGCATCTGTTACAACACCTTCATCAAATATTGTTAAGAATGTATTCCAAATATCTGGATGAGCCTTCTCAACCTCGTCAATAAGAACAACCGAGTTTGGATTTTTTTGTATTTGATTAACCAATTGACCACCTTCATCGTGACCGACATATCCAGGTGGCGATCCAATCAATTTTGCACCTTCGTGCTTTTGTTGGTATTCTCCGCAATCAATTCTTACCATCGGCATGTCTGAATCAAATAAATAATCGTGCAGTGTTTTTGCCAAATGTGTTTTACCCACTCCGGATGAGCCGGCAAGTAAGAAAACACCAAGGGGTCTATTACTGTCATTCATGTCGGCCTGAGATCTTAGTAGGGCATGGCATACAGCTTCTATTGCCTCATCTTGGCCAATAATATTATTCTTAAGATAATGTTCTAACGCAATGAACTTTTGTTTTGGAACTTTCTTAATTTGTTTTTGTTTACTTGATTTTGACGAAGGCTTATCTTTATATCTTGATATTATATTTTTTATTTCATCAAAATTCTTATCGATATCAAGATCTGGTTCCAATGGAGATGAGGCATATGCTATTGCAATCCAGTAGTCAATATCTAAACCGGGATTGAGCATTACACAACCCGTGTATAGTGCTTCGATGCATCTTTCGGCATTTGATCTAGTCATCATTCCTAGTGCAGCGGACACATCAGTTTTTAGATTAAAGATAACATGTTGAAGAATTTTTCTTCTTCTATCTTTTTCTGTCTTCGCCGTTATTTGAGAGACGAACTGATCTATCTCTTCCGGTTCCAAGACTTTGTACTTAACATATACATTTAAATCCGGAACGTATATTTGATATATCTTCATACGTTCTCCCAACCATTTTTAAGACTTAAGATTCTATATATATTATATATTATAATAGTATATATATATAATAGTAATATATATATAGATAGATATATAGGGGTAGGGGGTAGGGGGTAAAATCCCAGTCTACTAAACTTTTTCTGCTTTGTCAAATTCACTTTGAATATTTTTCTACTGATGGACAATCTTCAATGCATGGTCCGCAAAAAGACCAATATCTAATTAGATCATCAACAGTATTAAACTTCATTTCAAGTAAAAACTTTGCTCTATAAAAATCTTCTTTTTTTGACGTATTGTGTCGCATTGATATTCCGTTCTATGTATACTTGTGCCCAATAATTATACCACCCAACAAACATAGGAGAGTGTATGGAAACCACACTAGTCAACTATCAAAAAGAGTTTGATAAAAAAATTCTTTATATTAAAAAACTTTTTAAGTTGAAAGAAAAACTACGTTTTGTGCAGCTTGGCACTGATGTACAATCTAGAGTAGAATATAGATATATGGAAAAGCAAGTTGATAAAAAGATTGCTGAAACACAAAAAGCAGCTGGTGAGTTGCTCAAGAAACATAAACTAGTTTACAAAGGATAATTACACACAATGGCAAATGAATCGAAGGGTTTAGAGTTGGCAATAGCTCAACTTGAAAGACAGTTTGGATCAGGCTCTATTATGAAGCTTGGTAATTTTACGGTGGAATCTTGGCCATCAGTTCCAACTGGTGCTCCAACATTGGATAGGATTCTTGGTAATGGTGGATTACCACGCGGTCGCATAGTTGAAATCTATGGTCCTGAATCATCGGGTAAATCAACAGTTGCTTTGTCTGTCATTGCAGAAGCTCAGAAGCTTGGATTAAAGTGTGCCTATATTGATGCGGAGCATGCGCTAGATCCAATTTACATGCAATCACTTGGTGTTGATTTAGACTCACTACTGTTGTCTCAGCCAGATTACGGCGAGCAAGCTTTGGAGATTGTTGACCGCCTAGTAAGAACTGGTGAGATTGGAGTTGTTGTTGTTGACTCAGTCGCTGCTCTAATTCCAAAAGCTGAGCTAGAAGGTGAAATGGAAGCCGCTCAGATGGGGCTACAAGCTCGTCTAATGGCCAAAGCCATGAGAAAGCTAGTTGCACTAGCCTCAGAGAATAAAACGCTCCTATTGTTTATAAATCAATTGCGTAACAAGATTGGTATTATGTTTGGTAATCCCGAGACAACTCCAGGTGGAATGGCACTTAAGTACGCTGCTTCTGTGAGAATAGATCTTCGCAAGAAAGAGGATATAAAAGACAAAGAAGGCGTATCTGTCGGAATTAAGGTTAAAGCTAAAGTTATTAAGAATAAGATGGCACCACCACTTAAGATGGTGGAGTTTGATATTCTTTACGGTAAGGGAGTTGATCAGTTCGGTTGTCTATATGACATTGGACTTGAAAAAGAAATCTTTACCCAAAAAGGTGCATGGGTTTACTATGAGGGTGAGAACTTTGCCCAAGGTAGAGACAATGCAATTGAAAAACTTAAGACACGAGAAGATATCATTACTCAAATAAAGTCATGAATGAGAAGCTAAACCCAGCAACTTGCCCAGATTGTTCTTATCCACCTAACTTTGCGGTGAATTGCATTTCCAAAAAAACAGATGAAGTGCAAGTTTTTACTGTTAAGTGTAGAGACTGTGGAGATGAGTGGAAGGAACAACTGACGTAATATGGCTATGTTTCAAGAGTCTTTTAGAAAAAATCCCAATATAGAACAATTAGCTCCAAAACTTTTTGTATATAGAAATTTCATAAAAGGTGATTTATTGGAGAAGATAAATTCTCTTTTAAAAAACCATGTAGAAAGTCCATTGATTGATCATAATGTGGATTGGTATAATTCCAGATTTACTGGAATAATTCCAGAACTTCATGAAGTTTGGGAGCAGGCAAGTGAACTAATATATCCAGAGCTCTCCATGCATCCCCAGCTTTGCTTGCTAAGGGCTAAAGTGGGTGACTCAGGAATGTATCATCACGCAGATGCGCCAGGTAGTCCACATGAAGATTGTGGTCCAGTTTGTGGCACTTGTGAAATAGCTTCAAAGGTTTTAATTGCACCAGATGCATGGGACACATGCTGTAGATTGCACTATGGTTTAATTGTATATTTTGGAGATTTTGAAGGCGGAGAAGTTTATTATCCAAATATAAATAAAAGTGGAGAATTTATAGATGGATTTATACCACTTAAAAATGGGGAAGAATTAACCGTTAAGCCAAACAATGGCGACCTTATAATCCATGGAGCCCATAGAGACTACTGTCATGGAACAAGAGAAATCACAAGTGGAATAAGATTTGCCTTTTCTAATTTTGTGATACCATCACATACTAATCCTGGAACATTTTTTAATTACAAAACACCTGAATACTATAAGCAAATAGCTTATATAAAAGAAGATCCAAATTCTAGATGGAATAGCTGGTGCCAAACAGTAAATGGATATGTTTGGCAGGATCCACCTGCAGTCGTGCAGGATAAACAAAATGGTGTTACAGGTGTAAGATATAGGGATTTAGACTAGAGAAAATTGTCCACAAATGAGAATTCATTGGATGCATGTACATCATAGAAATGATCTAGAAGGTATAAAAGATATTTCTAGGGTAGTTGACGAATCTAATTATTATTCAATGCTCTTAGTCTATTATTCAAGGGGAAATGATTTTTGGATTAAGTGCGCAAACGCTATAGATTTAAATCATAAATTTAAATACTTCTTAGCAATAAGGACTTATTCTATTAGTCCAGAGTATTTTGCCATGATGTACAAATCATTTAATGAAATTCAAAAAGATAGAATAATGTTTAATATAGTTGCAGGTGATATTCATGATCACGAATCATCGGTAGATGATCTTGTGGTCAGTAATGAAGAGTTTAGATCAATAGAAAATCGCATAGACTATACTAGAGCTTGGATGGAAAAACTTTCTAGTCTTCTTTCGCATGATGAAATGCCAGAAATAGTTATGTCTGGTAAATCCCCAAAAACGTTAGAATCAGCATCAATGCACGCTGATTACAATCTATCAATGATAGACGATTACATTGCTTCTCCTGAAAAATTCAGCATGAACCGAAGGAGAATGGTCTGTGCAGCAATAGTTATAAGGCCAACTTTTGAACAGGCAGAAGAAGTGGTGGATTCTATTGAACTTAAGCATCAAAAAAGATGGACACTATTTGGAACTGAAGATCAGATAGTTGAAAAGATAAAAGATCTTAAAAGTATTGGTGTAACAGATTTGTTACTTCGTTGTCATAATAACGACACTGAGTATAACCTAATACATCAATTTGTTAAAAAACACAAAGGATTTATTGAATAATGAAAAAAATATATTTAATTGGAGACTGTCATCTATCTAGAGTTTCTGAACACTACGATATAAATCGCCATGATATTGAAATGATCTTCTGGGGTCGTGCTGCAAAAAAGATCTGGGATTTAGATTTTGAAAAAATGTATGAAGAAAAAGATCCTTCTTCCGGAAAAGAAGAACAAAAATTTACCGGAGACGGAGTTATTCCTTTTACTGAAATAAAAGATGATGGAGTAATATTTGCTTGGCTTGGGTATGTTGATGTTAGAACATTTCTAACGGCCTATGACAACGCAGACTATGTAGCCAAAAGATATATAGACCAACTTACTAATACTTTTAAGAATTCTAAAATAGTAATAATTGAACCACTTCCTCAATTCACTGAAATGATTTTAAAATACGAAGGAATAAGCCCTTATTATACTCACGAGGAAAGATTAGATCAGAACAAAAAATTTCTAACAAGCTTACACAAGTACGCAAAAGATGCTGGGATAAATGATTTTATCTATCAATCAGAAATACTTGATACCCTGGGTGTTAGGGAGCTTACACCAGGCATGACTCATACCAAGGCTCCACATCCAGTTGATGGACTTAGAGATGAATATAATTCTAAAATATTAGATTTATTTATTAAAAAAGCTAAAGAAGTATTAGGTGATTAAATTAACTAAAGACATAATTATGTTTACCAATTTGTTTGACAATTTGGATAAACTATTCAATAGGTTGGAGTTTTGCGATTGGAGTGTTTGGGGAAGAAACAATAATGATCCAAACTATAGAATTGGCGAATTAACATACATAAAATATAATCAAGAATTATTCAACGCAATAACGACTGCTACACGCGCGTGCATACACGAATATACCGAAGAGCTTGATATAGATTATTCTTTATACTTTCATGATGAAGATGGAATATATATAAGGAAATGGGACTACCCAATGCAGGGTATGAATGCTCACAGAGATTACACATACGATAACAGTGGCGATACAAAAAGAGTTGAATATACTTTGTGCGGATATCTAAACGACGATTATGAAGGCGGATTATTAGAATTTCCAGAACATAATCTTTCTATTAAACCGCCTGCCGGATCAGCCATTGTGTTTCCTGCTCACGAACTACACCTCGTTACGGACGTAGTAGATAAACATAGATACATGTGG